>Ga0075424_100004381_pt1 | contig 13315 bp, 12 predicted proteins | sample SoiMethybrSBSTD3_FD_75301 | JGI IMG/M metagenome (GOLD analysis project Ga0075424, IMG submission 75301) | Bulk soil microbial communities from a Populus tree surrounding site in Tennessee, USA - Soil MetaG P. TD hybrid SBSTD3 | ecosystem: Environmental > Terrestrial > Soil > Tree plantation... | reverse complement strand
TTGAACTTCTGCCCGACGTAACGCGCCTGCGGCGTGAGACTGAGGATGCCGAGCAGCGAGTAGTCGAGCCCGAGTCCAACCTCGTATCCCGGCGTCTTGTCGGTGGTCAGCACGTTCGATGACGATTCCCCATACCCGCCCTGCAGGTCCTGGAACGTCACGCCTCCTTTCACGAACGGACGGAAGCGGCTGACCATCGGCAAGCCGAACTTCACGCCCGCGGTGACGCCCTGCAGCGTGTACTTCCCGTCGCTCTGACAGGTCTCGGTCTGACAGTCGAACTTGATGTGGTCGAAGCCGGCGTAGATGCCGATCGGGCCGAGGCCCACGCCGACGTCGAGGCCGTAGCCGAATCCGGATTTCGCGCCCTGGATGAGCACATCGGAGCCCGGCGACTCTTGCTGGGCAAATGAGCCGGTCGGGAAGCTGCCAGTGCCTCGGAGGCCGAACGAGAACGCCTGCGCCGACAGCGTGGATGCGGCGAGCAACAACTGCGACGCCGCGACGCCAACCGTTCGGTAGAGTCTGTACATGACCTGCTCCGCGTGAGGGCTCATGCCTTTGAGGTTCTAACGACCAGATGACGCCTGTTCTCTCACACGCACCATCGACGAAATCAGGTGCGCTACGTCACAACCGCCTGCCCGACGTGCGATCACCGACCCTGCGGTGATCGAACCGGAGGGAACTCGGTGGCTCCGTGGTGAGAGTCGCCCGTTGATTGTCGCTCGCCGATCCGCGCCAGCCGCGCACAAGGCGCGTGCCGCCGGACTCGGTTGACCGATACATCACGAGGACTCCGACAATGATCTCGACTTTGATCGCTTTCGACCGCTCCACGCGCCGACTCTCCTCGTTGGCGCTGATCGGAGCTGCGGCACTCACGGCCTGCGACAACGACAAGACCGTCGCCCCCAGGCCCCCCGCTATTCCCACGGACGCCGCTTCGATATCGGTGGCGAAGCCCGGCGCGCTCATCATCACCATCGTCGATCAGAACGGCAACGCGCCGAAGACCGTGGGCGCACAGTTCACGTATTCGTCGGGTGCACCGGCCTATTTCCTGATCGACAACGGTTCCGGCGACAGCGACTCCACGGCCAACGTGATCCTGAAGAAGGACCTGCTCGGCACGTACACCGTGTGTCAGACCGTCGCACCGACCGATTACGTCCTGCCGACCCCCGCGTGCCAGACTGTCTCGATTCCCAGCGGGGTTACGGCGAAGCTGCAGTTCGTCGACCAGACGGTGGGGCTCGCCCAGTGGAACTTCCTCGACTTTGTCGGCACGCCTGTCGGCGGCGCTGTATACAACTTCAATGATGGCAGCGGATGGGTGTCGATCGCCGACAACTCGGCGCTCGATCTCGACAAGACGCCGGGGCAGTTCCTCGTGAAGGCGCCCGGCGGGAACCCCTACGTGTGTGCCCTAACGCCGCCGGCCGGCTGGACCTTCGGTGGCGGTACGTGCTTTGGCATGCCGGCGCCTGCGGGACAGACCACGTTCATCAAGAGCTGGGTCGCGAACGCCGAGTACAGCGTGATCGTGGCGGCCGGTGACATGATCACATGGGGCGCTGGCCCATCGTCGTACATCGTCAAGAACGCCGCCGGCTTTTCGGCGAAGCTCACTGACGAGGGCAAGGGCGACCGATGGACGAAGAAGCTCGGGTTCATGTGGATGCTGCTGCCAACGGACGGCGATTACGAGATCTGCCAGACGGTTCCGCCTCCGGGTACGCAGCTCGCGAATCCCACGTGCGTTCAGTTCACCGTGAAGCAGGGCGAGATCACGACTGGTATTGGGTTCATCAGCGACTGGCTGTAACGCAGATAGCATGGACTGAAACCCGGGCTGGTCCGCATACGCGGGCCAGCCCGGGTTTCGTTAGGTCGCCGCGCCGCTTTCTTCTCCAACTCACTGGCCTGCAACGATTTGATTCTTTTGTGAATTCGTTCTGATTCCGCTCGTTAGTGTCCCCGCCGCGTGAACCAACCTCGTCACGCTCCCGCGCACGGATCCACCTGCGCCGGACTTGCACCCATAGATCGGGAGACACGACCATGCAAAACCATCAGATGCCGCGCTCCAGCGGAACGAGCGGAGCCGTCGGTTCGGGAGCGCGGACTTCCTTCGCCGTTGCCGTAGTCACAGCGCTCGCGGCGCTCACCGCGTGCAACGACGACTCGCCAGTTCAACCCAAGGCCCATGTGCCGGACGGCGGGCCCAAGTCGATATCGGCAGTCATCAACATCCTCCCTGCCGGCGCCGTGTTCCCCGCGAAGATCGCGGCGGTCACCGGCTCGGCAGTCGGGACGCCGGCCAAGGTCCAGGTTTACGACAAGGCTGGCAATCTCATGGCCCAGTTCATGGCGTTCTCGCAAACGGAGGACTTCAAGGCTGGCGTCAACGTCGCGCTGGGTGACGTCAACAAGGACGGCTACCCGGACATCATCGCCGGCGAGGGCCCGACAGCGGGTGCGCCGAACCCGTCGATGTACGCGGTGTGGGACGGGAAGACCGGCGTCATGATCGGGAGCGGAAGCCCGTATTGGAACAACTTCCGCGGAGGCGTGCGCGTGGGCGCCGGAGACTTCGACGGCGATGGCGCGGACGAGGTTTTCGCGTGCCTCGGCCCCGGTGGGTACGCCACGGGCGCCTATGTCTACAAGGTTGGGAAGAGCTATCCCTACATGCAGTTCTCCACGCAGCTCGGCTACGCGAACGGCACCGGCACCGGGTGGAGAACGAGCGGCTGCCGCATCGCCGGCGGCGACATCAACGGCGACGGCAAGGACGATGTCATCGCCACCTTCGACGGCACGCCCAACGCGCTGCTCATCGCCGACGCCGCCACGCGGACGATCCAGGCGTGGGATTCGCCGTACGGTATTGGCTACAAGGGAGAGATGTCCGTCGCGTCGGGAGACGCGAATGGCGATGGGAAGGCGGAGGTCATGCTGGGCCAGATCACCTCGTACAGCGGATCGCCGCAGGTGCTCGTTTACGACGGCGCGAAGATCAGTCTGCAGGCGTTCCTTCCGATTCCGGCGTTGGTGAAGCCGATCAACTGGTGGTGGGCAACTGGCCTGACGCTCGCGTCGCGTGACTTCGACGACGACGGTCGCGCCGACCTCCTGGTGAAGCCGACCAATGGGTTCGGGTCGTCGTCCTTTGGTGTGTGGATGGCACCGTCGTTCGCCACGTACACGCTGTGGAAGACGGAGTCGGCGGTGACCGGGAACGGTGGACCGATCGGCTAGGATCTAAGGGGGTCAGAGTCGTTTGAATTTCGCGAACCAGCACTACCAAGATTCTCGAATTCAAACGACTCTGACCCCATTGATTCGGTTGCGCGTCTCGCGTCGCCGAGCGTACCGTGAGGTGTGCGAGACACGTCGGCGCTGCCAACGATGACGGTCGAGGAGTACTTCCGCTTCGAGGAAACGTCGCCCATCAAGCACGAGTACGTTGCGGGCGAGGTGTACGCGATGTCGGGCGCCACGGTGCGGCATGCGTCTCGAAGTCGCCCGTGACCGATACTACTACCCGGACGTCGCGGTCGTCTGCACGCCGGTTGCCGAGTCGGACATCGTCGCTCGAAGTCCGTGTGTGGTCGTCGAAGTCACATCACCGAGCACCGCACGAATCGATCGCGGAGAAAAGCTCGATGCCTATCGGTCGATCTCGACGCTTCAGGCGTACCTGATCGTCGATCATCGCCGCCGGCGTGTGGAGCGGCATTGGCGGGGCGCGTTAGGCGACGAGTGGCATCGAGAGGAGATCGTGGGCGAAGGGCACGTCCGAGTTCCGTGCCTCGATGTCGAGCTGACGCTGGACGAGATCTACGAGCGAGTCGAGCTGCCCTCGGTGGGTGAGCCTGAGCCGGTCGGGTACGAGGCTTATGGAGACGATGTAGACGCGGACGAGTGATCGAAGATTCACGCCGGCCGCTACACTCGAGCGATGCCACCTCCCCGCGACCCTAACGAAGACCGGGGCGGCATCTCGAACGAGATGTCGCCCCGGTGCACGACCAGAGTGGCCGCGCGACGCTCGAGCCTACTTGCGCGCAAAGGAAATCTTGACCGCGCTCGCAGCTCCTGCCGGTGTGACCCACACGGGTGTGGCGAGGGTGTGCGCGGTCGCCCTGGCGGCGCCGCTCTGCCATGCACCGTCCGTCAGCGTCATGGTCGCGCTCCACGGCTGCGGCGTCGTCCAGCACACGATCGGGATGTCACTCGCGGCGTGAACATCCACGACCTGGCCATTCACCTTTTGATCCTGGTGCAGCTCGAGCCCCAGGCGGAATGAGTCATAGCGCGTGCACTTGATTGTCCCTGTGAGGGCCGCTCGGCCCGTCGTCCGATCGACCTTCGCGTTAGGATCGATCGTGACCGTGACCGTCGTGAAGTCGGTGAACTCGAACGCGCCGATGTCGCACTGCGCATCGTGCGGTACGTAGCGCTGGTCCACTGGTCGCTCGCAATAGATCCCCGCGTTGATGGCCGGGCTGTCAAACGCAAGGCCGTGCGTCATGGTCGGGCCGCCATTGTTGGCCAGCGAATAGAGCTGCGGACTTGTAACGATCATGTTGGCGGACGTTCCGCAGCTGGAGTCGTTCGAGATGTTCATACCGGCGAGCCAGATGCCCAGGCTGTCCTTGCAGTTCCTGGTAGGGACGCCATTGCTCGCGATGATGGAGTTGCGGAAGATCGCCCCCGGCACGGGCCCCGTATACGGAGTGGTGTACCCCGCGATTCCAGGCGCCGGGCCGTTTTGTGCGACCGTGCTGCTGTTGAGCTCGAGGCTGTAATACGCGATCCCTGCAGCCTCCGCCCATCCGGTGTTGCCACTTACCGTGCTGTTGATGAGCCTAACGCCGAGCCCGTAGATCGCGGCGGAGCCTCCCATGTTCCCACGCACTGTGGTGTGCTCGAGGATCAGGGCGGATGCCGACAGCGCGTCGGCGAAGATGGCGGACCCGCGGTCCGCTGCTCCTCCCGTGATCGTGACGTTTCGCAGCGTCGCGCCGAAGGGGGCGTAGATGACGCGCCACTGCAGGCGCCCGCTGATGGTGATGCCCTTGTCGGCCGGTCCTTCGATGGTCTCGCTCGACTCCAGAACCAGGGTGGAGTCCAGCGGGATGGTGTCACCGGCCAGGCTGGGATCGAACTGAATGGTGCCGCCGCCGAACTGCCGGGCGGCCCAGCGCAGCGAACCGACGTCGGTTCCGCCGCTCTTGTTCGTGACCAGGATAACGTTTGCTGCCGACGATCGATTGGGAGTCGGAATGGACGGTTTCTTGGGGCCGACCGACTCGTCGCCACAGGCAGCGAGCGCGCACAGCGCCAGTGTGAGCGTCGACTGAATGACGCGCGTCGTGACACGATTCATCGTTGTTCTCCAGAGTGAGTTGCGCCTTCAACTCCTTTAGGCGCAGCCCGACCCATGAATCGAGCCGTGTCGCCGCATGGCCATGCCCGCCCAGCCCACGGGGTGGACCGTCGAGGTGGTCCGCGCGCTCCCCGACGATGGCAATTGTCCTACCGTTGCCCAGCCACCCGCGTGGGAACCGTGACGAACTGTCCAGTCGTCCCCATCCCAAGCGAGCCGTTACTGTTGCCACCCCAGCAATACAGGACGTGATCCCTTGTCAGGCCACACACGTGATCCCGGCCGACGCTGATCGCGCTGTACGTATGACCGCCTGCCACCGGAACCGGGGTCGCACTGCTCGTGGTCGTGCCATTACCGAGCTGGCCATACTCGTTGAAGCCCCAGCACAGCGCAGTACCGTTACTCGTTAGCCACACGTCTGCGCTTCGCCTCGGTCCCCGGAGCCGGCGCTCAGCGCCACGAACGACATCCCCGGTGCAGCTCTCACCGGACTCGCGCGTCCCGCTGTGGTCCCGTCGCCGAGTTGGCCGAAGGTGTTCGTCCCCCAGCAGTAGGCGACACCTCCAGTTGCGAGGCCGCACGTGTGCTCTCCGCTCGCCGTGATCGACGTGAAGGTGATTCCGCCCACCACGGGGAGTGGGACGACACTGCAGGCGAAGCCATAACAATCGTCGGGGATCGGCGTCGCGCCAACACCCAACACGTGCTCCCCGTTAGGCCCATCGGTGCCCCAACAATACGCGGCGCCGCCGGACGCGATCGCGCACGTATGATTCCTGCCCGCGCTGATGCTGATGAACTTGTGTCCGCCGGTGACCAGGACAGGGGCCAGGCCACCCGTCGTGGCGCCATTCCCGAGCGCGCCCGACAAATTGTTTCCCCAGCAATACGCGTCGCCGGTGGGCGTGAGCGCGCAGCTGTGCCCACCGCCGCTGCTGATCACCGTGAACGTGCGCCCGCCCGCGACCGCGACGGGGGCGAGGCTCCCAGCCAGCTCCCCGGTTCCCAATAGCCCGTATTCACCCCAGCAGTACGCTGCGCCGGCTGTCGTTAGGCCACACGCGTGTCGGATGCCGGCTGCGCTCACGTTGGCGAAACGAAGTCCGCCCGCCACCAGGGCTGGCGTGGCGCTGTAGTCACTCGTGCCGGTTCCGAGCTGCCCGCTGAAGTTGTCTCCCCAGCACCGGGCATCACCCGTGTCAATGAGGCCGCACGTGTAGTAGCCGCCGGCGCTGACGGCGGTGAACTGCACTCCGACGCCTGGCGCCGGCCCGGTGGGACCGGCGTCACTGGCACCATCGCTTCCCCCGCAACCACCGAGGGCAAGGAGGAGCGCGCCGCTCATAAGGGGTCGGACGTTCATTGTCGTCTCCGGACGGGGGATCGGGGCGTACCCGACGGCTTGACGATACGAACGCCTGGCAGACTGCGCCGTACGTCTGTTGACGTAGGCGAGGTGCTATACACGAGGATCTGAATCAATGTTTTCGACTTTGCCTTCTTTCGATCGCGGTGGGCTCCGATTCTCTTCGCTGCTTCTCGTCGGCTCCACGCTCCTCGCGGCCTGTAACAACGATCAACCCCTGGCCCCCACGGCGAAGGCCGTTCCTACGGAAGCGTCGGCGTCGGTTGGAGTGCAGAGCGCCCAGCTGTACATCACGATCAAGGACGAGAACGGCGCCGCGCCGGCCAGCGTGGGCGCGCAGTTCACCGTGCAAGAGACCTCGAATCCTTACCTCTCGACGAGCCTAACGCGCCCGGCATTGTCGCGACGTTGCGGTGATGCCGGGCGTATCAACGCGCTCGAGTGACCGTCGGCGCAGCGGTTCCGTGGCACACGAAACGCTCGCCCATGCCACCCTCGGCGCATGTTCGCTTGCTCTCTCGGCGCCGAGGGTTCTATCGTATGGCCATGCCCGCCCAGCCCACCGAGTGGACCGTCGAGATGGTCCGCGCCCTCCCCGACGACGGCAACCGCTACGAGGTCATCGGCGGGGAGTTGTTCGTGACGCCCGCGCCGAGCTGGACCCATCAGCGCGCGGTTGGTGAGCTGTTCAGGATGCTCATGCCCTACCTGGAGCAGCACGCTTTGGGCGATGCGATCATCGCCCCGGCAGACGTGCTGTTCGGCCCGAAGGACATGGTCGAGCCGGACGTGTTCGTCGTCCCTCTCGTCGATGGGAATGCGCCCCGCACCTGGGAAGAGGTAGGTCGCCTGCTGCTCGCGGTCGAGGTGCTCTCGCCCTCGACGCGGCGCACAGATCGCGGTGGGAAGCGCGACCTGTACCAGCGGAAGGGCGTGCCGGAGTACTGGATCATCGACGTCGATGGTCGGCGGGTGGAGCGGTGGCGCCCTAACGATGCGTCGCCCGAAACGCTGGCCGAGGCGCTCGTGTGGCAGCCGGATCCATTCATCGAGCCGCTCGTCATCGATCTGCCGAAGTACTTCGGGCGCGTGCTGGGCGAATCCCGGTAACGGGCCTCACCGAGCGGGTGGCGTCTGGAGTGTCATCGACTACGTGGACGATCGCGAACCCGACTCGCCGGTCGAGTACCGACCCATCCGCCTGCTGAAAGCGGATCATTCCACGTCGCTGCCCGTCGTCCAACGCTCCAGCAGTGTCTCGCAGTGTGCGGCCAGCGAGTCAGTGGAAAACGTGGTCCCATCCGCCGCGCGCCACACCATCCCGCCCATTGGGCTATCGGCGGGTCGCAGCACCATTTCCTCCACCACCTGCGCACCCGACGCGCGCACCGAGGAGCCCGGGCGCGAGACGGTACCGCGCCACGCTACTACCTGCAGCTCACCGAGCTCGGCGCCTTGAGCGGAATCCGGGAACCACGACACGGTCACCGCGCCGGCTGCGGCCTGGAGGACACATCCGCTTGGCATCCGGTGCCTCTCGACCTCTTTGGTCTTCGTGCCCACCCGGTGCGCGGCGCGCTCGGGGGCGAGCACGTCGAGGAGGCGACTGACCTCCTGCTGCATCGCATTGCGCTCCTTCACCGTCGGCGGGGCCTCGGGCCGACCCTCGGGCGGACCGTCGGGCGGACCCTCGGGCGGACCCTCGGTAACGTCGAGGTCGTCCGGACCGCCCATCGGGATCATACCGTGCTCGTCTTCCATTTGCGCTGATCGCTCTGCTGTTGGGTTGGCGTGAAGTCTAGTCACCGTACACGGGGTTAGCGCATCGTCGTGTCCCAGCGGCTATTGTTCAGTGTTGGCTTTGATCGTCGGCGTCTCCTGTCGGGCGCGATATCGTCCCTCAAAACCAGGAACGACCATGTCTCGTACGTTGCCCGCGGCTCGAGAGGCGTTTGTCGCCGCCATGAAGCGCGACACCACTGGAGCCGAGCTCTCCCGCCTGGTCGGGGTCCTCGACGCCTTAATCAAGTGGAGCGTCGCCCGTCCACAAACGCTCAGTTTACAGGATGGCACGGCTGCTGGCGTGCTCGCGTTCGAGTGCGTGGAGTCGAAAGAGGTTTGTTGGTTGGCGCGCGTCACCCGCGGCGATGCGCCGAAACTGGAGATCTATCCCCCGACCGGCCGATCCCTCAGCGCCGAGACGCGCGCAAAGGTCGTGGAGACGATCAACGCTCACGCGCGACAGGAACTGAACGCGGGCGACCGCCTGCGGATCGGCTTTGGTACGCTCAAGAACGCGAAAGCGCTCGCGGCGGTGACGACGCTGCTCGGAGAGCTGCTCGCCACGAACGGTTCGACGGCGCGGACAGCGGTCTCCTGACGTCCGCGGAGCAGCGACGGCTGCTCATCGCGAGGCGTTGGTGACCACTTCAGCTGGCTCCAGGAGCGTCTTCAGCGCGTAGCGGCCCATGCCCTGCCCTAACGCGCGCGGACAATGCATTTGCAGGAGCGGTCGCCAACGACACTTGGCGACCGCTCTCGTTTATGGGGCAATGTCCGCAAACCGACGCGCTCACCGCAGCCCTACTCGTAGAAGCCTGCCACTAACGGCGGCGTCCGACTAGAGAAGCGGTCGAGGACTCCACAACCAACAGACATACCACAATGGAACCGTTCACAGCGCGAGCCGGCCGCAGGTCGCTCGCACGAACGATCGTCATCCTCTTAGGGCTAGGCGCACTCGGTGCCTGCGCCGACGATACCACCGCACCCGCGGTGAACTCGCCATCGCATGCCGCGGCCAGCGCCGCGGCGCCGAGCCCCGAACCGTACACGACGTCCGTCGACCTCGTCGTCGAGCGCGTGGCAGACAGCCCTGTATACGGCACCACGGTCAGGCTGGGTATCACGTGCTCGACGAGCCAGGTCTTCGACCTCATCATCGACCTCGAGCAGCAGGTGAGGGGAGACAAGGGGAGGCAGGTCGTCCAGGGGTCGAATACGTGGCCTGCCTACACGTGCGATCAGGGCAAGACTTCGCTGATCTCCACAATCTCCCCAAACGGCAAGCTTGGCTTCGAACCGGGCCGCGCGACGGTGCGCGCGCGGATCGCGAACTACCAGCCGGGAGTCGAGCCTGCCGACATCACGACCAGAACGCGTATCGTCGTCGATTGACTTGCGACTAAGCAGGTAGACAAAAGTCTTGTCCCAAATGAGAACGGCAAAGACCTAACGTGGATTAACACCGATGACGACGATGACGCGGATTGGTTCCGCTGGCACTCACCCTCCCGTCGCCAGGCAAGCCCTCGGTGGCGTTGCTGATGACCAAAGAACCTCTTTCGGAGTGGCTGTCGGGCAGAAGGTTCGGATGTCTCGGAATGAATCCGCGTCATCGTTGTGATCGTGGTTCATCCGCGTCAGGTCTTCCGTTGTCTTATCGCACGCAACAACCTGCCTAACGACGAGAATAGGTCAAGGGTCAGCCTCCACTGTCGAGTCTGACACTTGGCTTTCCTTGCCCCACGCGGGTAACGAGCGGGCGGCACCGTACGTGCCGCCCGTTTTTTCGTTAGGCCCGATCGAATGCCACGGACTCTCGAGTTGTCGATGTCCGCGAATGACCGCCTTTGTCGCAGTTCCTGAACAACGCTGTTTCACTCAACTCGGGACTCACACATGCAGACATTCGCGATGCGAGCCGGCCGCTGGCCACTCGCACTCACCTTCGCTGCGCTGGCGCTCGGCGCCTGCGCCAACGATGAGCCGGTGGCGCCCACGAATCCTTCCACCAAGGCCAACCTGGCCGCTCAGTGGGATACGTCCGTCACCGCCGTCGTCACGAACACGAGCGGCGGCACCGACGTCGGCTCGCTCCGATGGGCGGCCGATAAGATGAGACTTTGGGGGGGAAAGATCGTGTTCGATTCGGCGCTCGGCGGCAAGACGGTCACGCTGGACACCGGGCTCTTTGTCTTTCAGAACGTGGAGATCATCGCGCCGTCCAAAGGCGTCACGATCAGCGGGAAGGACCAGTTCCGACTGATCAAGGCCAACGCGAACCTGAAGCTGACCAACGTGACGCTCACCAGGGGCTACAACGAGTTCGGCTCCGCGATCGCGGGCGTCAACGTGACGCTGGACCACAGCACCGTGACCGGAAACCGCGGTGGCACCGCGATCTCGATCGAGAAGGGCATCACGCTCGTCAACAGCACCGTCAGCGGTAACTCGGTGCAGCAGCCGGCGATCTACTACCTGAACGGCTCCACGGTGACGATCGACAACAGCACCATCGCGTACAACAGCCCCGGGGCGGGCATCGGGATGTTCGGCGCGCCGAACCAGTGGGCGGTTGGGCTCATGCGCAACTCGATCATCTCGAACAACGGGGCCAATGGGAGCCCGCAGGAGAACTGCAACAACCTGGTCGGCTTCACGTACCAGGGCACGAACATCTCGGACGATTATAGCTGCGGCGGTGTCGCCATGACCGTGGCCGATCCGCAGCTGCTGCCGCTGGCGAACAATGGCGGCCCGACCATGACCCACGCCATCCCGCACACGAGCCCGGCATACAACCAGGGCTTCGCCTGCTTGCAGGCGACGGACCAGCGCTACATCACGCGTGACGCCAAGTGCGACGTCGGCGCGTTCGAGTTCAACGATTGGACGAAGGTCACGATCGCCATCGACCCTGCAGTGAAGGTGGACGCGACCGGAAAGGCGGCGCTCACGGGCACCGTCACTTGCACCCGGGCCGACGCGTTCCGCCTAACGCTCGAGCTCCACCAGAATCAGAAGGTGGGTAAGCAGGTCGTCGACGTTCACTCGGTGAATGACATACCCGTCACCTGCGGCACGACACCAAAGGCGTGGACTGCCGCCATGGGGTTGGTGCCGGGCGAGACGTTCCAGGCCGGCGCGGCGCGGGCGACCGCGGCCACGTTCCAGACGCCGGACTGGGTCACGCCGGCGAGCACTGCGGGCGCGGTGAAGATCTCCTTCGCGCGCAAGTAATCCTTCCAACCTTTCATAACTGCGTGTCGCGACGTCGTTTGATTCGCGTGTGATTGCCGAACTTAGTGTCTCCGGTCGCGCGAACGACGACGTCGCGCTCCGGCGCCCGGATGAGCCGTGCGCCACCCTTGATCTCATAGATCGGAGACACGACCCATGCATAACGACTCCACGATGCGGCGTGCCGCGCGCGTCGCATCATCGCTCGGGGCCTACGGCCCGGCCGCTCGCACCACGCTTCTCCTCGCGACCGTGGCGGGCCTCGCCGCCTGCAACAACGACCTCCCATCGAGCCCCAAGGCCAACCTGCCCGCGGATGGGCCGAAGAGCCCATCGGCGGTCATCAACATCCTCCCACCGGGCCAGACGTTCCCGGCCAAGATTGCGTTTGCAACCGGCTCGCCGGTCGGTAAGGACGCCAGAGTCCGGGTCTACGACAAGAACGGGACGCAGCTCGCCGTGTTCTACGCGTTCTCGGGCTGGGAGGATTTCACCGCCGGCGTGGACGTCGCCATCGGCGATGTGACCGGCGATGGGTGGCCCGACATCGTGGCTGGCGAGGGCCCGACCCGGAAGACGTCGTACCCCGGATCTCAGATCAACATCTGGGACGGCAAGACAGGCACGCTCATCAAGACCCTGACGCCGCTCTCGGATGTGCTGGACGGGTGGCGCGTCGGCACCGGTGACCTCGATGGCGACGGCAAGGCGGACATTCTCGGCTGCCAGGGCCCTGGCTCCATCACGCATGGCGTGGCCATGAGACTCGACGGCACCGCGCTCAACTGGATGACGGTGTACGACAACTACGGCTGGAAGAAGGACGGTTGCCACATCGCCGGTGGTGACACCAACGGTGACGGCAAGGACGAGATGGTGGCGGAGTTCGACGGCGAGATGGGTTCGCTGTTGGTGTACGATCATGGCAACCAGGTTCGCCTGGGAGTCATAAACGCGTTAGGCAACGAGTATCACGGACAGATGTCGATCGCCATGGGCGACGTGAACGGCGACAAGAAGGCCGACATCATCCTGGCCCCGCTGACTCCGGTCTCGAACGCGCCAGTGGTGTCCGTGTTCGACGGCACGAAGCTCAAGAACAGCACGCCGCTCACGAAGCTCGTGAGCTTCACGCCCTACTCGTTCTGGTGGAAGACCGGCGTGCATGTGGCTGCGCACGACCTCAAAGGCGACGGCATCGTCGAGATCCTCACCAAGGCGACGGTCACGCCCTACTCGGAGCTGCAGGCATGGGCGGCACCGACGTTCACGACGTGGCTGTTCTACATGTTCGAGCCGGGCAACATTCCGGCCGGCGGCGGCATCGGCTGATCGATACGCAAGGCGCAGAGACGCGCATTTGCAGTCCTTCTCGAGACGTCGCGCGGCCCATCGTGGTCGCGCGACGTTGTCGTTAGCCCGAAAAAGTGGCGGCAGCCAGCGCCAACTTGCGATCACTGACCCCACGGTGATCGAAAAGGAGGGAAAAAGATGGCTCCGTGGTGAGAGTCGCCCGTTGATTGTCG
>Ga0075424_100004379_pt1 | contig 13319 bp, 9 predicted proteins | sample SoiMethybrSBSTD3_FD_75301 | JGI IMG/M metagenome (GOLD analysis project Ga0075424, IMG submission 75301) | Bulk soil microbial communities from a Populus tree surrounding site in Tennessee, USA - Soil MetaG P. TD hybrid SBSTD3 | ecosystem: Environmental > Terrestrial > Soil > Tree plantation... | reverse complement strand
CCGATCGAATCCCGGCGGACAACCCGGCCTGCCAGTGCAGCGCCGACTATGCCGCCGCCGCCGAGGAGCGCGGTCATCGCGCCGTAGCCCGCCGCCCCGCCCCCGAGGTGAAGCGAGAGCGGGAGCGACGCGACGTCGACGATCCCGATCCCGACCAGCGAGATGGCGCCGGCGAGCACGAGCATCCGCAGCGCCGGCTCGCGGACGATCACGCGTATCCCGGCCAGAACACCCGGATGGGTCTCGATCGAACCGCGGCCGAACGGCCGACGGATCGTCGCGACGAGGAGCGCCGACACGAGGAACGTCCCGGCGTCGGCGACGAACACGGTCGGCGCCGATGCGCCCGCCGCGATCACGACGCCGCCGAGGAGCGGGCCGACCAGGTAGGCGGCCGAACTGGTGGACGCGACCAGCGCGTTCGCGCGCGGGATGTCCGCCTCCGACACCAGGTTCGGCAGCGCGGAGGCCGATGCAGGCTCGAAGGGGGCCTGCGCGACGGACGAGGCGGCCATCAGGGCGACGAGGGCGGCGGCGGACTCCGTCGTCGAGGCCATGGCGAGCGAGACCGCGGCTGCCGCGAGGTCTGCGCCGATCATGACGGCGCGCCGGTCGAAGCGATCTCCGAGCCAGCCTGCGAACGGCGCCGAGGCGACGGTCGCGACGACGCTCGAGAAGATTGCCGCGGAGATCCACAGCGGGCGGCCCCCGTCGTAGACGGCGCGCACCAGTGCGATGTAGGCGGCCGAGCCGCCGCTCAGCGATATGAGGCGACCGAGCGCGAGCCGTCGCGCGACCGCCATTGGCCGGGATTACGCCAGCTCGCGCTTGAGGACGACCTCGTAGACCTCGACACTCGTGCGGCGGCCTCCTTCGACGTCCGGGGGCGACATCTTGTTCAAGGCCTCGTCGCCCTTTCGGAGGTCGTCCTCGGTCTCGAAGAGCGTGATGCCGAGGCCCTTGCCAGACTGGCGATCGACCAGCATCCAGATGCCCTTTGCGGACTCGAGGCCCGCCGGTGGCGACTCGAGGCTCTGCTCGATGTAACGGCGGTTCGCCTGGATTCGCTCGTCCATCCGCGACGGGTCCGCACCCTCGAACCGCGCAATGCGTGCGTACACCTGGCCCTCCTCTCGATCTGTGTCGCGAGGACTCTAGAGGTCGGCGCGGGGCAGCTCGACGAAGAAGGTGGATCCGCTCCCTTCTTCGGAGACGAGCCCCATCTGGCCGTGCATGCGCTTCACCAGCTCGCGGGAGATGTAGAGGCCGAGGCCCGTGCCGCGCACTCCATGAACGAGGTTGGGGTCGACGCGGTAGAACTTCTCGAACACGCGCTCCTGCTCAGAGCGTGGGATCCCGAGGCCCGGGTCCCGCACGGCGAGCTGCACGCGCCGGTCCCCGGCGGTCACGGAGACGGTCACGAGACCGCCGTTCGGCGAGTACTTGATCGCGTTGTCGAGGAGGTTGACGAGCACCTGCCCGACCTTCTCGGGATCCGCGTCGGCCGGCGGCACGTCTTCGTGGCTCCGCAGCTCGAACGTCGTGCCCTCCGGTGCGCGGGCCCGCATCGCCTTGATCGACTCCTGGGCGAGCTCGACGAGGTCGACGTGCACCCTCGAGACCGGAAGCTCTCCGGCCTCGAGCCGGCTCGCGAGCAAAAACTCGTCTGCGATCTGCGACAGCCGTTCCGTCTGGTCGGCAATCATCTTGAGCAGCGCCACTCGCTCGTCGGACGCCATGTCGCTGTCCCGGTGCATCAGCGTCTTCGCCGCGCCGAAGACGGCTGAGAGCGGCGTCCGGAGCTCGTGCGAGACGGTGGCGACCAGCTCGGTCTTCGCCTCGTCGAGGCGCCGCTGGGCGGTCAGATCGCGGAACGCGTAGACGACGCCGTCGGCGCTCTCGACGGCGACGATCGAGAGCCAGAGCTCGCGCCCGTGGACTTCGAGGGGCATCGTCTCCGGCTGCGACGGCTCCGGACCGAGGGACATCCGCCGTCCTACGCTCGACCAGCCGGGGAGGACCTCGTCCACATTCCGGCCGAGCACGTGCGTTGCCTCGAGCCCCGTGACGCGCTCGGCGGCGGGATTCCAGACCCGGACGATGCCGGCGTGGTCGACGAGCGCGATCCCGTCACCGACCGCGCTGAGCACGCGCGCTTCTTGCTCGCGCTCGCGCGCGATCGCCCGCGCCGCCTCCTCTGCCGCGACGAGCCGCTGGTGCTCCTCCTGCGCCTGGCGACGGGCAGTGATGTCCTCCACGACGGAGATGAAGCGGAGCGGCTTGCCGTCCGCGCCGCGGACGAGCGAGACGGTCGCGTTGATCAGCACCTCGCTCCCGTCCTTGCGGCGATAGCGCTTCTCTCTCGTGTACCGATCGATCTCACCGGCGAGCATGCGGCGGGCCTGATCCTCGTCGGCCACATGGTCGCCGGCCACGGTGATGTCCTGGAAGCGAAGCCGGAGCAGCTCGTCGGCCGAGTATCCCGTGATCTCGCAGAGGCGTTCGTTCACCCGGAGCCAGCGTCCATCCAGCGCGATCTCGGAGATTCCGACCGCGGCCGTGTCGTAGATCGCGCGGTAGCGAGCCTCGCTTTCGCGCAGGGCCGTCTCGGCGCGCGCACGAGCCTCGAGCTCGTCCTGCGCCGCTCGGTAGAGCCTCGCGTTGCGTACTGCCGCGGACATCTGGGCGACGATCCCCTCCATGAGCTCGAGCTGGTCTCTCGTGTAGGTGACCTCCTCGCTCATGACCTGCACGACGCCGACCACGCGGCCCTCGTGCTTGACCGGAGCCATCAGGGCGGCCTGGGTCGATACCGGCCCGGTCTCGGGCACCTTGCGCACATGGCCCTCGGAGTCGACGTCATAGAACGTCCCGTCGCTCCTTTCGACCCGCTCGGCGACGTCGTTGGCAAGTAACCCGTGACCGCTTACGATCACGCGGCTCTGCATCCCTTCGCCGTTCGGGTTGAGCTTCACCGGCGGCAGCTTGGCGGGATCGAGCTTGTTCCCGTCGACCCACGCGTACTCGCACCGAATCATTCCGTCGCGGTGGTCGTAGGACGAGACGACGAGGCCGTTGTGGGGGATCATCCCGGCAACGAGCTCGTGGAAGTGGTCGTAGACACGCTCCGGGTCGAGCGATTCGCCGAGCTGCTGCGCGGCCTCGCGGAGCAGGCGTGCGGCCTCCCCACCGGTCACGAATCGCTGTGTGTCGAGCCCTGTCGAGACCGCAGCGTCGAGGTGGAACGGATCGGTCGCCACGCGTCCCATTGGCGTGCGTGGCGCCCCCGGCTTTTCTGGCATGTCGACAAGGTACCGCGGTTTGCGCGAACCGGCGCGGGGACGCTCGATCGGGGAAGATGACGCACATGGCCGCGACCGCGCCGCAGATTCGAGATTGCCGCATGTTCATCGCCGGCGAGTGGCAGGACGCGGCCGGTGGGGAGACGTTCGAGGACCGCGATCCCTACACCGGCGTCACGGTGGCTCGGGTGCCGGAGGGCGCCGCGGATGACGCTCGCCGCGCGGTCGAAGCCGCCGCCGCTGCGTTCCCGGGGTGGTCGGCGAGCCCGCCGGCAGAGCGCCAGCGGGTCTTTCTCCGGGTCGCCGAGCTCGTGGAGGCGCGGCGCGACGAGATCGTCGACATGCTGGCCCGGGAGACCGGAGCGGCGCTGGGCTGGGGGATGTTCCAGGTCGACTTCGTGGCGGGGCTGTTCAGGCACGGCGCCGCCGCGGCGTACGCGCCGCTGGGGCAAATCCTCCCGTCTGACTTGCCCGGGGCGTTCGCGATGGGGATCCGCAGGCCGGTCGGCGTCGTCGGCGCCATCGCACCGTGGAATGCCGCGCTGATCCTGTCCGCGCGGGCGATCACCGCACCGCTTGCCTGCGCGAACACGGTCGTCCTGAAGCCGTCGGAAGAGTCGCCCTGGTCCGGCGGGCTCGTCTGGGGGGACGTCTTCCAGGAAGGCGGCCTCCCGGCCGGAGTGCTCAACGTGGTCACGCACGCTCCCGACGGAGCGGACGCGGTCGCCGCCGAGCTGATCGCGAGCCCGCATGTTCGCCGGCTCAACTTCACCGGATCGACCGAGACCGGGCGAAAGGTCGCAGAAGCCGCCGGTCGCCACCTCAAGCGCGTCGTGCTCGAGCTCGGGGGTTACAACCCGCTGATCGTGCTCGCCGATGCGGATCCCGAGTACGCCGTCGACGCCTCCGTCTTCGGCGCGTTCTTCCATCAGGGGCAGATCTGCATGTCTGTGCGCCGGATCATCGTCGAGCGGCCGATCGCCGACGAGGTGCTGCCTCGTCTCGCCCAGAAGACGGCCGGTCTCAAGCTCGGCGATCCGAAGGAGCACGACACGATCATCGGCCCGCTCATCAACGAGCGTGCGCTCGCGACGGTCAAGTCGCGCGTCGACGAGGCCGTCTCGAAGGGCGCGCGGGTCCTCGCCGGCGGCGAGGCGGTCGGGCCGTGCTTCCAGGCGACACTGCTCGCCGATGTCCCGGCCGATGCCGATCTGGCGCGACGAGAGACGTTCGGCCCGGTTGCGAGCGTTGAGATCGTCGACACGCCGGATGACGCGGTCCGGCGCGCCAACGACACCGGCTACGGGCTCGCTGCAGGCGTCCTGACGACCGATCCGGACCGCGGCCTCGCCATCGCCGAGCGGCTCGAAGCCGGGATCGTCCATATCAACGACCAGCCGGTGCACGACGAGCCGCAGATGCCGTTCGGCGGCGTCAAGGACAGCGGCTGGGGCCGTTTCGGCGGGGCGTTCGCGATCGACGAGTTCACGGACCTGCGTTGGGTGACCGTCCAGAGCGGCAGGCGCCCGTTCCCGTTCTAGCACCTCTTCGCTAGTCGGTCTCGACGAGCTCCTGGGCCGCGGCCAGGTCGCTTTCGTCGACGAGCACCTCGATTGGCCCGCCCGCGGTCGTGCCCATCGTCCACCCAGCTGCCATGTCCGTCTTGCGGTAGTCGCACGCGATGCCGTTGGCACGCAGCGCTCCGCAGATCACTTCCGCCTCGAGCTCGTTCGGCACGACGGTGAGCGTCACAGGCGTCACAGCCTCACCGTACTCGTGCATTCTCGTCGGCGCAAAGCGATCGAAGGAGGAGCGGTGGTGGAGGAAGCGCGACTGGAAGAGGTGGGGTCGGGCCTGGCGCCGGCGACGCCGGGCTGGTTCGTCGTCAACACGGCGGACGCGGCGTGGCTGCGGAACGACGCCTTCGGCGGCCGATGCGTGTTCGAGAGCAACCCTCGCGTACTCGCCGAACGACCCGACCTCGACCCGTACCCCTTCCCCGATACCGGGTACACGCTCGCCGTCCTCGAGCCGGGCAAGCCAACCGGCATGTACCACGCCGAATCGGGTCAGGAGGATTTTCTCGTCCTGGCGGGCATGTGCCTGCTGCTCATCGAGGAGCAGGAGCGCGTGCTTCGCGCCTGGGACTTCGTCCACTGTGCGGCCGGCACCCGCCACGCCTTTGTCGGCACGGGCGAGGGTCCGTGCGTGATCTTCATGATCGGAGCTCGACGTGAAGGACGCACAATCGTCTACCCGCGCTCGGAGACGGCGCTCGCGCGCGGCGCGGGCGTCGAGGCGGAGACGCCGAGTCCCGCACAGGCATACGCGCGGTATGCCCATTGGCGCCACGGCCGGCCGGACGCGTGGCCATGGCTGCCGTGGGCCTAGCCGGAACCGGCCGAGCGTAGGGCAGCCGCGACGAACTCGCTCTTGGCCTCTGTGTACCCGAGGCGATCCTCGCCGTGCAGGTCGGCGAGGGTGCGCTTCAGCGACGCGTACTCGGCCGCTGCCCGAGGAGCGTCCTGAGGTAGTCTCGGCACGCGATGTGATCGCCGTTCGGACGGCTTCCCGCAACAACGACGTAGAGGTGGTGTGGTACGGAATCAGGCGGCCAGGCGCTTCGCGCCCCGCGACGCCCTTGTCGCCCTGACACACGTGGCCGAGTCCCCGCAGCCGCTCGATCGCGATCGGGACGTCGTCGTCGGACGACGATCACGAACACGCTCACTACGGTCGAGCTCGGCCCGGTTGCAGGCGGCCACGACATCCTGGTCTACGTGAAGTTCGGGCCGGGGCTGAAGAAGCAGCCCTTCGAACCGCTGAGCTGCACCAACGAGAACGCCGCTGCCACATCGGAGGCCGGCGCCCTCACGAGCGCGACGGCATCGCTCGTGCTGCAGCAGAAGTAGACCAGCCTCTCGCTGCGGAGGGGGCGCTCCCCCCTCCGCAGCTGGGCTGCCAGCGCCCTGGCCAAACGCAGGTTCCGATCTGGGCGCCTCGGGCACGTCAAAGCCGGATCCAGTACGTCCGGTAGACCATCGAGCCGTCCTCGTCGGACACGACGGTCGCAATCGCGGACGCGGTTCCGTGTGCGCGCCCTCGATAGCGGAAAACCAGGAGCCCGCGCGAACGCGGCAGCAGCTCACGCGGCTCGGGCCGTAACTTCGCCAGCACGCGTCCGGCACGCCCGAGTGAAAGCGAGACGCGCTCGCGTCCCAGCCGCTCCGTGACGTTGCCGCGGTTGACGACGAGCAGCTCGAGCGTCCGTAAGTGCCCGCGGCGGCGAATGCGCAGCCGCCGCAGGGCGAGCTTGTGGAGGAGCCGTCCCGGCGCACGGACCGCGACGACGACGCCGATCCGCACGCGTACGGCGACTCCTGCATCGCCGCGCGGTCGCGTTGTGAGGAGCACGAGCGCATCGTGGTCGCCCGGCTCGGCTCCGGCCGGCACCTTCGCCGCAACGGTCAGCGACGCGCTCGCGCCCGCACGGAGCGCGACGCGGCTCGGATGCACGCGGACCCACGAGATCGCGCCGCGCTTGCCTCCGGCGACGATCCGGGGGCGACCGCGAAGATCGAGCGCGAAGCCGGCGCGTCGAACGTCGAAGACCACCGGCCTCCTGCCGGAGTTGGTGACACGGACGGTTGCGTGTCCGCTCCCTTGCAGGGAGACGTGGGCAGGCGAGGCCGCGAGTGCGATCGAGCGGCGAGCCGGGGTCGTACCCGCCGAGGCGGGCACGACCAGGGCTGCAGTGATGACAACGCAGGCGAGCCGGCTCATCGGCCGATGGCCGTGAAGGTGACGGTCGCCGTGTAGTGCCCCGCCGGAACCACCGGCAGCGGCGACGTGAACCCGAGGCTCGTGAGCCAGACGTCGCCCGAGGCGGCACTTCCGGACGACGTCGTCCCGACGAGGAGATCCGGTGCGGGCGCGATCGGAATCGGCGCCGTCGCTCCGCCGGTCAACTGCGGGCCGATCTGGCCGCCGCTCGGTGCCGTTCCCAGTATTCCGAGCGGGAGATCGGCAGGGCTGAAGACCGAGCGATGAACGGTCAGTGCGTACCCGGTCGCATTGTTGCTGACGACCGTCACGTGCTCAGAGACGGAAGGGGGCGTGTCTCCGGCGCCGGCGTTGCCGAAGCTCACGGTCGACCGCTCGAGCGCGATCGACAGGACAGGCTGGATGTCGATGTCGACCGACGCGGTCTGCGAGACGCCGCCGGGTGGAGGCTCGGTCGTGCACGGAGCGGCGGGCGACGCCGAGTTCCGCGGCGCTGGCGACGCGCTCGCGAAGTCGGCGGCGTTGTTGTCGGCGTCCGTGCAGCCCGAGCCGGCCCGCAACTCGGCGGACGAGTTGCTGATCGCCGGAGCGGGGCCGCTGCCCTCGTAGTCGACCGCCGATCCGTAGCCGATGAGGTCGGCGATCCGGGTGTCGCCGGAGCAGCTGCCGGGTGATGCTCCGCACGTGAGCAGGGTGTTTTCGCGCACGAGCGCAACCTTGCCGCCCGAGACGGCAAGGTTGGTCGTTCCGACCGCGTCGGGCGTCGGCAACGGAGAGCCGATCGCGGCTGCCGATGCGAGTTGGACGAGGTAGAAGTGGCCCGGCTGAACGCTGCCGCTCAGCGGCGTGGCCTGCCAGGTTGCGCCGGACGCCGACGTGTACTGGACGGTCCAGGTGCTCAAGTCGGCGCTCGTCGAGCCACGGTTGAAGAGCTCGACGAAGTCGTTCGTGAACGGCGCGCCGGCGTTGCCACCACCGGCAAAGACCTGGCTGACGACGAGGTCAGTGGATGCTGCATGCGCAGCCGGCGGGACAAGCGCGCCCGTGACGATCACTAGCGTGAGCACGAGGAGCGGGAGGACTCTGGGCATGGGCGGCTCCAATCGGTCGGTGAACGAGTCCACATCTGAATAGCCGCCTGCCTATCGCGACCGAAAGTGTCCTTTTGCGACCCGGCACGAAGTCGGCACAGAGTCGTCACGAGTACGAGATCGGGCCAGTGCCCGACCGGCTCGTCAGCCGCTCGCCGACTCGAAGTCGCCGGCGAGCGCCGCGTAGGTCGAACTCAGGCCGTCTGCCAGCTCGATCGTCGGCGTCCAGCCAAGCTCGCGGCGGGCGCGCTCGGGATCCATGCAGCTCCTCTGCAGCTCCCCTGGCCGCAGCGGCTCGAGTTTTGGCTCGACGTTCGTTCGAGCCGCCTTCTGGAGCTCGCCGAGAACCGTGAGCACGTCCGTCTCCTGGCCGGTCGAGACGTTGAACACGCCGGGTTTGCCCTCTGCGGCCAGCATCGCGCGCACGACGTCGTGGACGTGGACGTAGTCTCGTGTGGGGCGTCCGAACCCGTAGACCGTCGGCGGCTCGCCCCGCCAGAGGCGGTGGGCGAAGATGGCAACGACGCCGGCCTCTCCGTGCGGGCTCTGGCGCGGGCCGTAGACGTTCGCCAGCCGCGCCACGGCATGCGGCACACCATGCGCACGACCATATGTCCGGACGTATGCCTCTCCCGCCCACTTCGAGGCGCCGTAGGGCGAAAGCGGTGCCGGCGGGACGTCCTCCGGCGTCGGCATCGGAGCCTCGTTGCCGTACAGCGCGCCGCCCGTCGAGGCGAAGATGACCGGAGCCGCGTGTCGCGTGGCCGCCTCGACGACGTTGAGGGTCCCCTCGACGTTCACGACGCAGTCCCGCAGCGGATCGGCCACCGAGCGGGTGACGCTCGCCTGCGCCGCCAGGTGGAAGATCGCGCTGGGACGGACCTCGTCCACGAGTCGGTCCACACGCGCCTTGTCCGAGATGTCCAGCACCTCGAGAGGAGCGTCGCTCGCGACGACCGCGGCGCGGCCGCTCGAGAGGTCGTCGACGACGACGACCCGGCGGCCTGCGTCAAGGAGCGCATCGACGAGGTGCGACCCGATGAATCCGGCGCCCCCGGTCACGATCGCTGTCTGATTCGCCGCGGCCAAAGCGGAAGCCCGCGCGAAAGCTTACTGACGTGCGGGCGATGCCCCTGGTAGCCGGACGCGCCCCGCCGCCGAGGCCCCATCCCGTCGCTGTAACGCGAACGGGCTAGGGCCATCGCCGCTGCACACGACCGCCCGACCCCGCGGCGGCAACCGTTGCGGCGTCGGCCACCAGAGAGCCGGCGATCTCCCGGGCTGTGAACGCGACGCGCCCGGAGCACTCGGCAAGTCCCGCCCGATTCCCCACGTATAGCCGCCCGGATCGGCAAACGTGAGCGTGCGCATGCCCCAGTCACGATCCGAAGATCTGCTTCTCCCATTCGGCCATTTCGCGCCTCCCTCCACTTCGTGCGCCTGACGTGGCAGGCGCTCGTCACGGATATGTGATGCCCATCGTGCCCGTCCGCCATGTCTGCGAATGGCTAGAGCTTTGAGAGTGCCGCGGCACTTGAGATGCGCCGCACACGCCCCTGTTCGGGTCAGCCGACCCGCAGTAATCTGAGCCGTTGGCCGACGTCTTCATCTCGTATTCGCGGCGCGACACCGAGTTCGTTCGTGAGCTCCACCGTTTCCTGACGGCGAGCGGAAAGGATCCCTGGGTCGACTGGGAGGACATTCCCCCGGGTTCCCGGTGGCAGGAGGACATCGACAACTCGATCGACGACGCCGAAAGCTTCGTGTTTGTCATCAGCCGGAGCTCGCTCGACTCGGAGTACTGCGCCGGAGAGTTCCGTCATGCCGGTAAACGAGGCAAGCGAATCGTCCCGATTGCCTGCGAAAACCTTGAATCGAGTCTGGCGCCGGAGGCCCTGCGTCAGCTCAATTGGATCTGGTGCCGCGACGGCGACGACCGCGAAGCTGCGTTCGGCAAGCTCCTACCCGCACTCGACACCGATCTCGACTGGGCACGCGCCCATACACGGTTGCTGGTTCGAGCAGTCGAGTGGGACAAGCGGCGTGACAACAGCCTCCTCTTGCGCGGCAGCGACCTCGAGAGCGCCGTCCAGGACGTCGCCGCGAACGCCGGCAAGCAACCGGCACCGACGGAGCTGCAGACGGAATACCTCCTGGTCAGCCGTCGTGCCCAGAAGAAACGGCAGCGGATCATCCTTACCAGCGTCACGGTTGCGCTCGGTGTCTCCGTGGCCCTGGGCATCATCGCGCTCCTCCAGCGGAACACGGCCAACGAGCGCGCCAGGCAGGCACGGTCGCAGGCCCTGGCGGCCGAAGCGGTGACCCTCCTCGGGAGGAATCCGCCCGCGGCGCTGGCCGATGCAGTCGACGCCGTCAAGACGAGGGCAACCCCGGAGGCGAGAGTCGCGCTGCGACGTGCGATGCTCGCGAATCCGATCGCGTATGTCATCCCTGCTACGGGGAAGCCGCCGGACACCGTCGCCGTCGCTCGCGACGCGATCGCCTTCAGCCCGGACGGGCGCCTTTTGCTCGAGCGGACGCCGGACGGTGTCGTCCACCTGCGGCACGGCGCCACAGGGCGCCCGGTCGCAGGCTGGCCCGCGATCACCGGTGCGCTGACAGCTGCCATCGACCGTCCGGGCCGGCACGTGCTCGTCGCAAACCGACGGGCGGTTCGCCGCATCGACGTGCCGTCGGGTGCCGTGAAAACAGTCCCGCTGGAACACCGCGTGCCGCTCAAGAACGCCATGCTGGCCGCTGACGGCAGTCGTCTTGTCACCTACGCCGGCACGGCCGCCGTGCCGGCGGGCGCGTCCGATGTGTCGCAAGTCTGGAGCGCGCGCGACGGGCGTCTGCTCGCAACGTTGCCGTACGCCTCGGCCGCGGCGATTAGCCCGAACGGCCGACTCGTCGCCCTGAGGGGTATCGATCGCGTGCGTGTCTGGGCCGTCGGCGACAGGAAGCCGCGCCTCGATGTGGGATCCGCAGAGGCCGTACACGGAGTCGTCTTCAGTCCCGAGAGCACGTCTTTCCTGGCCGTCAATCAGAACGGAGATGCCGTCGTCCGTGACACGCGGGACGGGAAGCTCATCGCCTCCTTCCCGGGCTTCGGAACGCTCGCCGGCACGACAGGCTTCGTCACATCGCCGTTCTCGCCCGCAGCCGCCTTCAGCCCGGACGGTCAACTAGTGGCGGTCGGCGAGGCAGATGGCACGGTGCGTGTTTTCGAGCTCAGCACAGGGAAACAGGTCGGCTCCTTCCGGGCGGGCCAGGCCAACGCGGTCGCCTTTGCTCCGCGCGGCGGCCTCCTCGCGGCGATGACCTGGAACGGCGACGTGGTCGCCGCACGAACACCCGCAAGCCTCGCGCTGCGCATGAACTTTCCCTTCGTGAACCGCAAGACACTCGAAGTGAACTCGAGCGCCAGCGAGTTCGCACCGGTCGTGAGCGGAAACGGCAAACGGATCCTGGCGCGCGGTGGAGGAGGCGCGCTCGTCTGGACGACCGAGGGGCGGCGTGTGGCCACGTTGCGCCCGAACGGAGGCCGGAACGTCGGCTCGGCGGCGCTCAGCGGTAATGGCGCGATCGCCGCAGCATCCCCCGGCTTCAACGTCGCCCAGATGGATCGAGTGGCGCCGGCAGAGGTCTGGCGCGTCGGCAATCCCGACCCTCTGATCCGCCGGCTGCCGGCCGACAGCCCGGTCGTGCTCGACAGGTCCGGAGGCATCGTCGTGATCGGGCGCCGAGCCTGGGAAACTACGACAGGCAAACCGATCCCGAAGCTAGACGGCGTGGTCGCTCTCAGCCCCGACGGCCACGTCGCGGTTGTTGCGCGGGGGCAGCGCACGCTCGTCGTCAACGTCCGCTCCGGCCTCCCGATCAGGCTCCAGGCCCGTCCGGCGCTTGCCACGGACGCGCTTCACGGGATCGCCCAGATGCGCGTAAGCGACAATCACCAGCGGGTCTTGAGCAACGACTACGGCGCCGTCCAGCTGTGGGATGCGGCGTCGGGCAAGCTCATCCAAGTGCTCAACCGACAGAGGGGCGTCACCAGCATGGCGTTCGGCGACCGCGGAAGACTTGTGCTTCTGACCTCCACGAAGCGTGCCGCCGTCTTCCAGGGTGAGGACGGCAAACTGCTTTCTTCGACGCCTGGCTCGTTCGGCAGGAGTGTGAAGCCGGCGCACAGCAAGGCGCTCATCCTGTACCGGGCCGGCGGGATCTCGCCCGACGGCTCCATCGCCGCCAGCGCCAGGCAGGACGGAACCATCGTGGTCACCGACCTCGCGACCGAGACGCGAGCCGCCATCCAGACGGCCACCGCGCTGCCGTTGGACACGCTGACGTTCGGCCCGACATCAACTCTTCTCGTCGCTCGCGACCGCGCGCGCGATGTCCAGGTCGTCCACTGCGAGATCTGCACGTCCGAGGACGACCTTCTTTCCCGGGCCCAGGCGAGGCTTGCGGTCGTCTCCCGCTACCAGCCGAGACGGCCGCCCGTCACCGTTGGCCCCTAACAGCATCGTCAGGGTCGACGGACGTCCGCCGGAAGGTCGTTCTCACAGCGAGAGCGGAAGCAAGGTTACTGACGTGACCGCGAGAGTCCTAGGTCGAGGCGGAGGAGCGGAGGGATCGGTAGAGATAGACCGCGGCCAGGGTCCGCCAGGGCCGGAAGCGCTCGCCGAGCGCGTCGACCTCCCCGACGGAGGCCGGGGGGCTGAGCCCCCAGACGCGCTCGACGGCTCGTCGAAGCGCCAGGTCGGCGGCGGGCCAGACGTCAGGCCGCCGCAGGGCCAGCATCAGCACGCCGTCGGCGGTGAACCGCCCGACACCCTTCACCTGGATCAGCTCCGCGCGAGCAGCGTCGTCGTCGAGCGTCCGCAATTGCTCGAGGTCGAGCCGTCCGTCTGCCAGCCGCGCCGCCAGGTCGTGCAGGTAGATCGCCTTCGCCCGTGAGAGGCCGATCCCGCGGAGCGTTTCCGCCTCCGTCGCCAGCAACTCCGCCGGCGTGGGAAGGCGTCCACCGTGTAGCGCCTCCAGCCGACCGAGGATCGCCGAGGCGGCAGCCCGCGACAGCTGCTGGCCGATCACCTGGAGGACGAGTGCACCCCACAGATCGCTCGGCCAGCCGTCGAACAGCGCG
>Ga0075424_100004378_pt1 | contig 13319 bp, 11 predicted proteins | sample SoiMethybrSBSTD3_FD_75301 | JGI IMG/M metagenome (GOLD analysis project Ga0075424, IMG submission 75301) | Bulk soil microbial communities from a Populus tree surrounding site in Tennessee, USA - Soil MetaG P. TD hybrid SBSTD3 | ecosystem: Environmental > Terrestrial > Soil > Tree plantation... | reverse complement strand
CGTCGCTCCCCCCGATAACGCTTGACGACACGTCCGTCCACCATCGTTGTGGTGTTGGTGCAGCCGTGCGGAAGGTTCGTCCGACTGCGCCGAGTGGCCGACGCGTATCAGCCTATCAACGTACCCTGAGCCGGCACACAAAGAATGTGCCCCTTGACACGAGCGCTCGCGGGGAGGATCGTAAGGTGATGGTGGGGGAGGTGGATAGGTCGCGTGGGCATGCCGACGTGCTCGTCGCCCACGAGTTGCGCAAGTCCTACGGTGCCAGACATGCGCTGCAGGGCTTGTCCTTCTCGCTGAAGGCGGGCCGGATCGTCGGGTTCCTGGGTCCGAATGGCGCGGGCAAGACCACGTCGATACGCATCCTCACGACGATGCTCGAGCCCGAGTCCGGCCATTTCGTGATCGACGGGATCACATCGGACCGTCCGTCGATGATCCGGCGGCGGATCGGCGTCCTCCCGGAGAATCTCGGGTTCCCGAAGCACATGACCGGCCTGGAGTACCTGATCTTCTTCGGCCAGTTGAACGGGTGGACGACCGCTGCCGCAAAGGCCCAGGCGATCAGGCTGCTCGAGGACGTCGGCATGCAGCGCCGCGCCAGGTCGCTGATCGGCACATACAGCCACGGAATGCGACAGCGGATCGGGATCGCGCGCGCCCTGGTCAACGATCCCGTCGTCGTGTTCCTCGACGAGCCGACCCTCGGGCTCGACCCGCTCGGTCAAGAGGAGTTGCTCGCGCTCATCCAGCGCATCGCTCGGGAGCGGAAGACGGGAATCGTGCTGTGCAGCCATCTTCTGTCCGAGATCGAGAACGTCTGCGATGACGTCATCATCCTGAACGACGGCCGGATCGTGGCGCAGGGGACGGTGGCCGAGGTGATCGGCGGCGAGCAGGCGCCGGCGGCGCAGGGGGCTGCGCTCCGGGTGCAGGTCCCAGCGGGCGCTGTCGCAAAGGCGGCGGAGGCGGTCGAGACGGCCCTCCCCGGGCAGGTGAGGGTCGAGGTGCTCGGCGAGGCCGACGGCGGCTGGTTGCGCATCGAGCTCATCGACTCCGTCGCCGATCAGGCGTCCAGGGCGCGGCTGATCAACAACGACATCCTGGGCGCCATCATCCGGATCGACGTCCCCGTGCTTCGATTCGAGGTCGAGGGCGGCCGCCTGCACGACGTATTCCTGACCCTCACCGGAAGCACGATCGGATGAGCGACGCCACCGGCGTCATGGGCTCAGGGACGCCGGCCCGCGGACACAGCGCCGTGTCTTCTGGCCGTCTGTGGATGGTCTGGTGGCGGGTATTCGTCCGCGAGCTTTCGGACCTCTGGCTCGGCGGCAAGGCGCTCTACCTCATCCTGGGCTACGCCGTCTACCTCGGGTTCAAATCGTGGAGTCAGGTCCGGACCAGCCAGTCGAATCTGATCCCGCCGAAGGAGATGGTGTTCGCGACGTTGCAGGTCGTGTACTACACGGGCGGGCTGATCGGCATGATCGTCGGTGCGGACAGCATCAGCGGCGAGCGCGAGCGCGGGACACTCGAGGCCTTGCTGCTGACGCCCGCCCACCGCGTCCAGTTCGTCCTGGGCAAGTTCCTCGCGGCGCTCTCGCCATGGCCGGTGGTGCTGCTCATCTCCGTGCCGTTCCTCCATGTCCTGGCCCAGGGCAACCCGGTGTTCCGTCACTCGCTGTACTGGGGCAGCTTCGTCGGCACCCTGCTCGTCATCGGGTTCACGGGCACCGGCATGCTCGTCAGCTTCTGGTCGAACTCGAATCGCGTCAGCTTGTTCGTGAGCCTGGGGATCTACCTCGTCATCCTGCTCCCCACCACCTGGGCCGGCCGGGCCGTGCGCGGGGACCTCGCCAAGACCGTCCAGCGGCTCAACCCGCTCGAGGGTGCCAACGAGATGCTCGAGAAGATCCTCGTCAACAACCGCTCGATCTCGAGCTATGAGCTCTGGCTGCGGACGTCCGAGGTGTTTGCCCTCGTCGTCGTTGCCGTGCTGTTTCTCTATGCAGCCTCGCGTCTCAGCATCGAGGCGAGACAACGATGACGAGCGTCGATGCCGACACGCGCGAGGCTGTCGCGGACGCCGAGACGTGGAAGCCTGCCCTGCCGGCCTGGAGGGTCGTCCTCTCCCGGGAGCTGGCCGAGCTGTGGGTCGGCGGGAAGGGGCTCTATCTCATACTCGCCTTCAGCGTTCTGCTCGGCATCGAGACGTTCGTCCTGGCGACGAATGCCGAGCTGAACCTGTTCACCCCGCGGGACATGGTGTACGAGATCACGAAGATCGCCATCCAGGTCAGCATGCTCATCGGGCTGATCATCGGTGCGGACAGCATCAGCGGCGAGCGTGAGCGCCGAACGCTCGAGGGATTCCTGCTCACCCCGGCGAGCCGCACCCAGTTCGTGTTCGGCAAGTTCCTCGCCGGCCTGACAGCGTGGCCGGTTGCTCTGGTGCTGACGATCCCCTTCATGGTGCGGCTCTCCCAAGGCGGCGGCGCGATTCCCCGAGCCGCTCTGGGAGGCGCCCTCGTCGGCGTCCTGCTCATCCCCGCGTTCGTCGCGATCGGCATCTTCGTGAGCTTCTGGTGCAGCTCGAACAAGACGAGCTACTTCATCAGCCTCGGCGTCTTCCTCGTCTTCGTCCTGCAGGACCGGCAGTGGCTGAACCCGATCCCGGTGGGATTCGACTTCCTGTCCAAGCTGGTCGTCGGTCACGCGGATGGCGTGGTCGTCGAGGGCGGCGAGGGGCTGACCCCTCTGCCGGTCAGCGAGATCTGGGGGTCGCTGGTGGCGCCGCTCGTGTTCACCCTGATCATGCTCGCCATCCTGTTCCTCTTCGTGGGCCGCAACCTGACCCTCGAGGTGCGGATGAGGAGCAGGATCGCGCGGTTCGGCGGGTTGTCGGCGATTGCGGTCGTCATGGTGCTGTCGAACTCCGCACTGGCCTCTGCGGACGTGCCGTCTACGCGCGGCGATCTCGAGATGGCGATCAGCCGAGATCACATGGTGGGGAGGGCGGGCGACTCGGTCGAGTTCAAGACCGTTCTCAAGAACACCGGCACGAAGCCGACTGCGCCGGTCATCGTCGCCATGAACATCATCAATCTGAGCAAGTCAGGCGACGTCGTCGATCCCGAGGACTGGTCACCCGAACGCACGCAGTACGTCGACGGGCTCGATCCAGGGAAGTCGGTCACGCTGCCCTGGACGGTCGACGCCGTGCTCGACGGCAACTACATGGTCTATCTCGTCGGGATTCCCCAACCGGCAGGCCCGGGCGAGTCCAGCCAGGTCGTCACGAGTCCCGGACTTCACCTCACCATCGGCGCGTTCTCGAACCTCAATCCATCGGGCGTGCTGCCCTATACGATCGGCGTGCCGTTCGCCGTGCTCGTCGTCATCGTGCTGGTACTCATGCTCCGGCGCCGCAGGGTCGACGCAGGCGGTTCGGAAGCGGAGTCCGCCGCAAGGTCCTGATCGCGCCGAGGCACCCTTGTTCGGAGCCGCCTCCGCCCGCACTCACCCGAAACGGACGATGCTCCCGCGTTCGCCCGGAGGCTCGACGGGCGGGTCTGGCGGTACGAGCCGCTGTTCACGGGCTGAGCCCGATCCGTGCGTCCGGCCTACGACGCGAGGTCGAACGCGGCCTTGGCGATGATCGCAAGGCCGATCACGGTGAGCAGCACCACGCTGATCGTCCGAGAGTGGATCGTCAGCCATCGCCGGAACGCCGTCAGGGTCTCTGCGGCCCGTTCGGGAGCGACGAGCGCGAGCACGATCGGAGCCGTGATGGTGAGGATGGAGGTCACCCCGTAGATCGCGAACGCCACGATCCGGTCGACCGTGCCCACGTGCGCCTTGAGGATCTCGAGCGCCGCCACGATCGTGAGCGAGTAGGTCAGCATGAATGCGCCGGCCGCGAACGCGACGGCCCAGTGGCGCCCGACCAGCCGCGTCAGCCACTCGGGGATGGGATCCTTCGGCGTCTCCGCCAGCGGACGCCGGTACACGACGGCCGCTCCGGCAACCAGCGCGGTCCCGATCACGAGCTCCGCGATCGAGGCGGCACGGGACGGCGTCGTCTGCGAACGCTGGAAGTCGAGCGCCGGAAAGAGTGCCAGCGCGACCGCGAACAACGCGATCGTCGCCACCCACCCGACCACGAACGCGACACCGCGCCGGAGACCGGAGGTCACCTCCAGGATCACGACCACGGCAAGCACCGATGTCGGGCTCGACACCGCCACCGCCAGGCCCAACAGCACCACAGACACGATCAGCGTCTGCATGCGCCACCCTCCACAGGCAGGACGATATCCACGCGGCGAGCACTGGCGCATCTGGTTGCAACTGCCACATGCCGGGCGTAGAGTCGCAGCCGTCAGCGGCGAAGCAGGCTCGCGAGTGGAGGCGGCAGGTGCGGCGCTGGATCGCGTTGCTGGTTGTGTCGACGGTCGCGGCATCCGCCGCGCCGTCGGAGGCTGCGGTGCAGGTCGTCCTGCGAACGCCGCGGCCTATGGCGGCGGCCACCGCGGCCGGTGACCGGATCGCGTGGATCCAGGTCGGCGCCTGCCGACGCGGCTACAGCGTGTTTCGGCTCAACCTGCGCACCCGGCACCAGGCTCGGTTGACCTCATGCTTCGCACCCCAGGGGGATCTGATGAACTTCGCCCTGGCAGGCGTTCGGACGATGTGGTCTCAGGGCTTCGAATACCGGCACGTGACCGTCTCGACGTTGCTGACGGCCGCGCGGCTCGGCGACAAGCAGGTGGTGGCGACCTTCCGCGCGCGCGGCTGCGGCGGCGACGGCTGCACCCAGGGCGTGTCCGGGCTGAAGATCCTGGACGGCGTGGTGTCCGGCGGGAACCGGCTCTTCTACGGCGTCCTCGATATCGCCGCGGGAACGACCTGCTCGGGCGGGATCTGCGACCAGATCTCTACCAGCGGGAGGGTGCGGCGACTCACGCCGATCGGGCCCGTCACGGTTCCCAACGCGCCGGCCCCCGCCATCTTCGCCGCCCGGGGACGCCGGCTCGCCGACGTGCCACTGGTCCTGGGCACCAGCAGCTTCCAGTGGTCCCACTCGATCGACATCCTGAACGCGGTCACCGGGGCGCCCATCGCCACCGTCACCGTGCCGGACGAAATCGTCGAGATCGCGCTCTCGCAGTCCATCCTCGGAGTCCTCACCCGGACGGCCGGAGGCGCGTACGAGATCCGTCGGTACACGTCGACGGGACGGTTCCTGGGCACGACGGCGCTCACTCCCACACGCAACTACGGCGCGGTTTTCGCCACCGGCACGAAGCTCGTGTTCAAGACGAAGCACAAGATCTTCATGATGGACGCCCTTACCGGTGTGTACCGGCCCATCCATCTCGACGGACACACGATCGGACTTCTCGGCGTCGCGCGTGGGCTCGTCATGTGGTCAGGGCAATGGTCACCCACTGCGCAGCGGACCATCTACGGGATGCCTCTGCCGCCGAACCCGTAACCTCCGAGTTCCGAGTCGCGGCGCGGCGGCGGGTTCGCCGTCGGAGCGATGTTGGCGTTCAGCCGGAACAGGTTCGAGGGGTCGTAGCGCGCCTTGATGTCGCTGAGGCGCCGGTACTTCGAGTGGCCATACGCCTGCTCCGGGAAGTCGCCGCCGGTGTCGGCCTGCTCGTTGACGTAATTGGTGTCCATGGACCGCGCCGCCAGCCGGCCGCCGTGACGCCTGCCCCATTCGAGGCAGCGGGCGTCTTCGACAGGGTCGTCCCAGATCGGCTCGACGAGCCAGTAGAAGCCGGCCTCTCGGCCCGAGTAGGCGGTCGCGTCCTCGTCGACGTCTGCGACCGCTCCGCCGAGCTGGGGGACGTAGACCTCGGAGTGATCGGTCGGCGCCTCGGCGAGCGCGTCAACGATGCAGTCGACCAGGGCAGCATCGACGTGGCGGACAAATCCGCCCCTGGCGTAGTAGCGGCGGCCCCAGGCGGAGTGGTCGTCGGTACGGGTCTGGAGGTCGAGAAACGAGACCGGGCCGTGCCCGCCCGCCGCGGAGGCGGTCAGCCGCCCGAACCGGGCGAGCGCGGCGTCCGCGCGTGCACGCGGGCCGGCCCAGAACGCAGTCAGGGCGAGGCCGAGCCGTGTCGCCGAGAACGAGACCGTGAGCTCCCGCGGCGCGTCACCGGCGAGCTCGGCCGCGCCCAGCATGGCGTCGTGGATGTCCGCGAGCGGGTATACCCACTTCCCGGCCGAGACCGGGCCCATCCCACACGCCCGGAACTCGAATGCGACCACGACGCCGAAGTTGCCGCCGCCGCCGCGCAGCGCCCAGAACAGGTCGGGCTCGCTCTCGGCGCTCGCGCGCCGGAGCGCGCCGTCGGCAGTGACGATGTCGACGCCGAGGAGCGCATCGATCGTCAATCCGTGCAGCCGGCTCAGCCACCCCATCCCGCCGCCCAGCGTGAGTCCGCCGATGCCCGTATGCGACACGACGCCGGCCGGGACGGCGAGGCCGTGAGGCAGCGCGGCGCGGTCGACGTCGCCGAGCAGCGCTCCGCCGCCCACGACGCAGAGCCCGGTCGCAGGGTCGACCGACACCGAGCGCATCGCCGAGAGCTCCAGCACCACCCCGCCATCGCACGTCGAGTGCCCGGGAAAGCTATGGCCGCCGCAGCGCACGCTCAGCAGGGCATCGCACTCCGCAGCCGCGCGCACGACGTCCGCCGCCTCGTCCGCCGTCGCCGGACGCACGATCGCGGCCGGGTGTCGGTCGACCACGCCGTTCCAGATCCGCCGCCGGCGATCGAAGTCGGCCGACCCTGGGACAACGAGGCCGCCGCTGAGATCGGCGGCCTTCAGCCGTTCCACGACGTCGCTCGCCACTGCGGGGCGACTCTACCCGGCAGAGGTATCCGGAGCCGCTAGCCGAGGAGGGCCGGCTCGAACGGGACGGTCGAGATCAGCTCCTGTCGGTCCTCGGTGGTCAGTACCTGCTGTTCGAGCTTGACGCCCTCGTGGCCGCCGTCCTCGCCGATGTAGCTCTCGACGCAGACCGTCATGCCGGGCTCGATGGCGCCGTCGTAGCCCGATTCTCCGAAGTCCACCCGACCACGTCGGTGTCCAGGGCGACCAGCTTGTTCTCGCCCATGCGGTGCTCTCCGGTCTCCCGGAGCGCGATCACGCCCTGGTGCATCACCGACCACAGCTCGTTCTCGGTCAAGCCCGGCCGCACCGCTTGCCCGCGCGGGCCCCCTCGACCGCGCCTGCGCGTCGAACAGACGACTCAGGCCCGGCAGATCCGACCGGTCGCTTGTGGTTCCCGGCAGAGCGTCGCGCTGAACCTCGGAACCCGGCTCGCCGCCCGCCCTTGGATATCCTGGCTCCGCGATGCAAGCAGGTGTACCGGCATAGACCTTGATTGGCATGGCAGGGTGGCACTGGTCGCCGGCGCCACTCGCGGTGCCGGCCGGGCGATCGCGGTCGAGTTGGCCCGGGTCGGACTCTTCGTCTATGCCACCGGGCGGAGCAGCCGGCGTTCGGGGCCGTCTGAGATCGGCCGGCCCGAGACGATCGAGGAAACCGGAGATCGGATGGCGGCCGCAGGCGGGGCTGGATCGGCGCTGGTGGTCGATCACGAGGATCCGTCCGCCGTCGCCGAACTGGTGGCGCTGATCGAGCGCGAACACGGCCGACTCGATGTGCTGGTCAACGACATCTTTGGCGGCGACAGGTACGCCGAATGGGACAAGCCCCTCTGGGAGCACGACTGGGCGGGCGGCCTGCGCATGCTGCAGATGGGCGTCCACACTCACCTGATCACCAGCCACTCCGCGATCCCCCTCATCCTGCGCACCGCTGGTGAGCACACCAGCCAAGGCCTCGTGGTCGAGATGACCGACGGCACCTCGCAAGCAAACAGCGAGTTCCGACCCTACGTCGGCTTCTACTACGACCTCGTCAAGGCCAACGTCGAGCGCATCGTCAAGGGACTGACCGCCGAGCTCGAGGACAGTCCTGTGACTGCGGTCGGCGTCACACCCGGCTGGCTTCGCTCCGAGAAGATGCTGGACAACTTCGGCGTCACCGAGGACAACTGGCGCGACGCGACCGCCACGAGGCCGGGATTCGCGATCTCCGAGTCACCCACCTACGTCGCCAGAGGAGTCGCCGCGCTCGCCCTGGATCATGACCCCAGCCGCTGGGCCGGCACGATCATCAGCGCGCGCCAACTCGCGGACGCCTACGACTTCACCGACACCGACGGCAGCAAGCCCGACTGCTGGGGCCACCTCGCAGCCTACGGCTGGGACCACTCCGGCGGCGAAGGTATCGAGGACTTTCGTTAGGCCGTTAGGTGCTTAGTGGAACGCCGAACGCTGCGTACATGGCGTGAAACGCCCAGATGCCCAGGACGAACAGCGCAGCGATAACGGCGGTTGCAGCCAGGCCGGCGAGCCACCCGCGGTCGGGAATCCTGGTTACGAGCCAGGCCCCGAGCAGCGAGATCGCACCGATGGCCGGGAGGTAGAACCTGACGACCTGCACCGTGGTACTGGTCGGATCGGTCGTCCAGGTGTACGCCGCGTACAGACTCCAGATCGCAAACCAGGAACCGGCGAGGGCGAGGGCGACGCAGAGATCGCGACCAGCCGCGACGCCGACCTCTCCGCCCATGCGGCGCAGCACCAGCCACCGCGCGACGATCCAGGCCAGCGAGATCAGGGCTAACGCCAGCATCGGCATGGCCCGCATGAGATGCGCGGGCATGATCCGCAGATTCGCACCGATCGCGCTGGCGCGAAACGTGACCTCTCCCGGCGGATACCCGGTTGTCAGCGGGCCGCCGTACACCCGGTCGTCGAAGACTGCGATCCCGGCGCCGAACGCGGCCACCGAAGCGAGCCACCAGCACAGCGTGCGGAGGGGCAGTTTCGCGGACTGCCGCTGCCACGACACGATGACGGCCACGACTGCGCAGCCGAGGATCACGACGTTCGTGTAGCGCACGAATGTCGCTGCCTCGATCGCCAGGAATCCGCCGAGGCCGACCCAGGTGCGCCGCCGGGAATTGGCCTCGGTCGCCAGCACGGACCACAGCAGTGCTCCGGAACCCGCAGCGACCAGCGAGGTGTCGGTGAACGTCGGCATGTAGTCGCGCCAGGCGAACGCGATCGCAGCTCCGGAGGAGCAGTACAGGCCCACGGCTGCAGGCCCGCCGAAACGCCCTAGCCAGCGTCGGGCGCCGAAGAACAACCCGAGGCAGGCCAGGGCCCCGTAGAACAGCGGCGCCAGCCGGATGATGCCCAGCTTCTCGAACGGTGCCGCGAGAAACGGATACCCGGGGTCCTTCTCGCTGATCCACCGCCCGGGGGTCACTTCAACCCACTGGTTCGGAGGGGCGGCCGGGTTGTCTCTCAGCTCCCGTGCCAGGGTTTCCGCCTGAGCGGTCGACAAGGTCAGAAAGTGCCCGTCGGTGATGGCCACAATCGATGCGTGATAGGCGCCGTCATCGGGCTCTGCGGTCTGGGGCGCAACCGATAGGACCGCCGCGCACAGCGTCGCCAAGGCTGCAAAGGCGAGCCCCACTTCCACCCAGCCCAGGCGAGTCCTGCGTTCCTTTCCCCGCGATCGATGTGCGTCGAACCTGGCTGCTCTGACGTTCATCGGCTGCTCCATTCATGGCGGTCGCGGCCCATCGCCCGTCCGGTCTACCAGGCACCAGGTGACAGGAGCCGAACAGCGAGTGTTAGACGGCTGTCACCTGCGTCGGTGCAGAATGTGGAGGTGCGCGTGCTCGTTGTGGAGGATCACGTTGCGCTGGCCAACCGAATCGGCGAGGGTCTGCGCGACGCCGGATTCGCCGTCGACGTGGTCTACGACGGCTCGGCAGCACTGCAGAGAAGCGCCGCTACGGAGTACGACGTGGTCGTGCTCGACCGCGACCTGCCGTCTGTCCACGGCGACCAGGTGTGCCGGCGTCTCGTGCGCGACCGATCGTCCAGCCGCATCCTGATGCTGACTGCGGCCGCAGATGTCGAGGATCGCGTCGACGGATTGGAGTTGGGCGCGGACGACTACCTCGGCAAGCCATTCGCCTTCCACGAGCTGATCGCACGCATCCGGGCGCTGGGGCGCCGCGGGCCGGGCTCACCCGCGATCGTGCACAGGGGCGACCTGGTGGTCGATCGTGCGCGCCATCGTGCGAGCCGCGCCGGGATCTCGTTGAGCCTGACCCGCAAGGAGTTTGGCGTGCTGGAGTGTCTGGCCGACGCGGACGGCGCGCCGGTGAGCGCCGAGCAACTCCTGGAACACGTGTGGGACGAGAACGCCGATCCATTTAGCAACACGGTCGCGGTCACGATCGCACGGTTGCGGCGGAAGCTCGGCGATCCGCCGCTGATCGAGACCGTCGTCGGCGTCGGCTACCGGCTGTGAGTCGTCCGCTCAGCGCCCGGTCGCGCCTGACGCTGGTCTACACGTCACTTTTCGCGGTGGGCGGCGCCACGGTAGTACTGATCACGTACCTGCTGGTCGCGCACACGTTGAACCGGGCGACCCCAACGACGATTCCGACTGCGACCCGGCCAGCGCTCGAGAGGTGCCTGCAAGCCGCATCGGACCGGGGTGGCGTCAGTTCCAGCGTTCTGCGGAAGTGCGGTGAGGTGTACGCCAACGGCGTGCGCGCGGGCGTCACGGCTCAGCGCAACACGACGCTAACACACCTCCTGACGTACTCACTCCTCACCCTGGCCGGAGCCATCGCACTCGCCGTGGTTGCGGGCTGGATCGTGGCCGGACGCATCCTCCGCCCGGTCCACCAGCTCACCGCAGCTGCACGCGCCGCGAGTGAGCGGAACCTGTCCGAGCGCATTGCGCTGCAGGGACCCCGCGACGAGCTGCGTGAGCTCTCTGACACGTTCGACTCGATGCTTGAACGCCTCGACCGCGCGTTCGCCAGCCAGCGGCAGTTCATCGCCAACGCGAGCCACGAGCTCCGAACGCCACTCACCGTGATGCGCACGGCCATCGACGTCGTCCTCGCCAAGCCCGAGCCGACGCGCGACGAGCTGATGTCGATGGCCGTCGAGGCCCGTCAGGCAGTCGATCACGCCGAGCGACTCATCGAGGCACTGCTAGTGCTTGCACGCAACGATCAGGCGCGTACCCTCACCGAGCCGCTTGATCTCGCCGCTGTTGCCGAAGACGCACTCGAGGGTCGAACCCCGAACGGGATCACCATAACCACTGCACTCGACGAAGCCCTCGTGACCGGCGACGGACTCCTACTCGAACGACTCATCGCCAACCTCCTCTCGAACGCGGAGCGCTACAACATTGCGGGCGGAACTGTCACGATTTGGACCGGTACCGACAACCGCGCAGCCGTGGTGCGAGTCGCCAACACCGGCCCGCTCGTGCCACCCGATCAGGTCGACCGGCTGTTCCTGCCGTTCACCCGACTCGACGATCGCACCCGCCACGACGGCTTCGGACTCGGTCTGACCCTCGTCTCATCAATCGCCGCGGTGCACGGCGGCACGGTAGAGGCAACCGCCATGCCCACCGGTGGCTTGGATATCAGCGTCCGCCTCCCGCGTCGCGATAACGCCGGCGAACCAGCTCCACCCGCCACCTGAGGTTACGGACCTTCCCTTGCCCTGCGGTCGCTCGCAGGAGCAACGGCGGTCATCGCGACGCGCTAGCTGAAGCGGCGGAGAACGCGGACCGGGTATGCGCGTTGCCTGGGGCGTTCGAGCAGCAGGCCGTCGACCGCCAACTGTCAGACCACATGGTCGGCACGCCGCAAGGTGGGACGGCATGGACTGCGGCCGAAATGGACCCCCGGGGCCGGGACAGGCATCGTGGCGGGGCGAGGCGATCTCGGCCGGCGGCGGGCTCGTGGCGTTCACGTCCAACGCGACCGATCTGGTGCCCCGCGCGACGTTCACGACCCAGGTGGATCTGCGCAACCGACTCACGCGACGCACGATCCTTCTCAGCAGGGGCCCGAATGGCGTCGCGGGCGACCGATTGAGCGATTCGTTTCAGGTTTCGATCTGGGGCGATGGACACGTCGTCGCGTTCAGCAGTGGTGCCGACAACCTCGTCCGGCACGATGCGAACCACGCCGGCGATGTCTTTGTGCGCGACCGGCGGGTCGGTCTTACGACGCTCGTCAGCCGGACGATGTCGGGGACGCAGGGCAACGGCACGAGCGACTACCCGTACGTGTCCGCGGACGGCCGGTTCGTGGCGTTCGATACATCCGCGAGGAACCTGATCGCCGGCGACACGAACCGCCGGCCGGACGTGTTCGTGCGCAATCTGCGGACGGGTCGACTCTACCCCCGCCTGCCGGACACCGATCGACTACGCGTCAGGGGCGAAGCACGACGGCTCCGCCGGCGCCGCCCATCGCAGCCGCCAAGGCCTCGGCAGCCTCGTCGAGCGGGAACGTCGCCGCGATCGAGACCTCGAGCTTCCCGGTCGCGGCCAGTTCGGCGAGCTCGCCGAGCGCGCGGCCATCGGGCTGCACGATCACCGACGAGATCTCGATGCCCCGCTGCCCGTCCGGTGGGTCCAGGGTGATCGTCGCGAGATGACCGCCGTCGCGCACGGCGCCGATCGCGACGGCTGAGCCGTTGGGCACCGCGTTCGCGGCCGCGGTCACGCCCGACCCGCCGCCGATCGCGCGTGCCTGCACCGGCCAGTCGGGGTCGTGATAGTCGAGCACGTGGGCCGCCCCCAGTCGGCGCAGGCGGTCATGGCTGGCCGGTCCTGCGGTCGCGATCACCTCGGCGCCGCGCGCCGCGGCCAGCCCAACGAGGAGTGTGCCGGTCACCCCGCTCCCACCATGGACGAGAACCAGGTCGTTGGATCCCACCGCCAGGGCTCCGTCGATCACCTGCGTGGCGGTCAGGGCGGGAACCGGGAACGCTGCAGCGGCCTCCCACGAGAGGGAGGCAGGCTTGCGCGCGAGGACGGCCGCCGAGGCGATCACCAGGGGCGCCCAGGTTCCCTGGTCCCGCAGCGGGAGAGGGTGGGTGAGCACCTCATCACCCGGCGCCCAGTCCTCGACGGAATCTCCGATCGCGGTGACGGTCCCGGCGGCCTCGACGCCGAGCGCCATGGGAGGGATGCGGCCCACATCCCACCCGCCTGTGCGAACGAACTCCTCCCAGTTGCCGACGCCCGCGGCTCGGACGTCGATCAGGACCTCGTCGCTCGCGAGGGGGCGCGGATCTGGGAGCTCGATCCGCCCGACGGCACCGCCGAACTCGCTGATACCGGCCGCTTGCATCAGTGAGGCGCTGTCTGACCGTGGGCCG
>Ga0075424_100004375_pt1 | contig 13320 bp, 11 predicted proteins | sample SoiMethybrSBSTD3_FD_75301 | JGI IMG/M metagenome (GOLD analysis project Ga0075424, IMG submission 75301) | Bulk soil microbial communities from a Populus tree surrounding site in Tennessee, USA - Soil MetaG P. TD hybrid SBSTD3 | ecosystem: Environmental > Terrestrial > Soil > Tree plantation... | reverse complement strand
CTTTACGCTGTTGACGAGAAGACGAAAACGTTCTTCGCTTGCCCGCAGCTCGTCTTCGGCCATCCGGCGCTCGGTGAGATCGCGCGTGACCTTGGCGTAGCCGATCAGATGCCCCGCTGCATCGCGCAAGGCGGTGATGACGACGTTAGCCCAGAATCGCGTACCGTCTTTTCGTATGCGCCAGCCCTCGTCCTCAAAACGGCCGACACGCGCGGCTTCACGCAGCTCGTATTCAGGAAACCCTTCCTCGATTTTTTCGCGCGGATAAAAAATCGAGAAATGTTTGCCGATGATCTCCTCGGCGGTGTAGCCCTTGAACCGTTGCGCGCCCGCGTTCCAGCTCAGGATGTAGCCGTCCGGATCGAGGGCAAAAATCGCATAGTCATCGACGCTCTCGACGAGGAGTCGGTGTAGCTCGCCGGTCTCGTGTGCGATGCCGCCCGGACTTTGCTCGCGCGATGCCGCAGAGCGATCGAATCCCTTGCCGTTCGCGTGAGCGGTGTAAGGAGACTGGGAGTGTTCTCCGTACGAGTCTTTAGCCATCAGTTGCACCTGCCGAGACCGAAACGCACCGCATTGACTCGGCGCGTGGAAGCGTCGCGGGTCTAGGCGACGTTCTTCCGGAAGGTATCCAGCGGAAGCGCGTTGGTGTGCTGATCGCACACCCGTCGGAAATCGGCAACCCCCGACTCGTGCAGAAAATTCTCAATCGAGTAAGCGCAGAGCAGGGAATACTTGTAACTGGACGCGAGCTCGTTCCACAGCTCCTCGAGCAGGACGGCGCCCTCGATGTTTCCGTCCTTGAAGAGCAAATCCACCATCTCGCCGAAAGCGCGTACGACGAGGTACTGCCGCTGATCCAGAACCTTCTCGAACACGCTGCCAACCGTCGCCATGAAGAGCTCTCGGTTTGGCCGCTTGTCTTCCATGAACGAGTTGAGGGTCTCGCGCGCGTCCAGCCACACGACAACCCTGCCGGCCAGAATTTCATCCGGATCCAGCCCTTTCTCGCGCAATCCTGCCGCGAACGCTGCGCGGTGCGGCTGAGTGGCGATCACGATCGCGGGCTGCCCAACGCGGATGCCTGCGCTCAGGAAAGCGACGACCGAACGAACCAGCGATTCTTCCGAGCTATAGAAATGCACGTCGTGCCCAGCCAGGCCTGGGGGCGTTGGTCCGGGATCACAGGCCCGGGAAAGTGTTTCGGCGAGATTGGATGGCAGTTGACTCACAGCAGACTCCGTCAGATCGAACCAAGCAGAGGTTCGAACGCTTATAGTAAAGAAAAAAGTCGACGTCTCGCTGGCTGGTTGGACGCCCGCGGGACGTGATCTCGGAGTGCAAGTACCGGTCCGATTCCTCCAATTGCGACCCTCGCAAATCTCGGGGAGGTCTGGCGCAACCGGTCGAGCTGGGCGACACTATGACGCCCGCCCTTGCGTCTCACTTCGAAAGCAGGAGGGTCTGTGAGGATCGATCGAGCACTTATTGCCGTTTCAGGCGCTTTAACGTTGGCGTGTGCGACCAAGCCGACGCCGGTCACAATAGCGGGCGACATTGGCGATCGCGCGACGCTCGCCGGGAAATGGACCGGGGAATACTCCAGTCCGACAACTGGCCGCAGTGGCAGCATCGTCTTCAACCTGTCGCCAGCGGGGGACGCAGCGAGCGGCGACGTGGTGATGGTTCCGCGCGGATTGGATCGGCCGCTGACTCCGTACACGGCGGGGAACGCGACTGTAGCCGGCGTCCAGTCGCCACCTACGTCGCAGGTTCTGACGATCAAGCTCGTGCGGGTGAGCGGCGACACAGTCAGTGGCGTACTCGATGCGTATCGCGATCCGGAATGCGACTGTCCGGTGGTTACCACGTTTACGGGCAAACTTTCCGGCGATGTGATCGACGGAACCTTCACCACGCGCGGAAACCAGACTGCCGCGCAGCAAACTGGAAGCTGGCGAGTAACGCGCAAGCGCTAGCGCCGATCGCGCTGGCGGCCATCCTGCTCGCCGCAGGGTGCTCGTCGCGCGACCGCGTCGGGACGCCAATCGCAATTACCCACGCGTCGGTGATCAACGTTCGTTCCGGTGAGGTCTCTCCGGATCAAACGGTGGTCATCGACAAGGCGCGCATTGCTTACGTTGGCCCGGCGGCCACCGCACCTCGGATTCGCGGCGCCCGCATCGTCGATGCCACGGGAAAATTCCTCATCCCGGGACTGTGGGACATGCACATCCACAGTTTTACCTACTTTTTTTCGGATTTCGCTGGACCGCTCATGATCGCGAACGGAGTGACCGGCGCGCGCGACATGGGCTACTACATCGACACGACACTACGCTGGAAGCGCGACATCGCCGCGGGAAAGGAAATCGGACCCAGGCTCGTAGTCGGCGTGCGGGTGGATGGACCAGTAAACGAAGCGCGTTACGTGGGTCACGTAACCACACCCGAAGACGGCGTGCGAGCGGTTGACACGCTGGCGCGCAGGAAGGATCGCACCGCACGCGCAGACTTCATCAACACTTACTCTCACATTCCTCGTGAGGCGTATTTCGCGATCGCGCGGGAAGCGAAGAGGATTGGGATTCCGCTCGCCGGGCCAGTCCCCTTTTCAGTCAGTGTCGTCGAAGCTTCCGACTCGGGGCAGCGAAGCATCGAGCACGAGGACGATCTGATACGCGCGTGTTCGACGAAGGACAGTCTGCTGCGCGCGAGCGCAGGCGACACCGCGAATCTGTCGGCACTCAACCAGCTGGCTGATGCTCGCAAGCATGCGCGACTCATCGTCGCTACCTACGATGCCCGGAAGTGTCAAGCCGTTATCGCAACTCTCGCGCGTAACCAGACCTGGGTAACGCCCACATTGGTCGCTTATCAGGCGCAGGCCCACGCATTCGACAGTACGAGTACCCATCCTGAGCTGGCGAAATACGTCCCCGGACTCGTGAAGGGCGGGTGGAACGCCCGCGTCTCCGCTCTTCCGAAAAGTGATTCCTTAGTGATCCGCAGTTACTTCAGCTTCGAACGTACACGCGAGTTAAAGGAGGCGGGCGTCAGACTTCTTGCGGGAACGGATGCACCGCAGGCGTTCGTGTATCCCGGTTTCAGCTTGCACGATGAGCTGCAGTTGCTCGTAAAATCCGGATTGACGCCGCTCGAGGCATTGCAGACGGCGACTTACAACGCGGCTGAGTTTTTCGGGATGCAGACTTTATTGGGCACGATCGAGAAAGGAAAAGTCGCGGATCTCGTGCTCCTCGACGCAAATCCGCTGCAAGACATCTCGAATTCGCGACGAATTGCGGCAGTGATCGCGAACGGACGATTATTCGATCGACCGGCGCTGGCGCAGCTGCTTCATCACGTCGACTCAGCGCTCAAGCGCTGAGTTCTGGCTGCTGTTTTTCCGCCGCCTCGGCCGCGGCGTCTTCTGCGGGCGACGGAGCCTCACGACGCAGATACTCGTAAAGCGCGGCACTTATAGATGCGATGAAAAGTCCGGCAGTCCAGCCGCCGACTACGTCGGTGGTCCAATGAACGTCGAGATATAACCGGGTCAGGCCGACCAGTAACGGTACTCCGCCGCCAAGCATCACCGCTGTTGGCCATGAGATGAGTTTCTCTCTCGCCATCACGTAGCAGAGCGTCACCATCACCGCAGCTGACGTGAGAGCGTGGCCGCTTGGAAAAGAGTACGTACGCTCGTTCAGCAGCACACCACCCGGAGGTCGCGCCCGACCGTACGCGTGCTTGACCAAGCCAGAGAAGAGTCCGCCGACCGCGGGCGCAGCCACGAAGACGCCTGCTTTACGGTGTCCGTGTCTTTGATAGAACCAGATGCCGGCGACGATGGCGAGAACTACCATCACGATCGGCGATCCCGCCCAGGTAACGATGTACGCGAGCTGATAAAGAATCGGCGAGCGATGCGCGATCAGCCACGCGCGTACTGCCTGATCGAAGACCGTCGTTGATTGTTCCGCGACGTCCTCGCCGATGTCGGCGAAAATGCCGACAGCAATCGCCGATACGGCGACGATCAGTGTCCAGAACGTGAACAGCTTGCGCAGCCATTGTCGACGACGGTGAATCTGCGCCGGCGCGGCAGCTGGAGTGGTCATGAGGTGGCAGCAGCGGCTGCTCTGGGGAATGTGACGACGACTTTGGTGCCCTTGCTTGGCCGCGACTGCAATGCGATTTCTGCGCCGTGCTCGCGCGCGATCCAACTCGCGATCGACAAACCAAGCCCGGCGCCATCAGTACGACTGCGGGCGTTCTCTCCGCGGTAAAAACGCTGGAACACGTGAGCAAGCTCGTCGTGCCTGATTCCGATGCCGGTGTCTTCGACGGTGATCGTGGGCACCCCGTCACGCATCGAAACACCGACCAGCACCTCGCCTCCGGCATCGGTGAACTTCACGGCGTTGTCGAGCACGATCATGATCAGTTGGCGAATGAGCGTCGGGTCGCCGGTGACTGGCGCTTCCTCGAACTCCTCGACTTTGAGACCAACACCTTTCTGTCGGGCCACGACGCCCGCGGCCCCGGCGGCGTCGAGCGCTATGTCGTCGAGGAAGATTCTCTCTCGCTCGACCTGCCGCTCACCGGTGTCGGCGCGCGCGAGCACGAGCAAGCTATCGACGATTCCTCCCAGTCTGCGCGCCTCCGCTTCGACACCGCGCAATGCGGAGACATAATCGTCCACCTCGCGCGACTGCTGCAGCGCAATCTCGGCACGCGTCCGCAGAATCGTTATCGGTGTGCGGAGCTCGTGCGCCGCATCGGCCATGAAGCGGCGCATGTACTCGATCGACCGCTCGATCGGAGCAGTTGATTTGCGAACGAGCACGAATCCACCACCGGCAACGAGAACCAGCGCGAACAGCGCGATACCGATGAAGGCCTCGATCAGATCGGCGTACTTGTTGGCCAGCTCCTCCTGATCTGCGAGCGCAACTGCGACCATTTGTTCGCCGGAATTGAGGCGGAAGCGGATCGCGTGCACGCGGAGGGTCTTGTCCGATTGCAGCTCTTCCTGAATTGTCGCCTGTCCGCGCAGCGCCGCCTGCAGTGCTGCACGACGCAGAAACGGGTCCGTCGTCCCAGGCTTGATTGGATTCCCGTGCAGGTCGAACAGATAAAGCATGCGGTCAGGAATGTTCAGCTCGTCGACTGCATCGAACACGCGACGACTCGGCGCCGTGGCTTCCATCTCGCGAATGCGTGCTGCGCGTACGAGCTCGGTGGTCGCGCCGCGCAAGGAGTCGTCAAGCTGCTCGGAGAGCTGTCGACGGATGACGATGAACAGCCCGAGGCCCAGCAGCAGGATGATCGTCGCGAATGTCGCTACATACCAGATTGTGAGGCGGATGCGCAGTCGTACGAGTCGCTGCAGCTCGCCACGCGACGAAGTCGCGTCAATCGCCAAAACGATATCCGGAGCCGCGCACAGTCTGGATCAACTTGTTTGGAAACTCATCGTCGATCTTTCTGCGCAGGCGCCGCACCAGCACCTCGAGCACGTTGGTGAAAGGATCATGGTTCTCGTCCCAGACGTGTGCGGTGATCGCAGCCCGGTCGACCACCTGTCCGTTGTGCAAAACGAAAAACTCCAGCAGTGAAAACTCTTTTGCCGTCAGCTCGATCGGTTTTCCGGCGCGACGGACCCGCTGGGCGTCGAGATCAACCTCCAGATCGGAGATCTTGAGCGTCTCTGGCAGCGGCGCGCCACGTCGCCGTCCGAGCGCCCGCACCCGAGCCAGCAGCTCGCGGAACGCAAACGGTTTGGTGAGATAATCGTCCGCGCCTACCTCGAGACCGGCCACGCGGTCGTCGACGGTATCGCGCGCGGTGAGCATGAGGATCGGCGTGGCGACCTCGCGCGATCTCAACTCGCGGCACAAATCGAATCCGCTGCCACCCGGAAGCATCACATCGAGAATGATGACGTCAAACGTGCCGAGCAGCGCTTTCATTTTGCCGTCGGTGTAATTCGCGACGGTTACGACCTGCACGCCGTGCTCAGCGAATCCTGTTTTGATGATTGCTGCCAGGCCCGGATCGTCTTCTACAAGAAGTACTCGCATTTGCACCAAATTACACGCTGTGCACGCAAGTCAATACTCTGTAATGGGCGCGACAGCTACCCCCTCTAACATTCGGCTGATCACCGCGGGCTAACTCCCGCGCAGCATGCGGGCTGCAGTTTAATCAGAGGAGGAGGTACGAATGTTCAAAGTGATAGCCGTGGCCGTGGCCATCGCAGCTACCACGACCGTCGCCGGAGCGCAGGCGACCAGTGCGTCGAAAGCCGCCGTCAAGACTTCGACGCAGGCTTCAATGAGCACCACCAAGCGACATCATCGCGCAGTGAAGAAGGAGACGCAGGCCGATCTTCAGAAGGAAGCCAAGATCTCCGAAGCCGACGCGCGCGCGACCGCGCTTAAGCAGGTTCCGAACGGAACCGTGAAGTCCGAGGAGCTCGAGCGCGAGAAGGGCAAGCTTATTTACTCGTACGATATCAGCGTCGCGGGCAAGACTGGCGTCGACGAAGTCAACGTGAACGCGATTGATGGCTCCGTGGTCGGCAAAGTGACGCACGAGTCACCAAAAACCGAGAAGAAAGAAGCGAAGCAGGAAGCCAAAGAGAAGAAGACGACCAAGTAGTTCCAGCAGGGGACTATCAAGTCCCCCTGTGGTCGGACATTTTCGAGCGGGTGGTGTGAGGCGCTGGAATACGCCTTGCCCACCCGTGTTGCATTCTCCCTTCGAACGCTCCTCATTCGTCAATGCGCTCCTTAGGCGGCTGGATCCTGTTGATGTTCGCGCTGCACGCAACATCGCTCGCCGGACAGCAACCGATCACTCGCCAACAGGCAATCGACGCCGCAATCAGCCGCGGCGCGCGCGCAGCGCTCGCACGCGCGGATACTTTGGTGGGCAGCGCCGCAGTGACGGCCGCGCGGCAGCGGGAGAATCCAGCCCTTGCGCTCACCTACTCGAAGTCGACGCCGAACTACCACGAGATACTCGACCTTCCGCTGGACATTACGGGCGCTCGCTCGGCGCGGATTGCGTCTGCTGAGGCAACGCGGCTCGCGAGTCAGTACAGGTTTCGCTTCGAGCGCGCCGCGGCGGCACTCGACGCCGATACGACGTACACTCGTTCTCTCGCGGCTGTCGGCCACCTTCGTCTTGCGCGGCGCAACGCGCATGACGCTGACAGCTTGCGCCGCATGGCAATCGTTCGCCGCGACGCGGGCGATGCAAGCGAGCTCGATGTTTTGCTGGCGACTGTGAACGCAGGGCAGGCGGCCAACCTCGCCGCCGCTGATTCGTTGACGCTCGTGTCGACCTTGTTCGATCTTCAGGCGGTGATGGGTCTCGATACGAGCATCGTGACGGTCGTCCCGACAGATTCCCTTACACTTCCGCCGACCGCAGATTCGGCTTTCACCAATACTTTACCGCTGCCAATCGCCGCTGCGCAGCAAGCGCTGACTGCGGCTGACTTGTCGGTTCGAGCTCAACGACGCAGCATTTTTTCGCCATTCAGCGTCCAGGCCGGGATCGAGCACGGCGATCCGTCGGAGACGGGCATCCTGCCGACCTTTGGAGTCTCGATCCCCGTACCCCTTCTCAACCGGAATCGCGGTGGAATCGCACAAGCCGAGGCAGAGCGCGTACGTGCGCGAGCAGAGCTCGAGTTGGCGCGACTGGAAACGAAAACGGCGATTGCCAGGGCGCAACGGCAGCGCAGCGTTGCGCTGGAGCGGATTCGCCGCGATCAGCAATTGGTGGAGAGCGCCAATCGCATCGTCGCGATGTCGCTCACTGCTTACCGCGAGGGAGCGCAGGGATTGCCTGCCGTTCTCGAAGCGCAGAGAAATGCACGGGACATTCTTTCGCAATACATCGACGACGTCGCTGAGGCCTGGATCGCGGGCGCTGTAGTGCGGCTATACAATCTGACTGCCCAATATCCGTGAAGAAATTGCTGCTGGTGTGTTCTTTCGGTGTCGTGCTCGGCGCCTGCCACGGCTCGGCTGACGACGAGAGTCCGGCCGCGGTCGTCTCCGTCAAGACTGCCGTCGCTCAAATGCAGCCATTCGCCGACATCGTCAGCGCGATCGGTAGCGTCAACGCGCGCGCCGGGCATTTTGCGGCGCTGAGCGCACCGGCACCGGCTCGAATTGCGTCGGTAAACGTTTCGCTGGGTGAGAAGGTGAGCGTCGGTACACCGCTGGTTGCATTCGAGCAGGCGCCCTTCATCGCGTCGGCGCAAAGCGCGGAGGCTGGACTGACCGCGGCCGAGCAGAGCTACGAACGGGCCCGACGCCTCGCGGACGCCGGCATCATACCGCGCAAGGACGCCGAACAGGCAGCGACGGAGCTCGCGCAGGCACGGGCAACTGCCACGACTGCGCGCCGGCAGGCGCAGCTGGCGGTGCTTCGCGCGCCCATCGCCGGCGTCGTGACCAAGCTCAACGCCCCGATCGGCGCGACTGCGGATGTCTCCCAATCCATAGTCGAAGTCGCTGATCTCAGCGCACTCGACATTCTTTTCAACGTTTCGCCGTCCGATGCGGCGCGCATCGCGCCGGGTGCATCGGTGACGCTGAGCGCAGGAGAATCGGCGAAAGGTGAGCCGCTTGGCGTCGGTCACATCAGCGATGTCGGCGGCGCCGTTGACTCCGCCACGCGGAGCGTTTCAGTGCGAGCACAGGCGCCACCCGGCGCGCGACCACTGCGGGTGGGCGAAACGATCTTTGGGCAAATCGCGACAGCTGTCCATCCTCGCGCCATCGTTGTACCCGTCACCGCGCTCGTGCCCGAAGGCGATGAGTTCAAGGTCTTCGTCGTTGTCGCCGGCAACATTGCGCGCGAGCGAAAGGTGACCGTAGGCCGTCGCAACGAATCACAGGCCGAAATCACGAGTGGTCTCGCCGCCGGTGAGCGTGTCGTGACGGAAGGCGCTTACGGCCTGGAGGACAGCGTCAAAGTCCAGCCGGCCAAAGGGTGAATTCCCTTTTCGATCATCTGGCATCGCAGCGACGGTTCGTTTATCTCGTCGTCGCGATGCTGAGCGCCGGTGGCATCTACGCAGCGCTGCAGCTTCCCTCGGCGATCTATCCGGAGCTCGCATTTCCACGCGTGTTGGTAGTGGCGGAGGGATCTGCGCTCGGCGCGCGGCAAATGCTGTTTACCGTGACGCGTCCGATCGAGGAAGCAGTAAGCATTGTCCCCGGTGTGACGCGGGTGAGATCGCGCACCATACGCGGCTCCGACGAGATCTCCGTCACCTTCAACGACAACACCGACATGATTTACGCGCTGCAGCAGGTGCAGGGGCGCGTCAATCAGATTCGCAATGATTTGCCGGCTGGCCTGGACATCGAGATCGAGCGGATGACACCGTCTCTGTTTCCGATCCTCTCGTATAATCTCGAGGGCGGCGATCCCGCGACGCTCTACGACATCGCCCGCTATCAACTGGCCCCAGTCATCTCTCGAGTGCCTGGGGTGGGGCGAGTGGATGTTCAGGGCAGCGATGTGCGCGAGGTTGAAGTCATCGCCGATCCCGCGCGATTATCGGCGCAGCGGCTGACTTACGACGATCTCGCAAACGCCATACGGAGCGCAACCGGGGTGACTGCGGTAGGCAGACTTCCTCAGGATTACCGGCAGTACCTCATCGTCGCGCAGCAGGAAGCGCATAGTCCCGACGACATCGCTGCTGTCGTAGTCGGGCATGGTCTGCGAGTTCGCGACGTGGCGACGGTGACTCTCGGCACCGAGGATCACGTGCGCATCATCGCCGGTGATGGAAAACCGGCCGCCCTGCTCAACATCACGCGTCAGCCCGGCGGCAGCACCTTGCAGTTAGCCGACAGCGTCGCGGCGCTCGCCCGCGCAATGCGACGGACCCTGCCGGCGGGTGTAACCCTGAAGCCGGTGTATGATCAGGCCGCTCTGGTTCGCGACGCAGTCAAGTCCGTGCGCGATGCGATGATCATCGGTGCCGTGCTGGCGATAATCATCCTGCTCCTTTTTCTCCGTCACGCGCGCATCACCGCAATCAGCGCGTCGTCCATTCCGCTGACACTCGCCATCAGCGTTTTCGCCATGTATCTCATCGGCCAGACGTTCAACCTTATGACCCTCGGCGCGATGGCGATTGCGATCGGGTTGGTGATCGACGATTCGGTGGTGATCACCGAGAACATCGTTCGCCACCTCAAGCTGAATCCGAGCCGTCACGAAGCGATTCGCCGGGCGGTGAACGAATTGATCTGGCCGGTAACCACTTCGACGCTGACCACGGTTGTCGTGTTTCTTCCGCTCAGATTGCTGAAAGGCGTCGTCGGCCAGTTCTTCGCGGCACTGTCTATTACGCTGACGATCGCGGTCCTGATCTCGCTCGTTTTGGCGCTCACCATCATCCCGCTGATGAGCGATCAATTCCTGACGGCCCACGACGCGGAGACGGACGAACCGCCGGCGGCTGACTCGGCGGCGGGCGGTTTCTTCTTCAGAGTGGGTCATGCGCTCGACAGGCTTTCCATCCGCTACCAGGAGAGCCTCGAACGAGTGCTCCACCATCCGCGAAGGATGCTGATCGCGGGAGCGATCCTCATTGTCGCCGGGTATCTCACGCACGCATTCGTCGGCAGCGGTTTTCTGCCCGAGATGGACGAGGGCGCATTCGTCCTCGACTATTTCACGCCTGGCGGAACCGCTTTGACGGAGACGGACCGCGAGATCCACATCGTCGAGCGCATACTCGCGCAAACGCCGGAAGTCGAGGCGACGTCGCGCCGCACCGGAGCGGAGCTCGGGCTGTTCGCGACGGAGCAGAACACCGGCGACATCGTCGCGCGCTTGCGCCCCGCGCGTCAGCGCTCGCGATCCATCTTCGACGTGATCGACGACGTGCGAGTGAAAGTCGAGACGGCATTGCCACGCTTGCGCATCGAGTTCGTGCAAATCCTGTCCGATGTCATCAACGATCTCGCCGGTGCGGCGCGCCCGGTCGAAATAAAATTGTTCGGGCCTGATCTCAATCGACTCGAGTCGTATGCAAAAAGCCTCGAACCCGACATCGCCAAGATCGACGGGGTCGAGGACCTCTATAACGGTGTGAGCGAGCCGAGCCCCGAGCTCGATATGCACATCAATGTGGCTGAGGCGAACCGGGCCGGACTGACGGCTCAGGACGTCGCGAACGAGGCGATGGGCGCGCTGCTTGGAACCGAAGCCGGTGAAGTGAGACTCCAGGATCGATCGATTGGCGTTCGCGTTCGGGCGCCGGATTCTGTCCGCTTCAGCCGCAATCAGCTATCCGCGCTGCCGATCGTCTCGGCGCAGACGGGAGCGCCGGTGCCGCTCGGGACGCTAACGACATTCGAGCAGGTAGAGACGCGCGCCGAGCTCCTGCGCGAGAATCAACAGCAGATGATAGCGATGACCTCGGATGTCAGCGGGCGATCCCTCGGGCCGGTCATCAACGATGTGAAGGCGGTTCTCGCGAAGAAACCGCCGCCGACCGGGATCAGACTCGAGCTCGGCGGGCAGTACGCCAGTCAGCAGGAGGCGTTTCGCGGACTACTGCTCGTGCTCGTCCTCGCTGTCGCGAGCGTCGTCGCTGTGATGGTGCTCCAGTTCCAGTCGTTCGTCGAGCCGCTGGTGGTGTTGTTGGCAGCGCCTTTCTCGTTCGTCGGTGCCATGCTACTGCTGCTCATCACCGGCACTCCGTTGAACGTCTCGTCCTTCATGGGACTGATTCTCCTCGTCGGCCTGATCGTGAAAAACGGAATCATCCTGTTGGACTTCACTCGACATCGAATGCTGGAGGCGGGATTACCGCTGGAGCCGGCGATCGTAGAAGCGGCTCGCGTCAGGCTTCGCCCGATCCTGATGACGACGCTGTGTACACTCTTCGGCCTGCTACCGCTCGCGCTCGGCCTCGGAGCGGGGAGCGAGCTGCAGAAGCCGCTGGCATTGGCCGTGATCGGAGGTTTGGCGCTGTCGACACCGATCACGCTGTTCATGGTGCCGACCCTGTTGGTGGCGATCCGGGGACGAAATTATCGACTCGCTACCGTGCGCCGATGACAGTTCTGCGGCGGTGTGATTGTCGGCTGACGTCGCGGTAGTTTTACACCATGGCAAACGAACCAATTGCGCATCCACCCGAGACACTCGAGGGGTGGTACGCGCTGCATCAAATCTTTCGTTTCAAAGAATCGGTTCCGGATGCGAAAGAGCTAACCCGTCTGTCCAAGAACGCGCTCGGCGCACTCCGAGGTGTCGGCACTGCCCCAAAAGGCAGAGGGCGACCGGAAAGCGAAGCTGGCTGGAGTTGCATCGTCCGATTGATCGGATCCCGTTCGCACGTGATGCTGATTCACTTTCGTGATTCTATCGACGGGCTCGGCGATGCTGAAGAACGACTGAGATCGAGTGCGGCATTCGCCGACGCGGAATTGACGTACTCGTTTCTGAGCGTCACAGAAGCCGGCCTGTATCACATCACCGCGGATCTGGCACGTGCTGCCGCTGCGCGCGGCGGTCAGGTGGGCGACGCTGACTATACGCGCACTCTTGCCGGTCGTGTCACCGCAGAGCGAGACAGCGAACATGTCCGGCGGCGACTCTACCCCCAGCTTCCCGACGAAATGCCTTACGTCTGTTTTTATCCGATGTCCAAGCGCCGAGACGCGGATCAAAACTGGTACACGCTCACGCTGGATGAGCGAAGCCGCCTGATGTACAGCCATGGTCTCACCGGTCGACGCTATGCCGGACGCGTTCAGCAGATAATCACCGGTGCAATTGGACTCGACGCCTGGGAGTGGGGCGTGACGTTATTTGCGAAAGACCCGCTCGATTTCAAGAAGCTGGTGACGGACATGCGATTCGACGAGGTCAGCGCGAAATACGCTGACTTCGGCGACTTCTACGTCGGCAGGGTTATTTCCGCTTAGATCGCTTTGGGTGCGCGCGAGGTGAAGACTCGAGCGGGCGGGGAAGTCTAATCGTAAAGGTCGAACCCTGGCCGACGACGCTCGTTACCGTCAAATCGCCCTTCATCGCGCGCGCAAGGTCGCGGCTGATCGCCAGTCCCAGCCCGGTGCCTTCGTGGGCGCTCGATAGAGACCTGCCGAGCTGCACGAACGGCTCGAATATGGATTTCAGCTTGTCGGTTGGAATACCGACACCGGTGTCGGAGACTGTGATCAGTGCGACACCTTCGTCGGCCTTGCACGATACGCGAACCTTGCCGCCCGCAGACGTAAACTTCACAGCGTTCGACAA
>Ga0075424_100004369_pt1 | contig 13327 bp, 9 predicted proteins | sample SoiMethybrSBSTD3_FD_75301 | JGI IMG/M metagenome (GOLD analysis project Ga0075424, IMG submission 75301) | Bulk soil microbial communities from a Populus tree surrounding site in Tennessee, USA - Soil MetaG P. TD hybrid SBSTD3 | ecosystem: Environmental > Terrestrial > Soil > Tree plantation... | reverse complement strand
GATGGCCTCAAGCAGCAACCCGCGCACCCTTGCTGGCAAGGTCCGCAAGGTTGCGCCATCCGCAAGAATGAGAACAATGCGCAGCCTCGAGTGAGCGCCTCAAGGCGGCCAGCGCGCTGCGGGAAATGGGGAAAGCGATGCCCCTAACAGCAGCGCATTCCGCGTCCTCCAGCGGGCGCATAGCGGCGTTCCTGGCATTCGCGAAAGAACTCCTCGCGGCTCATTATGGGTTCTCCCGGATGATGTTTGCGCCGGTGGTCCGCATAATTCGCGTAGTCCGGCAGACCAACCATCAGGTGCGCCGTCTGCGCACCAATGCGATACAGGTTCGCCAGAGCCCGCATTACCTTAGACGTTGACAGGGCGCAGCGCCTGGGGATCATAGCCGACCTCGTGAGTTGAAGGATTGGAGTTCGCCAAGGCTTTCCTGATACTGATGATGCCGCCGACGATCATGGCGACGACAATGGCCATGAACATCGCGCACAGCGCGGCATCGAGGTAGTTGTTGAAGGCAATCCTCTGCATGTCACCGATGGTTTTTGCTGGAGCTAGGAGTTTGCCTTGCGCCAGCGCATCGCTGAAGCGATTGGCCTGAGCGATGAAGCCAATCGCGGGCGATTCGTGAAACAGCTTCTGCCAGCCTGCGGTCAGCGTACAAACCGCCAGCCAGAAGGTGGGTACAACGGTGACCCAGGCATAGCGCTCGCGCTTCATCTTGAAGAGGATGACGGTCGCCAGGATCAGCGCGATTGCCGCCAGCATTTGATTGGAGATGCCGAAGAGTGGCCACAACGTGTTGATGCCACCCAGCGGATCGACCACACCTTGATAGAGGAAATAGCCCCATGCACTCACGGCGATTGCCGTGGCGAGCAGGTTCGCAGTCCACGATCTCGTTTCGGCCATCTTCGGGACGAAAGTTCCGAGCAGGTCCTGGATCATGAACCGGGCGACACGAGTGCCAGCGTCGACGGTAGTGAGGATGAACAGCGCCTCGAACAGGATGGCGAAGTGATACCAGAACGCCATCATGCCCTTGCCGCCGAACAGATTAGAGAGAATCTGCGCCATTCCAACTGCCAACGTCGGTGCGCCTCCGGTACGCGAGAGCACGGTCTTTTCGCCGACATCGCTCGCAAGTTGCGTAAGGGCATCGGGGGTGATGACAAAGCCCCAGCTGGAGATCTTCGCTGCGGCTTCTGCAGCGGTGGTGCCGATCAGGGCCGGAGGACTGTTCATGGCGAAGTATGAGCCGGGTTCGATGACACATGCCGCAATCAGAGCCATGATCGCGACAAACGATTCCATAAGCATCGCGCCGTAGCCGATGAAGCGTATCTGCGTTTCATTCTCGATCATTTTTGGCGTTGTGCCTGACGCAATCAGAGAATGGAAGCCTGAGACCGCACCACATGCGATGGTGATGAAAAGGAACGGAAACAGACTGCCGCTGAAGACGGGTCCTGTTCCGTCAACGAACTTGCTAACCGCCGGCATCCTGAGTTCCGGCATCACGATCATGATGCCGATGGCGAGACCGACGATGGTCCCAATCTTCAAGAACGTGGATAGATAATCGCGCGGCGCAAGCAATAGCCAAACGGGAAGCACCGAAGCAATAAATCCATACGCGATGAGCATCAGCGCCAGCGTCTCACCCGAGAAGGTGAACATCGGAGCTAGAGTTGCGCTCTTGCTTACTGGCTGGCCGAAAAAGATTGCCGCCATCAGCAGGACAAAGCCGATCGCCGACATCTCGCCGATCCGATGCGGACGCAGGAAGCGCGAATACACGCCCATCAACATGGCAATTGGGATGGTGGCAAAGACCGTGAACGTCCCCCACGGACTGTCTGCCAGTGCCTTGACCACGATCAGGGCAAGGACCGCTAACAGAATAATCATGATGGCGAGCACGCCAAATAGAGCGATCAGGCCGGGGATTGTGCCCATCTCGGATTTAATCATATCTCCGAGCGATCGGCCGTCGCGGCGCGTTGAGACGAACAAAATGATGAAATCCTGCACGGCACCGGCAAAGACGACCCCCGCCAGGATCCATAGCGTGCCGGGCAGGTAGCCCATTTGCGCCGCGAGCACCGGCCCCACCAGTGGACCGGCTCCGGCAATAGCCGCGAAGTGGTGGCCGAAGAGGACATATCGGTTGGTCGGGACGTAATCGAGACCGTCGTTGCGGCGATTTGCCGGTGTAGGACGGCTGGGATCGAGCTCTAGAACTGTGCGGGCAATGAACAGTGCGTAGAAGCGATAGGCAATCAGGTAAGTTGAGACCGCGGCGATGACCAGCCAAACGGCGTTGATGGACTCGCCACGCTGGAGCGCCACGGTGCCAAGTGAGAACGCTCCCACAAGGCTTAGTGCAACCCATATGGTCCAGTGCACAGATGCACGATCGGTTGTTGTGACGTTGGTGGCCATCGAAGCCTCTCCTTGTTTTTTCGACCGCGAATGGAAGCTCTTTTGTCGTCGAACTTCAGCTCGGACAGTTGCGCTGCCGTGCTACACGTGTTGCGCGGATCTCCTTTTCGGTGGAATGAGATCGGTTATTGAGCCATCGAACATCTCCGCGGCCATCCCGATTGTCTCCGACAGCGTGGGATGCGGATGGATGGTGAGCCCGATGTCGCGCGCATCGGCGCCCATCTCGATCGCAAGGCTGGCCTCGGCGATGAGGTCTCCGGCGTTGGGGCCGACTATTCCGCACCCTATGATGCGATCGGTCTGCGCATCGAACAGGACCTTGGTGATACCTTCATCGCGCCCAAGCGAGAGCGACCGGCCGGAAGCAGCCCACGGAAAGACCCCCTTCCCATATTTCAAGCCTCGAGCCTTGGCATCGTTCTCAGTCAGGCCCACCCATGCGACTTCCGGGTCCGTATAGGCGACCGATGGAATGACGCGTGCGTCGAACGAACTGTTGCGGCCAGCCGCGACCTCGGCGGCGACCTTGCCTTCATGCACAGCTTTGTGGGCGAGCATCGGTTGGCCGACCACGTCACCGATTGCGAAGATGTGCATCTGATTGGTGCGCATTTGCTTGTTGACGGGTATGAAGCCGCGCTCGTCGACGGCAACGCCGGCATTGTCTGCACCGATAAGCTTGCCGTTAGGTTTGCGGCCGACGGACACCAACACTTTGTCGAACCGGTCTGTGGCCGGCACGCCGGCACCTTCGAAGGACACGATGAGACCGTCCGATCGGGCATCGGCCTTCGTGACCTTGGTGTTGAGATAGATTTTCTCGTAGTGCTTCTCGATACGCTTCATAAGCGGAGTGACGATATCCTTGTCCGCACCAGGAATGATCTGGTCCAACAGCTCGACCACCGTCACCCTGGAGCCCAACGCGTGGTAGACGGTCGCCATCTCGAGTCCGATGATGCCGCCGCCGATAACGAGGAGGCGCTTAGGCACGCTCTCCATCTCGAGAGCGCCAGTCGAATCGATCACGCGCTCGTCGTCGTGTGGCATGAACGGCAAGGTTACCGGCTCGGAACCCGCCGCAATAATGGCCTGGTCGAAGCTGACGAGTTTCTTGAAACCGCTTCCATAAATCTCGACCTGGTTAGCGGCGGTGAAGCGGCCTACCCCTTGAACGACCGTGACCTTGCGTTGTCTGGCGAGGCCGGAGAGCCCTCCGGTCAAGCGCTTGACGATGCCGTCCTTCCAGTCGCGCAGTTTGTCGACATTGATCTCGGGCCGACCGAACGCGATGCCGTGAGCCCCCATGTCACGGCATTCGTCAATGACTTTGGCCGCATGCAGCAGGGCTTTAGAGGGAATGCATCCCACGTTGAGGCACACGCCGCCAAGCGTAGGCCAGCGCTCGACGAGCACGACCTTCTTGCCGAGGTCGGCGGCCCGGAAGGCGGCGGTGTATCCGCCCGGACCCGCCCCGAGCACGAGGACTTCCGCATGCATTTCCGCCTTGCTGGTCGCCGCCTTGGCCGCGGCGGCAGGCGGAGGGATTTTGGGCGGTATGGGCGCGCTCTCGCTTCCGGTCGAGCTCGGCGATTGCACTGCGGCTAAGCTGTCTGCGAGGGTAGCAATGAGGCTGCCTTCGCTGACCTTGTCACCAACCTTGATGTGGACCCTTTCGATCCGGCCGGCCCTGGGCGCGGGCACCTCCATGGAGGCCTTGTCGGATTCCAGAGTGATGAGCGGGTCTTCAGCCTTCACCTCGCTGCCGGCCGACACATACACCTCGATGATGGGGACGTCCTTGAAATCACCGATGTCAGGGACGCGGATTTCAACAGTAGCCATTGGCGTATTCCTTGGTCGGCTTCACAGGACGAGCTGTCGGACGTCTTCAAGGATGCTGGCTAGGCGTCGCGTGAAGCGCGCCGCCAATGCGCCATCGATCACACGATGGTCGTAGGAGACGCATAGTGGCAGCAGCAAGCGCGGCTGGAATGCCTTGCCGTCCCAAACAGGCTTCATGCTGGAGCGGGCAACCCCGAGGATCGCCACTTCAGGGGCATTGACGATCGGGGTGAAATTGGTGCCGCCGATACCGCCCAGGCTGGAGATCGTGAAACTAGCGCCTTGAATGTCGCTCGGCGCAATTTTACCGTCGCGCATCTTCTTGGAGACAGTGCCAAGCTCCTGCGACAGCTCAAGAATGCCCTTGCGGTCGACGTGCTGGATAACGGGCACGACCAACCCATCGGGCGTGTCAACCGCGACACCAATATGGTAATATTTCTTGACGATGAGGCTATCTTTGGTGGGCGATAAGGAGCTGTTGAACTGCGAATGTTCCCTCAGTGCCACCACGCTCGCCTTCATGAGGAAAGCCAGCATGGTGACCCGAAAGCCTTTTTCCTTCGCCGCCGAGTCCAGAGTTTTTCGATAAGGTTCAAGCTCCGTGATATCCGCCTCGTCGGTATGGGTCACGTGCGGAATGTTGAGCCACGAGCGGTGCAGAAATGGTCCCGAAAGCTTCTTGATTCGAGACAGCGGCTTCATCTCCACCGGCCCAAATTTTGAAAAGTCCTGCACCGGAATGTCGGGGATTCCCGTACCGCTCGCCGAGGCCTGAGCCGGGCCGGCCTTTGCGTGCAGAGCCGCTTTGACATCCTCCTTAGTGATGCGTCCCTTCTCGCCGCTGCCTTTCAACGCCACAAGATCAAGCCCGAGTTCGCGCGCTAGCCGCCGCACGCTCGGACTGGCGTGTACGCCGCCGAAGTCGAGCGCGATGGGGGGAGGCAGGCCCGCGATCAGGGATGGACCAGTCCCGCCCGGCTTCACGTCTTGCTTGCGCATCGGCTGTTTCTCGGGTTCGGGTTCCTGTTGAACCAGCACGGAAGGCGCCGCTACGGGTTGCTCGCCGCCTTCCAGTTTCACGATCGGGCTGCCTTGGCTTACCTTGTCGCCGATGTTGACAAGCACCTCTACGACCTTGCCTTCGGACGGCGCGGGCACTTCCATGGTTGCCTTGTCGGACTCAAGTGTGACGAGGGGGTCATCGGTCTTCACCACATCGCCGGGTTTCACCGCGATTTCGATAATCGGCACGTCTTTGAAGTCGCCGATATCGGGGACCTTCACTTCCATCACGGACATCGTCTACTCCAGAGGTCGAGAGCTTAGGCGCGAGTGGGGCTTGGCTTGTCGGGATTAACGCCGTATCGCCTGATGGCTTCTGCAACCTTGGCCGATGGCAGTTTGTTCTCGTCGGCAAGAGCCTTGAGTGCGGCAATGGTTACGAAGTGCCGGTCGACCTCGAAGTGATGTCGCAGTTTCTTGCGGTAGTCGGATCGACCGAAGCCGTCCGTGCCGAGCACGCGATAAGTGCCAGGGACGAAAGGCCTGATCTGATCGGCGAACATCTTCATGTAGTCGGTGGAGGCAATCACTGGCGTGTCGCCACGGGCGGCAAGACATGAGGTGACGTAGGGCACGCGAGGCTCCTCCAACGGGTGCAGCATGTTCCATCGTTCAGCCTCGAGCCCTTCGCGGCGCAACTCGGTAAAGCTCGTCACGCTCCACACGTCACAGGGGACACCGAAGTCCCTCTCCAGGAGGTCCACGCCGGCCAGCACTTCGCGCAGGATGGCGCCACAACCCAAGAGCTGGACTTTGTGGCCCTTGGACTGGGTGGCCCTGAGGAGATACATGCCCTTGACGATGCCCTCGACCGCCCCCTCGGGCATGGCGGGGTGGTGGTAATTCTCGTTCAGCGTCGTGAGGTAATAGAAAATGTCCTCCTGCTCGGCGAACATGCGTCTGAGACCATCCTGCACGATCACCGCCACCTCGTAGGCATACGTTGGATCATAGGAGACGCAGTTGGGAATGGTGGCTGAGAGGATATGGCTGTGGCCGTCTTCGTGCTGCAGTCCCTCGCCGTTGAGCGTGGTGCGCCCTGAGGTGCCGCCGATGAGGAAACCCCGCGCGCGCATGTCGCCAGCGAGCCAGGCTAAATCGCCAACGCGCTGGAAGCCGAACATTGAATAGTAAATGTAGAAGGGCACCATCGGCACGTTTGACGTGGAGTACGATGTCGCCGCTGCAATCCATGATGCCATGGCGCCCGCCTCGTTGATGCCCTCCTGAAGGATCTGACCGTTCTTGTCCTCCCTGTAGAACATGAGCTGGTCGGCATCCTGTGGTCGATAGAGCTGGCCAACTTGAGAAAAAATGCCGAATTGCCTGAACATGCCCTCCATCCCGAACGTGCGGCTTTCGTCGGGGACGATCGGCACAATGCGCCTGCCGATGGCCTTGTCGCGCAGCAGTGTATTGAGAATGCGCACAAACGCCATGGTCGTTGAGATTTCGCGCTCTTCCGTACTCCGCAATTGAGCCTCGAAGGCCGACAGTGGTGGCACAGGCAGGGACTGCGACTTGCGCCGGCGTGACGGCAGATAACCGCCGAGCGCCTCGCGCCGCGCCTTGAGATAATTCATCTCTGGCGAAGCTTCCGCGAAGCGGATAAATGGAATTTCTGCGAGCTGCTTGTCCGATACTTCAATCTGGAAGCGGTCACGAAACTCTTTCAGGGCCTGCTCACCCATTTTCTTTTGTTGATGGGTGATCATCTGGCCTTCGCCGGCTTCACCCATCCCATAACCTTTAACCGTCTTGCAGAGGATCACCGTCGGCCGCCCCTTGTGTTCGCTAGCCGCCTTGTAAGCGGCATACACCTTTGTGGGATCGTGGCCGCCGCGCGTAAGCTTCCAGATCCGCTCGTCGGTCCAATCCGCCACCATGGCGGCGGTCTCCGGGTACCTGCCAAAGAACTTCTCGCGCACGTACGCGCCGTTCTTCGCCTTGAAATCCTGATATTCCCCGTCGATGCACTCTTCCATGCGCTTGCGCAACATGCCGTGCGTGTCTTTGGCAAGCAGCTCATCCCACCCCGAGCCCCAGACCACCTTGATGACGTTCCAGCCGGCGCCACGGAAATCACCTTCGAGCTCTTGGATGATCTTCCCGTTCCCGCGTACGGGCCCATCGAGGCGCTGCAGGTTGCAGTTGATGACGAAGATCAAGTTGTCGAGTTGTTCTCGACCTGCAAGTGAAATGGCCCCTAGACTTTCGGGTTCGTCCATTTCGCCATCTCCGCAAAACACCCACACTTTTCGCTGAGCGGTCTCTGCGAGGGCGCGGTGGTGCAGATACTTGAGAAAGCGTGCCTGATAAATTCCCATCAGCGGCCCGAGCCCCATCGACACCGTCGGGAACTGCCAGAAATCGGGCATCAGCCAGGGATGTGGGTAGGACGAAAGGCCGTTCCCATCTACCTCTTGCCGGAAGTTCGTGAGCTGCTTCTCGCTCAATCGCCCTTCTAGATAGGCCCGGGCATAGATTCCCGGCGATGAGTGCCCCTGTACGTACACGAGATCGCCGCCATGCTTGTCGGTCGCGGCATGCCAGAAATGCATGAACCCGGTGTCGTAAAGCGTCGCCGCGGACTGAAAGCTCGCAATGTGTCCACCGAGCTCCGATGAGGTCTTGTTGGCCTTGAGAACAATGGCTAACGCGTTCCAACGAATGGCAGAACGAATGCGGTGTTCGATTGCGCGGTCGCCTGGATGCAGCGGCTGCTGATCTGGCGGAATCGTATTGATGTAGGCGGTAGTGGCGGCGAACGGAAGCCGCGCTCCGGACCGGCGCGCCACTTCTACGGCAGCACCCAGGACCTCATCAGCCTGGCCGGTACCCTCAAATGCTATGACAGATGCGATCGCGTCCGCCCACTCGCGGTTTGCAACCGACGCGTCACCGCTCTCATCCTGCATCTGGTTCCTCCCACATGATCTTTGCGTCTTCGCTAGCTCCAGAGAGCAAGTCTCAGGAAGGTTCCGCCTCTTTGCGCATCGACGTATGCAATCGCCGTCGGCCCAGGAAGCGCGCCCCGCCTGCAAGCTTTTCTTCAATACCGATAAGGCGACTGGCTCCACACGACGATCCGAGCGCGAGAGCGAACCGGTCTTTGATCTCACGGCCGAGGATGTCGGCGATGGAGGTCATGGCACTGCTCGCACGACTGCTCGTACTCAACGCTTGCCTCTTATTCGACGCGAACGACACGCAGATTGTTGGTGCTCCCGGTCTGGCCGAATGGAATGCCGGCGACGACCAGAAGCAGATCGCCGTGCCGCGCAACCTCTTGCGCGCATGCGATCGACGTCGCGACGCTCACCATCTCCTCATAGGACCGGATATCCTGCGAGTGTACGCTGTGTGCGCCCCAGACCAGGGCCATTTGGCGTGCAACCTGCAGATTGGGTGTGATGGCGAGTATGGGCAGTGCCGGCCGTTTCCGCGCGATACGCACGGCCGTCGTCCCACTCGAAGTAAAGCCGACGATGGCGGCCGCGCCGATGTTCTCGGCAAGCCCGGCTGCGGCAGCAGCGACGGCATGTGGCGGTGAGTGCTCTTCAGCACTTGACGAGGCTGCGATGATCGACCGGTAGAGCTTGTGCTGTTCGGTGCTGTGAATGATGCGGTCCATCATCGCCACGGCCTCCCGCGGATATTGGCCGGTCGCCGACTCGGCGGACAGCATTACCGCGTCAGCGCCATCATAGATGGCTGTGGCCACGTCCGAGGCTTCCGCGCGGGTAGGGGTCGGCGTCGCCACCATCGAGTCGAGCATCTGCGTTGCGACGATCACCGGCTTTCCCGCGAGGCGGCACGCCCGGACAAGCTCCTTCTGGCGCCCCGGCACCTCCTCGTGGGGGATCTCGACGCCGAGGTCGCCGCGGGCGACCATGATTGCATCCGAAAGGCGGATGATGTCGTCGATGCACGCTAGCGCCGATGGTTTCTCGATTTTGGCCATCAAGCCGGCGCGGTCGCGGATGAGCCCGCGCGCCTCGATGAGGTCACCGGGTTTTTGGACGAACGACAGCGCCACCCAATCGACGCCCAGATCCAGACCGAACTCGAGGTCCGCGCGGTCCTTCGCCGTCAACGGTGATAGGTCGAGAACGGTGCCAGGCAGATTGATGCCCTTGCGGTTGGAGATTGCTCCCCCGTTGATGACTTCCGCGTCGATGTCGTCCCAACCCACGCGAGCTACCCGCACGCGCACGCGCCCGTCGTCGATCAGAAGCTCCTGGCCGGGTGCAATGGCTGCGAAAATTTCCGGGTGCGGCAGAGGAATGGATTTCTCATCTCCTTCCGTGCCGGATCCTACGAAGCGGATCGTTTCTCCGGCCGCGACCCTGATTGCGCCGTTGCGGATCGTGCCCACACGAATTTTGGGCCCTTGCAGATCCTGCAGGATGCCGATTGGTCGGCCGACCTCGGCTTCGAGTGCGCGGATCGCGGCGTGGACCTTCGCATGATCCTCGTGCGCGCCGTGGCTGAAATTCATGCGGAATGTATCGACACCCGCGAGGAACAAGGCCTTCAGCATGGCCGGCTCGCCACTTGCCGGGCCCACAGTTGCAACGATCTTGGCACGTCGATTGCGATGCATGGTGCTTTCAGCCTAGCCGGCCGCCTCAAGTGATCAGGATGGCGCGAATATCATTGACATTGGTAAGCGTCGGTCCCGTGCGCACGAGATCGCCAAGGACTGCGAAGTAGCTGAAGCTATCATGGGCGCTGAGATAGCGCCGTGCGCCTAGGCCAGTGGCGCGACCCCGCGCGAGCGTATCGGGCGTTACGATTGCACCGGCAGCATCCTCGGTACCATCGATCCCATCGCTGTCGCCGGCTATCGCCCAAATTCCTGACGGCGCCTGGTTGGCAACCGCAAAGCCCAGCAGGAACTCGGTGTTTCGCCCGCCCTTGCCGGCGCCACCGCGCCCGATGGTCACCGTCGTCTCGCCTCCCGAAAGCAGGACTGCCGGAGGCGCAACGGGCAAAGCATGGGTACGTACCGACCGGGCGATGCCTGCCATTATTGTTCCGAGCTCCCTGGATTCCCCTTCGAGCGCGTCGCCAAGGATCAGCGGCGCCAACCCAGCGCGCCTCGCGATTTCTGCCGCGGCAGCCAGCGCCAGCGAGGGTGTCGCGATAATGCGCACATCGCTGGTAATCTCTCCTGGTTTGGGCGTCTCTGAGCCAGTAGCCAGCAAGGCCTCGGCCGACGCAGGCAGGGTCAGGCCGAACCGCATGACGATCTCCGCAGCATCGGCGAGAGTGCTCGCGTCCGGCACGGTCGGCCCTGACGCGATGATACCCGGGTCGTCACCCGGCACGTCACTGATGACCAAAGTGATGACGCGGGCTGGCCTTGCGGCTGCGGCGAGCCGGCCGCCTTTGATGGCCGAGAGATGTTTGCGAACCGCGTTCATCTCGCCGATCGTAGCACCGCTCAGCAGCAAAGCCTTGTTCGCGGCCGCTTTGTCTGCGAGGGGCATGTTGCCTGCCGGCAGCGTTAGCAGTGCCGAGCCGCCACCAGATATCAGTGCCAAGACGAGATCGTCACTGCGCAGATTGCTCACGGCGTGGAGCATCGCGCGCGCCGCTCTCTGGCTCTCTACATCTGGCACGGGATGCCCCGCCTCGATGATCTTGATCCGCCCGGCAGGAACCGCATGGCCATAACGCGTGGCGACCACGCCCGAGAGAGCGACGTCCGGCCATGCGGCATCGAGCGCCGCTGCCATCGCAGCGGAAGCTTTGCCGGCCCCCACCACGATGCAGCGTCCCTTTGGCTTTTCGGGCAGATGCCGACGGATCGCTCGGTCCGGCGCCGCGCTGGCAATCGCGGCGTCGAAGATCTCACGCAGAGTTGTCCGCGCTCGCTCATCTGTCCAGGCATTGCCCACGGCTAGCATTCCTCAGGCATTGGCGCCATGGATGGCGTCGATGACGGCAGCCGTTACGTCGGCTGTTCTGGCGTTACCACCGAGATCGGGGGTGTGGAAGCGAGCGTCAGCCGTCACCCTCTCGATGGCTTTCATGAGACGCTCGGCGGCGGCCTTTTCGCCCAGATGTTCAAGCAGCATTGTGGCCGACCAGAACGTACCGATCGGGTTGGCGATGCCCTTGCCCATGATGTCGAAGGCCGAGCCATGGATCGGCTCGAACATTGACGGGAAGGTACGCTCCGGATTGAGATTGGCCGTCGGTGCGATGCCCAGCGAGCCAGCCAAAGCGGCTGCCAAATCGGAGAGAATGTCCGCGTGCAGGTTCGTCGCCACGATCGTGTCAAGGGTCTTAGGCCGCATGACCATGCGCACGGTCATGGCATCAACCAGCATCTTGTCCCAGGTCACATCGTTGAACTCAGCGGCGATCTGCATGGCGATCTCGTCCCACATTACCATTGCGTGCCGCTGAGCATTCGACTTGGTGACAACGGTCAGGAGCTTCCTTGGCCGGGACTGCGCCAGCCGGAAGGCAAAGCGCATGACACGCTCCACACCACCTCGCGTGAACATCGCGACGTCCGTGGCCGCTTCCAACGGCGAACCCTGGTGGACGCGCCCTCCGACGCCCGCGTACTCACCCTCGGAGTTTTCGCGTACGATGACCCAGTCGAGCTCGTTGTGCTTCACGCCGCGCAGCGGGCTGGTGATGCCGGGTAGCACACGCGTCGGCCGGACATTGGCGTACTGATCGAAGGGCTGGCAAATCGCGAGCCTGAGACCCCAGAGTGTGATGTGATCAGGGATCTCGGGGTGACCGGCCGAGCCGAACAGGATCGCGTCGTGATTGCGAATCTGGTCGCGGCCGTTCTGCGGCATCATCCGTCCATGCTTCTTGTAGTACTCCCCGCCCCAATCGAAGTGATCGAACTTGAATTTGAAGTTGCCTTCGCGCTTTGCCAGCGCCTTGAGCACCTCTACCCCCGCCGCGACGACTTCCGTGCCGATCCCATCCCCGGGAATGGCCGCGATCTTGTAGGTCTTCATTATTGCTCTCCTTGATGAACGTTGGATTCAAGAGTGCGCGGTGACGGCAGCGGGGGCCGGTCGCCGCAGGGATCGGGCAACCGTGACCGTGAGCGCGGCCGACAACAACAGCAGTCCGGACACGAAGTAGAGCCCACCGAGGAAGCTGCCGGTCAGGTCCTTGATCCATCCGATCATGGCTGGCCCGACGAAGCCGCCGAGGTTGCCGATCGAATTGATGGCCGCAATGCCAGTGGCGGCCGCAGGACCAGACAGAAAGAGCGTGGGCATGCTCCACAGTGGCGGCTTGGCGGCGCTGATGCCGACGTTGACGAGCACCAAAGATGTGATCACCGCGACAACCGTGTTGGAGATCCCGGCAAGGGCCAGACCTGCTGCCGCTGCGAGGCAGGCAATGACGACGTGCCATGTCCGCTCGTTCTGGCGATCCGAGTGCCACGACCAAAGATACATGGCGATTACGGCTACTGTCGGCGGGATTGCGTTGCAGAACCCGACCTCCAAGTTGGTGAGGCCGAAGCTCTTGATGATCTGTGGCGCCCAGATGCCAAGCGTGTAGAGGCCAGCCGAAGTTCCAAAGTAGACGAGGGCCAGCGCGAGCACGCGGATGTCGGCGAGACCGCGCCAGATGCTGTGGTGTGCCGTCCCCGCCTTCTTGGCGCGTTCCGCCTTCATGGCGTCGACAAGCCACGCTCGCTCGTCATCGGCAAGCCACGTAGCCTTCTCCGGCTTGTCAGTCATGTAGAACAGCACGATGATACCAAGGACGACTGCAGGTATAGACTCCATGATAAACAGCCACTGCCAGCCCTTGAGCCCGCCGATACCGTGCATTTCAAGGAGCGCACTCGAGAGCGGCGATCCGAGCACGACCGAAATTGGTACTGCCGCCATGAACAGCGAGGTAATCGCCGCACGCCGATGCGCCGGGAACCAGTAGCTGAGGTACAGGATGATGCCGGGAAAGAAGCCCGCCT
>Ga0075424_100004368_pt1 | contig 13329 bp, 16 predicted proteins | sample SoiMethybrSBSTD3_FD_75301 | JGI IMG/M metagenome (GOLD analysis project Ga0075424, IMG submission 75301) | Bulk soil microbial communities from a Populus tree surrounding site in Tennessee, USA - Soil MetaG P. TD hybrid SBSTD3 | ecosystem: Environmental > Terrestrial > Soil > Tree plantation... | reverse complement strand
GCAGTACCGCGCGGTCGCGACCCGCTTCGAGAAGCGGGCGGTCAACTACCGGGCCATGGTCGTGATCGCCTCGCTGCTCATCTGGCTGGACCGATGACCGTCGGACCAGACACGCCCTAGAACAGGGCCGCCACCCTCGGCGGTCAGTGATTGCCGAACCGCGCTCGGGGTATCGGCCCTGCGGACCGCGATGGGGCGACTGCCGTGTAGGCTACGATGCCGTGGCTAATTAGGAAGGCGTGGCGTTCGCGAGATCTACCCAGGAGAGGAACGGCCAAGGAGTGGGCGTGTTGCGGGACGGAACGTTTGAGGGGGCGCTGTCGGCAACGGAGGCCCAGGCAGCCGCCACGCTGCAGAGCGCAGCAGCGCTGACTAGGGAGCTGAAGCGGGTTAAGGCTGGATCGGCCTCCGGGCAGACGCGTGAGCTGCGTCGGGCATTGGAGGCGGCTGAGACGCTCGCCGCGCAGCTCGCCGAGGCGGCCCGCTCCCTGCGGGCCGGGTACGACTTCGACGAGCAGGCCTACCTCGCCTCGGGCGCCTACGCGAAAGAGCTGCTGGCCACGGCCGCGACCGCCGGCGTGGATATGTTCGAGGAGGACGAGCGCCTGCTCTGCTATCCGTCGTTGGTGCGGATTCTGTCCGACCCGGCCGCGGTGGAGATCGATCGCAAGCGCGAGCGACGGCTGCGCCCCTCGGTCGTCGTCGCCGTCCTCGCGGCCGCGCAACGCAGAGGCCCTCGATTCCGGCCAGAGCCCTTCCTCGACTCGTTGCGCACCGCGTACGAGCTGGTAGTGGCCCGCGACGGCAAGAAGCGGGACGCCGTGGTCCGCCTAACCGACATCTGGGCGGTCCTGACCGTGCTGCCGGGACAGGGCAGGGAATACACCAAGCAGGAGTTCGCCCGCGACCTGTACCTGCTGGACCAGAGCGGCCTCACGACGACCTCCCGCAGCAGCCGCCGGCTGCGTTGGAGCGCAAGCACCGGCACCAAGGGCGCCGGCGTGCTGACCACGGTCACCCGAGGGGGCCAGCAGCGCCGCTACTGGGGGATCGCGTTCTCGCCCCCTTCCCAGGGCGGCGGGGCCGGCCCGGGGGGAGACTTCGGGTCAGAGGCGGTAGGATCGCCGACCGCGGGAGGCTGATGCGACATGGGGACGCGGCCGCCCGATGGCGAGCTGCCCATCGGTGGGGCGGGCCTCGGCGTCGATGAGTACTTGGAGTTCCTCCGCAAGGAGTATCTGGCCGACTTCATCCGCCGGGGTGGCGCCTCGGTCAAGGTCGCAGTCGTCGGGAGCGACAAGGTGGCTGAGCGATTCCGTGAGGGTCTGGCTGCGGCGGCCACGGCCGAGGAATACCTGTTCGCGGCGGTCGACGCCGCGAACGACCGGGTACACCTCGTCGACCAGCTGTTCTTCGCGGTCGCCCGCCAGGTCGACTGGTCTGCTCTAGCCACCAGCGCCGTGCGTGCCGCCTATGACGCGGCCGCCTTCCCCGTCCCTGACTCCGTGGTCCTTGCCGGCACCACCGGCCAGACGGCACCGGGGCCGTCGGGTGGGCTGACCGTCGCTTCTGTGGCCGCCTCCTACGACGTCAACCCTCGGGAGCTGTACCGCAGCGTGCGTCGCCAGCTCGAGCAGGCGTTGCTTGGCGGTGTGGGCCTGGCGCGCGAGTTCCGGCTCGCGATGCTCCGGTTGTGCCAGGCTGAGTTGGGCGCCGGTGACGTCGACGCGGTCGAGCGTGACGCGGTGCTCGGCTGGCTGCGCGGGGAGCGTATGCCGCTGCCAGCGCTTCGCTCGGCGCTCATCTACGGCCGGATCGGCCGCCACAACGCCCGGTCACTGCTGGCGAGCCTCGCGCGGTGGCTGCCAACCGTCGGGGCGGCCGGGCTAGTGCTCGGTCTGGACCTTAGCCGCTTGGCGGTCGGGCGACGGCCGCCGGTCGAGGAGCGCGTGGGCGTGTACTACTCCAAGCCGGCTGTGCTGGACGCCTACGAGGTGGTCCGCCAGCTCATCGACGCCACCGACAACCTGTCGTCGGTGCTCATGGCGGTGGTCGTGCCGCCCGCGCTGGTTACCGACGAGGTGCGAGGCCTGCCCGCCTACAGCGCGCTGCAGCTCCGTGTCGCCGACGAGGTGCGCGACCGCCGACGGACCAACCCGTACGCAGCGCTGGTGCGACTCGACGTCCGGCTGGAGGCGATCCCATGAGCGGTGCGCTGCCGTCCGCCGGAGCGGCCGATCGGCACGTCGCGGCGCGTAGAGCTGTGGAGGCGCTGCGTTCCGGCGTGCCGAGCCGTGCAGCCGTGGCGGCCCTGGGCGCAGCCCAGACCGACATCGAGGACCGTTTCGCCACGCTTCTGGACCAGGTCCGGAGCGGGAAATTGGCAGTGCCACGTCCGGGTGGCCTGCTCGTCGGCGGCGGGTTCGGCGCCGGGAAAAGCCATCTGCTGGAGCACCTGACGCATCTCGCCCTGCAGTCAGACTTCGTCGTCAGCAGGGTGGTGATCAGCAAGGAGACACCGCTGCACGACCCGGTCAAGGTGTTCCGTGCAGCCGCCGAGAGCGCGTTGCTGCCCCAGGGGTACGAGCAGGGCTCGGCGCTGGCCGAGGCAGCGGCCGCGCTGGACGCTGACAGTGCTGCCTGGGTCGAGTTGTCCCGCTGGGTGAACTCCCCGCACAGCGAGCTCAACGAGCGGTTCGCCGCCACGCTGCTGCTGTTCGGCCGGCTCGGCGCCAACGATGGAGAGCTAGCCGAGGCGATAATCCGGTTCTGGTCGGGCGACCCGATTCGCGTCGCCGACCTGCGCCGTCGGCTGCGAGAGACCGGGGAGACTCGCTTCGCCCTGCGGGCCATCCCAGCGCGTGAGCTCGCGCGGCAACGGCTACGCTTCGCCGCTCGCCTGTTCACCGCGGCCGGCTATGCTGGCTGGGTGGTGCTGTTCGACGAGGTCGAGTTGATCGGCCGCTACTCGGTGCTGCAGCGGGGTCGCTCCTACGCCGAGCTGGCTCACTGGGTTCGGGGCGATGAGACCGACCCCGGTCTCCCGCTGGTCGCCGTGCTGGCCATGACCGACGACTTCGAGGCCGCGGTCGTATCGGGAAAGAACGATCTTGAGACGGTGCCAGCCAAGCTCCGGGCACGCCAGACCCACGAGTCCGACGAGATCGCCGCTCGAGCCGAGGTGGGCATGCGCGTCATCGACCGGGAGATGCTTCTGCTTGCGCCGCCCGACGCAGCTGAGTTGGACCGCGCCTACGCGCGCCTCAAGGAGTTGCACGGCGAGGCGTTCGGCTGGGATCCGCCCGACGTGGCCGGGTTGGAACGATTGGCTGCCACACGGATGCGCCAGTATGTGCGCGCGTGGATCAACGAGTGGGACCTCGTCCGGCTCGACCCGGAGTTCACGCCCGCAACCGAGGTGGCAGGTGAGGCGGTCGCGACCGCCCTCGGCTACCAGGAAGACGCCAAGCTCGAGGGCATGGAGCCTGGTGACGGGGCCAGCGACTGACCACGTCGGGGCGTAGGGTGTGATCTTCAGACAGGGCATGTGAGCTGCCAGTAAGCAGCGACGCCCCGGCTGGCTACCGTGGCTCTTCTACTGCCCACCGCGGAGGCCGCCCCGCGTGCGGCCAAGCCTTGTCTACCTGCTCCTGTTCCGGCTCCTCCAGCTGCTCGCCCAGCTGGCCCGCGGCGCCGCTAACGCGGCTTTCCACGTGGGTCATTGGGCGCAACCTTCGCGCCTGGTGAGGTAGAAGGATGCGCAAAGGCGTTCATGCAGCTCGCCGGTACTCGTGGAGCAAACCGCCGAGCAGGTCGCGTCGATGGACCGTGCCTGCATGATCCTCCCTGGGGGTGGTCGGGCGGGCCGGCGAATCTGGCGCTTGCAGCCCGAGTGCGCGGTGGGGCCGGTGGCGGTTGTAATGCTGGACGTAGACACGCAGGACCTGGTCAAGGTGGTTGCGCCCGAGGGTCAGCAGCCAGTCCAGGCACTCGGCCGGCACCGTACGGATCCAACGCTCCGCATACGCGTTTGCCTTGGGCGCTCGGACCGGGGTCACCAGCACTTCCCTGTGAGCGGAACACGTCGTCGAAGCTGCGGGAGAACTTCGCGTCGTGGTCGCGCAGGACAAAGCGCAGCTGTCGTTCCCGCTCGCCCAGGATCAGCAGCAGGTTGCGGGCTTGCTGAGTGACCCACGTGCCGTTCGGGTGGGCCGTGACTCCGGCGAGGTGGACCCGTCTGGTGTCGAGTTCGATGAACAACAGCACATACAGCCTTCGTGGCCACACCGTGTCGACAGTGAAGAAGTCGTAGGCCACGATGCCAGCGGCCTGCTGGCGCAGGAACGCCGGCCAGCTCTTGGTCGCCCGCCGCGGCGCCGGGTCGAGGCGGTGGCGGCGGAGCGTTGTTCGGATCGCGGTGGCCGAGACCCGCACGCCAGGCCGGAGGAGTTCGCCCTTGATGCGCTGGTAGCCCCACCAGGGGTTCTCCGCGGCGAGACGGACGATCAGCTGCTGGATATGGTGGTCCAGTGGTGGTCGGCCGGTCTGGCGATGCGGGTAGGCCCACGCGCCGGCGACCAGCCGGCGGTGCCAGCGCAACAACGTCTCCGGCTGGACGTAGAAGCAGGACCAGCGGGCTCTGGGCAACACGCGACTGACCGCGGCGAGCAGGCCCGGTCGGCCGGTTCCAGCCTGGGACGCGGGATCTGGCGACGCAGGACCGCAGCTGGTGGCGCGGCACCACGATCTCCAGGTCCTTGACGGCATCACCGCGGGCTGCCAGCGCGAGCAGCTGGATGGAACGACACAGGGTCAGGTAGGCAAGTTTCGACAGCCTCCCGGAGGCCTCCGAAGTTCGAACGAGGCCTCACGCTACCGAGCCGAGTCAATGCAAAACCGGCGGCGCTGTTGCATCTGCTGTGAGCGAGCCCCGAGCGGCAGACTGTCGCCATGAGAACCTGCCGTCCCCGACCCGCTCCCATCGCAGGGTCTGCGTTCGCCGGCTTCTGCTTCCCATCTGATGTGATCGTGCTCGCGGTCCGCTGGTACCTCCGCTTCAGTCTGTCCTACCGCGACGTCGAGGAACTCCTCGCCGAACGCGGTATCGAGGTCGACCACGTCACCATCTACCGGTGGGTGCTTCGCTTCACGCGCCTGCTCGCCGAGGCCGCCCGGCCCTGCCGGCATGCCGTCGGTGACCGCTGGCAGGTCGATGAGACCTACGTGAAGGTCGCCGGCCAGTGGCGCTATGTCTACCGTGCGATTGACCAGTTCGGGCAGGTCATCGACGTGTTCGTCTCCCCGCGGCGCGACGTCGGAGCAGCTCGCCGTTTCTTCGAGCGGGCTATCGGCACAACCACGGTCAGGCCGAGTGAAGTCGTGACCGACCGGGCACCCACCTACCCGATGGTGCTGGAGGAGTTGCTGCCGGCGGCCTGGCATCGAACCGATCGGTACGCCAACAACCACATCGAGGCCGACCACGGCCGTCTCAAGTCGAGGCTGCGTCCGATGCGTGGGCTCAAACAGGACCACAACACCAGCGTGATCATCGCCGGGCATGCCTTCATACAGAACGTCCGCCGAGGCCACTACGAGCTGGCAGTCGAGGAGCCGGTGACCCGTCGGATGGCGATTGCGTTCGACGAGCTGGCCTTGATGGTCTGACGCTAGACCACTGTCGCGGCCTTAGCATGCCGCGAACCGACCAGACGCAACACCGCCGCTCGCACGACATGGATGAGGTCTTCGGCATCCCACAGCCCAACATCGCCTCGCCCTCCTGTGGTACCGTAATGCCGTACCATACGAGGGAGGTACGCCGATGGCCATCACGGCAACCGAAGCCCGCAAGCGACTGTTCCCGTTGATCAAGCAGGTCAACGATGACCGGACTCCTGTCGAGATCATCTCAAACCACGGGCGGGCGTATCTCGTCGCGGCCGACGATTACGAGTCCATGGAGGAAACCGACTACCTGCTGCGCTCCCCCGCGAACGCGACCCGCCTCATGGCCGCCGCTGACGAGGTCCGTCGCGGCCGAACCCTCATCACCAAGACCATGGAAGAACTCCAGATCATGGCCGACGAGGACGCGCCGGGTTGAGGAACATCGTCTTCCACCCTCAAGGCTGGGAAGACTTCACCTACTGGGCCAGGGCCGACAAGAAGATGCTGCGCCGCCTGCTTCGGCTGATCGAGGAGGCACGGCGCACCCCATTCGAAGGCACCGGCAAGCCGGAGCCGTTGCGCCGCAACCTCTCCGGCTTCTGGTCCCGGCGGATCGACGACGAGCACCGCCTCGTCTATGGCACGACCGATGACGAGCTGATCATCCTGCAGGCCCGATACCACTACGACGACTAACTCCGGTATCCATAAGACGCGGAATCCGAAACACCCTGCGAGCTGCGGTGCCGCATGTATCGCTTGGGGGCTATGCGATCAGGCGGCGTCAACCGGGCTTGACTGCATCACCAGCCTGAACCAGATCGGCCTGTCGCCCGATCCCGACACCGCCGCAAGGCCACGGTCCTGAACCTCCCCCAGCCCTGCGACCATCGGGCCGGCTTGCGCCACCTCCAGCGGCGCTTCCTCGCCGGCAGGCTACCGTCCTAGGTGCTCGCCACCCGCTGCGGGGCAAGGCCCTCGGCCCGCACCGCTCGGAAGCCGGAGTCATCACCCAGGTGAAAGTAGATATGCCCACGCAACGACCCGTCCTCCTCCAACGCCGCCCAGCCACGGCCGCTGGCGGGATCGCTCTCGTCGTTGCCCTCCCAGGTGAACTCCACGTACGGACGCCCGTCGCGCCGGCCGCTCTGGCAATCCATCCACCCCTCGACGGCGATGAACCGGAAGTGGCCGGTCCGGTCCGCGTCGAACTGGATGTAACCGGGCCCCAGCAGGTCGATGGCCTCAGCATCCCAGAGGTCCATCTCCACGATCCGCCAGGCACCGGTCACGCTCATCGCTGCTCCTCCCGATCCTCGGACTCGACGCGAGGCGACGGGCGCGCCCCCTCTCTGGCCCTGCCGCGAAGGCTACCTGGTATTGGCTGACGGGTCTGGAGAGCAGACAGCACATCGCCGCCTCGCTGGGGAGGCTGCTGGAGCTGGTCGGGCTGCCCGCTACGGGCGATCTGCCGCGGGCCTGAGATCACCGCGGTGCTGCAGGCCTACGAACGCAGCTGTTGGTGATCAGGTCGGTGAGCCATTCAGGGCTGGCCTGGGATGAACAAAGGCAGGTGATCGCACTTTCCGCCCTCCCTTACGTCTGGCCCGCTCACGCTGGTCCAGCTGGTGGCTCGCCGGTGCCCGCTGCGGGACGCACACCGTGCTGGGAAGCAGGCGATCACCCGAAGCCTGCCGACGCGGCCAGCCTATACCAGCGAGTTGGAGCCGACGCGGCAGTCAGGCCCAGAAAGCACCATCAGGGGATGAGCCACGCATTGGCGACGGCGGAGCCGATCCAAGCCAAGCACCCACGGAAAGGACAGTCATGCCCAACGGCACCATCGAACGCAAGTGCACGAAAGGCCACAACAAGGCCGAGGGCAGGTGCTCGCCCCGGTGCGTGCGCTGGTACCCGCGCGTCCAACGCACCGCGCCCGACGGCCACGGCCGGCGCAGGTTCGACTACCTCGGCGGCTACCCTAGCAAGGCCGCCGCGCGATCGGCGCTCGACCAGGCGCTCAGGCGCCACCGCGGCCTTCCAAGCAACCCAAGCATTATCGTTCGTGGGTCGGCACCTCCGACGCTCAACGACCTGCTGGACCACTGGCTCGCTCACCTCCAAACCAACAAGGCACTGCGGCTGCGAACCGTCGGCCGCTACCGCCAATTGCTGGAGCACCACCTGCGCCCCCACCTCGGCACCGTCCCCTTGAGCGTGCTTTCCACCCTGCAGGTGCAGCGGCTGTACGACCAGCTGGCCCAGGGCCTTCGCAAAGACGGCAAGGCGGGCGGGCTTGGTCCCCGTACCATTCGCCAGCTGCACCTGTGCCTGCACCAAGCGCTCGGCTACGCCATGAAATGGCACGACCTGCCGGCCAACCCCGCCGCCGACACCGAGCCACCTGCCATCCCCACCCACAGGCCAGCGGCGCTCACCCCCGAGCAGGTCGGTATCCTGCTCGCCGCCGCCCAGCAGGAACGGCGGCCGTGGCTGCGCGCCTTCACCATCCTGGCGGCGGCGACCGGCGCCCGCACCGGCGAGCTGTGCGCCCTGGAATGGCAGGACCTCGACCTGGAGGAGGGCACGCTGCGGTTCCGCCAGGCGCTGTCCAGCATCGACCAGCAGCTCGCGACCGGCCGGCCGCGTCCCGACGGCGCCCGTGGCAAGCTCCTGGTCGTCGGGCCGCTCAAGACACCTGCCAGCCAGGCCACCCTCAGCCTTCCGGCCTTCGCGCTCGACGCGCTACGCGACTATGAGGACAAGCAAGGCATCCGGGCGCCCTGCAGCTGCTGCTGGTCCAGCCCGGCCAGGCGCCCCGGCCGGTCGAGCTCGACCTGCTGCTGCGCACCGAGCGGGGCACCCCAGTGCGGCCGGAGCATGCCAGCCGGGCCTTCCGGGCCTTCGCCCAAGGCGCCGGCATCGAGGCCCATCCGCACTTGCTGCGCCACTCGCTGGCCTCGGCGATGGCGGCGCGTAGGGTGCAGATATTCAGACAGGGGACATGAGCTGGGGGGTTCGCTTCGACCTCGGCTTGCTACTGTGGCGCCTCCGCTGCCCCACCGCGGAGGCCACCCCGGTGCTGCCACGACTCGCGTACCTAACGCTGTGCCGCTCCATCCAGGTCCTCGCCCAGCTCGCTCGCGGCGATGCCGCCAAGGACCTTGAGATCCTTGTCCTGCGTCATCAGCTCGCCGTGCTCCGCCGACAGACATCACGACCGAAGCTCGAACCGGCCGACCGGGCCTTGCTCGTCACCGTCAGCCGTGTCCTGCCTCGGTCGCGCTGGTCGTGCTTCTTGGTCAGGCCCGAGACCCTGCTGCGCTGGCACCGCCGCCTGGTGGCCGGCGCATGGACCTACCCGGGTCGAGGACCGGGGCGGCCGCCGCTCGGCCAGGAGGTCCAGCAGCTGATCGTCCGCCTGGGGCGGGAGAACCCGCGCTGGGGCTATCAGCGCATCCAAGGCGAACTGCTGCCCCTTGGGGGTGCAGGTCTCGGCATCCGCGATCCGGACTACCCTCCGCCGTCATGGACTCGATCCTGTCCCGCGTCGCACAACCACGACGTGGCGGGCGTTCCTGCGCCACCAGGCCGCCGGGATCGTCGCCTGCGACTTCTTCACCGTCGACACCATCTCGCTGCGGCGGCTGTATGTGTTGTTCTTCATCGAGCTGGACACTCGGCGAGTCCACCTGGCCGGGGTCACCGCCCACCCGAACGGCGCCTGGGTTACCCAGCAGGCCCGCAACTTGCTGGTGGCACTCGGCGAACGAGGACGGCGGCTACGCTTTGTGCTGCGCGACCACGACGCGAGGTTCTCCCGCAGCTTGGACGATGTGTTCTGCGCCGAGGGCGCCGAGGTGCTGCTGACGCCGGTGCAGGCCCCGAACGCGAACGCCTACGCGGAGCGCTGGATCCGGACGGTACGGGCCGAGTGCCTGGACTGGCCGCTGCTTGTCGGGCGCGGCCACCTCGAGCAGGTCCTTCGGGTCTATGTCCAGCACTACAACGCCCACCGTGCGCACCGGGCGCTTGGGCTGCAGCCGCCGGATCCAGCCGTTGGACTAACGCTCACCGGCAAGGATCAGCCGGACCGAATCTATCGACGCGACCTGCTCGGTGGTCTGGTGCACGAGTACCGGCAAGCTGCATGAACGCATTTATGCACCCTACGGGCCTGGCCGCGCGCATCGCTGCTGACGTCCGGGCCGTCGAACCAGGCCGAGCAGTGGCGGTCCAGGACGGGGTTGACGCGGATCTGGTCGTGCATCGGGAGCTGCACAGCGACTGGCCGCTCCGGTGATCAGCGGGTGAGCAGGGCGATGACGGCCAGTAGGATGCTGCTCCCAGACAGCCACAGCGCCCGTATCGCGAACCGGTGGGCGTGGCGGGCCCACCGCTCGGTGGACGCCAACGCTTGCTCCTGCCGCTGCACGTGCCAGTAATGGTCCAGCAGGTCAGTCTCGCGGGCGCAGTCGCGGCAGTGGCCCGGGTCGAAGCGCCCCGGCTTGTGAGCATGCCCAAGCGGCATCGTCTTTCCTCCTTGGTGCTGGACGCGCTTGCGTTGACCGGCCTGCCCAGCTCGCGGCTGGCCAACGCCGCCACCATCCGGGTCCCGTCGGTCGGGTTAGCCTTGGCAACCTCCACGATCACTTGGTCGTCCGAGTCGATGTATCCCGGTCCAGCCGCCGTGGGACGGCGACTCTGGCGCCGGTACAACGCCTGGCGATAGATCCCCGCAACGCGCGCCACCACTGCCGGTCGATACCCAGCAGCAACGACTGCGCAGGACCGGGCGACGCGCACCCTCACTCCCAGTCCCGCGAGAGTTCCCCCACCACCTCCAGCTCGTAGGTCTTGCGGCCAAGGGCCCGCTCGAGCTGGCCGACCCTCCGCCTATATAAGCGACTCGCATGCGAAGAATTTGCGGATGTCGTCACGAAGAACTCGGGCTCGTGAACGCGCGAGACGGACCGTCGAAGGGCGATGCAATGGTCTCAAGGCATATACACCTGGCGCATGTACGGCCGTTGGATCACCACGGCCACGACGCGCTCGTTCCCGTCGAAGACATCCTCCAGCTCGCCCTTCACCTCGAGCGTGATCTCGGAGACGCGGTCGAGGTTCAAAGGGTCGCTTCGCACCACGTTCATGACCTGATCCTCCTGATACCAGCGCGCGATCTCTGGATTCTTCGCGGCGCGGAGCGGAAGGTTGGGTTTGTCCGGAGTCATCCAGATCACCAGGTCTCCGCCCTGTTCATAGGCCAGCGTGAGGTGGACCTCTCCGTGATCCCCCACGGCGGCGAAGGTCTCACGGACCCGGGTCTCGCCCCGCCGCTCCTTGCTGAAGGTCTGCGACCTGGTGACACGGGCGAGCGCGCCGTCATCGTATTTCCCCGGAACGCTCGCCGGGTCCTCGGTGTAGGTGAACCAGTGGACGTGGGCGAGCTCGCCCGTGGCCTGCTCGCGAGCCTGCGAGACGAAGGCGATGTAGCTCACCTGCGGTAGACCGGCCAGCTGGCCGTCGCGGGTTCTGACCGCGTACACCTCGTGGAACGGGACCAGCATGTTGGCGTCTCTCAGTGAGCTTCCGCGCAGGTCGTCCCCGGCGTAGGGAGCGAGCTCCCAACCGGTCGGAAGCCGGCGCTGGAGCGCGGACGCATTGCCCTGGAGTGCGATCATCGTCCGCGCCGCAGCGATCTCGTCGGAATACCTCAGGTTCGTCATGGTGCTCCTGCCTCGAGAGCTTCAAGATGGAGTGGTTCTCGAACTCGGTCAGCAGCGACAGCCTGACCTGCTGGCTTACGTCGGCCATCTGCAGTGCCCCCGCAGATCAACCGCAGCTGCTCGGCTGCCCGGGCGCCGCCGACGCCGCCGTAGAGACGAACCCGGCCGCCCTGTTGTTCCACTCCGCGTACAGACCGACCGTTGCCCTTGGCGGAACGGACGGCGTCGGCGCCCTGGCGGTAGGGACGGCACGGGCCTTACATCGGTGCACCGCGCTGTGCACCGCGGCGGAGCCGGGTCCCCTGGAGGGTCCGGCTCCGCCGTTCGGTGGTCAGCCGTCGCTGGGTCGGCTCTGCTTCGGCTGACGGAGCTCGATCCGGTTACCGTCAGGGTCCAGCGCCGTGGCACGGACGCCGAACGCGTAGTCCTCGGGCTCCGGTTGAACGAACCCGACGCCGCGGGACCGGAGCACCTCGAACTCCTTGCGCAGGTCGTCCGCCTCGAGGAAGATCGCACCCGCCAAGATGCCAGGCTCCGCCGCATCGACCGCCGGGCTGGGCTGACCCGGGTTGCCCGGCCACAGGACAACCTGGACCGACCTGTCGGCAGGCGCGACGGTCAGGAAGCGCCCTTCAGGACCGGGATTATCAATACCCTTCTCCAGTCCGAGACTGTCGGTGTAGAACGCCAGCGCCCGGTCCTGGTCGCTCACATAGAGCGTCGCAAACATCAGGTTCTTCAACATCACGCCCTCCTCATTGGTTCGTCCGCCTCGTCGGCGGTAGCTGTCACCTCGTCCGGGTTGTCGTGGGGCACGACTGCTGACACGGCGAGACCTCGCTTCCTGTTGGCTGGATGGCGGGTTCCTCTCAGCACTACGACGACCCAACCCCCCAGAGTGTGAGGCGACACGCCAGCCTCACAGTCCGGCGCGCTATCTCGTCAAACTGGTGAGGGCAGCTGCGACCAAGGGAGCCGTCGGCACCATGACCACCCACTCCGAGCCAGGAGGGGGCCGGCCCGACCCGGGCCTGCGCGCGATCACTAGCGAGCGGCAGCGGCTGCTCAACCTCGCCTACCGGCTGCTTGGCTCGCTGGCCGATGCCGAGGACGCCGTGCAGGAGACCTACGCCCGCTGGTACGCCATGCCCCAACAGCAGCAGGACTCCATCGGCTCCCCCGGCGGCTGGCTGACGAAGGTCGCCAGCCGCATCTGCCTGGACCTGCTCGGCTCGGCACGCGCCCGGCGGGAGCGCTACGTCGGCGAGTGGCTCCCCGAGCCGCTGCCGGATCCGGCGGAGTGGTCCAGCGGCCGGCCGGGCGCCGCGGCCGACCCTGCCGACCGGGTCACCCTGGATGAGTCGGTCAGCATGGCCTTGCTGGTCGTGCTCGACTCGATGACCCCGGCCGAGCGGGTCGCGTTCATCCTCCACGACGTCTTCGGCTACCCCTTCCCCGACGTCGCCGAGATCGTCGGCCGCACCCCGGCGGCGTGCCGCCAGCTGGCCTCCTCAGCCCGCCGCCGCAGCCGCGCCTCGCAGCCTCCCGCCACCCCGACCGCCCGGCAGGCCAGCATCGTCAGGGCCTTCAAGCGGGCATGGGAGGCAGGGGACATCGGTGCCCTCGTCGGCCTGCTCGACCCCGACGCCACCGCCATCGGCGACGGCGGCGGCCTGGTCGGCGGCGCGTCCCGCCCGATCGAAGGCGGCGAGCAGGTCGCGCGCTTCCTCGTCGATGTCGCCGGCAGGGTCCCCAACCGGACGCTCCTGGAGCGCACGGTCAACGGCCAGCCCGGCCTGGTCGCCCAGCAAGACGGCGTCACCGTGGTGGTGTACGCGTTCGAGGTCGCAGGCGGGCGGATCACCCACATCTGGGCAGTCCTGAACCCCGACAAGCTCCGGCCCTGGACGGAGGGGCCAGCACGAGGACC
>Ga0075424_100004367_pt1 | contig 13329 bp, 9 predicted proteins | sample SoiMethybrSBSTD3_FD_75301 | JGI IMG/M metagenome (GOLD analysis project Ga0075424, IMG submission 75301) | Bulk soil microbial communities from a Populus tree surrounding site in Tennessee, USA - Soil MetaG P. TD hybrid SBSTD3 | ecosystem: Environmental > Terrestrial > Soil > Tree plantation... | reverse complement strand
TGCGTCCCCTCGCGCGGATCATGCTGCGCCACGGCCTCTCGACTTATGATTTCTCGCGTATGGCCAATATTGCCTTTGTTCGCGCGGCCGGGGATATCCTACGCGAGCAGGGAAAACCGGTGAGTTTCTCGCGCGTTTCGGCAATTACTGGCCTACACCGCCATGTCGTCAGCGATATTGTTAACTCGCCTTCCGGTGACGGGCCGCACTCTTCGGCCGACAAGGACTATCGACGCAATCGTCTGGCACGAGTGCTGACCGGCTGGTTCGAGAATCCCCGGTACACGGACTCGGATGGTCGCCCAATGCTCCTTGAACTGGACGGACCAGAACCTTCGTTCTCGTCACTCGTGCGGGCGTTCAGCGGCGACATCTATCCGCGAATCATCCTGGACGAGCTGCTCGAAGTCGGCGCGGTCAGGGTACTGAAGGACGGTAGCGTCAAGGCGCTGTCACGGCGTTATTCGAGCGGTGGCGCGGAGCCGGCAGCGATTCAGCACCTAGGCATCGTCGCGCGCGATGTTTTCAACACGCTCGAACACAACCTCGCAACTCCCGCTGAGCAGCGCCTGTACGACGACACTGTTGTTTCACTGAAACTGGACCGCGCAGCGCTTCCGCTGTTTCGTCGTTTGCTACGGCAGCGCGGCGCGGCCTTCCTCGAGGACGTAGAGGGCTGGGTCGCGGAGCATGAGAAGTCTGATGCTGGCGAGACGGTTCGGGCCGGCGTGACCGTGCAGATGTTCGTGGACGCTGAGACGGAGAATGCCGACGAACCGGCCGGCCCTCGACCGGTCTGATCAGGGCTTGCGGCCGACAATTCTCAGGAACTCGTTCTCGTCCAGTGTCTGGACCCCGAGCTCTGTCGCTTTCTTCAGTTTCGAGCCGGCATCCTCTCCGACGACGACGTAGTCCGTCTTCTTGGAGACGCTGCCGGAAACCGTTCCACCCATTTCGCGGACGAGATCTCCCGCCTCGTCCCGGGACATTGATGTCAGTTTGCCGGTGAGAACGAATGTCTTGCCTTCGAGCTGCCGGGTGCCGGTTCTCGTCGCCTTGATATCCGGCCAATGCACGCCGAGTTTGATCAGCTCATCGATGACCTTGGCATTGCGCGCTTCGTTCAGGAACGCGTGCACGTGTGCCGCGGTAATCGGACCGATGTCAGGAACATCCTCGATCTCCGCCACGTTCGCTCCGCGCAATTCGTCCAGGGTCCGAAAATGCCGGGCCAACGCGTCGGCCGTCGACTCACCGACATCCCGTATACCGAGCGCGAAGAGGAACCGGGCGAGCGTCGTCGTCTTGCTCTTTTCCAGCGCCTTTGCGAGCTTCGCGGCCGACTTCTCCCCCATGCGATCGAGCTCGGCGAGCTGCTCCACTCCAAGTCGGTAGAGATCCGCGGCGTCGTGGACGATCCCCTGCTCGACGAGCTGATCGACGAGTTTGCTTCCGAGCCCCTCGACATCCATCGCGCGGCGCGAAGCAAAGTGGCGCAGTGATTCCTTGAGCTGGGCCGCGCAAACCAGCGCGCCCGTACACCGCGCAATCGCCTCGCCTTCCTCGCGTTCGACATCGGATCCGCAGACGGGGCAAAGGGCGGGCAACTGCGCCGGTGAAGTCTTGGACGGCCTCTTCTCCACGATGACACGAACGACTTCCGGTATGACGTCGCCGGCACGCCGCAGCACGATCGTATCGCCGATGCGGACATCCTTACGCTGCAGCTCATCGATGTTGTGCAGCGTTGCGTTCGAGACGGTTGCGCCGCCTACGAAGACCGGATCCAGCCGGGCTACTGGAGTGAGCGCGCCCGTACGTCCCACCTGCCATTCGATGTCGCGAACGCGCGTCATGACCTCTTCCGCGGGGAATTTGTGTGCAATCGCCCAGCGCGGCGCACGCGCCACGAAGCCAAGCTCACGCTGCTCCGCCAGCGAGTCCACCTTGTAGACGACTCCGTCGATCTGGTAGCGCAGCTCGGCCCGTCGACGGCCGATGTCGTCGTAGTACGCCAAAAGTCCTTCGATCCCCTCCACCACTCGGGACTCGGGTGACGTGCGGAGCCCCCACCTTCGCAGGGCTGCAAGAATTTCGCTGTGCGTGCCTGGCAACGGTGCACCTTCCACGACACCGGCGCCGTAGAAAAACACTTCGAGCGGACGCGATGCCGCAAGTTTCGGGTCGAGCTGCCGGAGGCTTCCGGCTGCGGCATTGCGCGGGTTGACGAAGACCTTTTCCCCTTTTTCCGCGGCGCGCTTGTTCATCTCGTTGAATCCGGCGATCGAGAGGAACACTTCGCCTCGGACCTCAAGCAGGTCGGGGACTGCCTTGCCGCTTAGCCGCAATGGCACGGACTGGATCGTGCGAATGTTGTGCGTCACGTCCTCGCCGACTGCGCCGTCGCCCCGGGTCGCGCCGACCTCGAGGGAGCCCTTGCGGTAAGTGATGCTGACCGCGAGCCCATCGAGCTTCGGCTCGCACGAGTACCTGATTTCCTTCTCGGTTTCGAGTCGCTCGCGAACCCGGCGATCGAATGCGACGACTTCCTCACGCGCGAAGGCGTTGTCCAGGGAAAGCATCGGCGTTCGATGCCGAACCTGGGCGAATGCGTCGACCGGCGCCCCACCGACCCGTTGGGTCGGGGACTCGGGTACGACCAGTGACGGGTGCGCCTCCTCCAGTGAGCGCAGCTCCTGCATCAACTTGTCGTACTCGGAATCCGGAACTTCCGGGTCGTCGAGCACGTGATAGCGGTAATTGTGGCGGTCGATCTCCGCGCGCAGCCGCGCGACACGCTGCTGCACGCTGGCGGCCTCGGACTTCATCAGTTGCGCCGCAACCGCCGGTTGCGATGTTCGAAGTGGACGAGCTCCTCGCGCAGATTGAGGATGCGTTGCGCAGTCAGCGTGCTGCCCTGCTCGTCCTGGAGCTGCCCTTTCATGCGATACGCAAGGTTACGGCCAACCGCGAGCACCAGGTCGAACGTCGACGGGGCATCGAGCGGTCCTGGCACGACGCCGAACAGCGAGATGCCGGGGAACTCCTGCTCATCCATGCGCTCGATGTCGAAGGATCCCGGCTCCATCATGCTCGCGACGTATAAAAGCGACTTTCCGTCCTCGCGTTCGCGATGAAAGATTGAGTATGGCCCGAAGCTCAGTCCCTCGGACTCGAGCGCGACGCGGAGTTCCGCGCCATTCCACCGCTCGCCCGGCGCGACCAGGCGAAGCGCCACGATTCGCTGCTTGGACGCTTCCGCCGTTCGACGCTCCATCGCATCAGCGGGTGGCGGTTCCTGCGACTCCTCCTCATGCACTGGCGCGACTTCGTCGCGCTCCAGTGGCTGCGTGTGCACCCACGGCGCACGATGGTGATCGTCCTGCTCGTCGACGTCCGGGACCGCGGGCTCTTCATCATTCGCGACCTCGTCGAATGCGCCCGCGATCGCGCTCTCGGGCTCGGCCGAGAAGGCAGGCTCGACCGGGTGACGGCGGTCGATGCCGACAAACTCGGACACGTCCACTTCCATGTCTTCCGGGATCTCGATCAGTGGCGGCCGGCGCGCGACGCGAACGCGCTCGATGGTCGGTGCGAAGGCATATTCGGGATCCGACTCAGCGAGTCCGGTGGTTTTGCTTTCCGCATCCATTGCGGTCCCGGACGTCTGGTCAGGGAACGCCTCACTCTGGTCATCCCGCGGGCGTGGCTTGGGACGCCGGGTCTCCCACCACCACAGGCCGAATATCAGCGCAACGCCGGCTCCTAGCAGAATCCAACGAAGCTCCGGCACGGCGTCACACCCGGCTAGCCGACCGCGGCCATCCGCACCGCTTCGTCGACATCCACGGCGACCAGCCGCGAGACACCCGGCTCGCCCATCGTCACGCCGATCAAATGGCTCGCGAGTTCCATAGTGTTCTTGTTGTGCGTGATGAAGACGAACTGCACGCGCTCGGACATGTCGCGGACAATGTCGCAGAAACGGCCGACGTTGTGCTCGTCGAGCGGCGCGTCGACCTCGTCGAGCAGGCAGAACGGCGCCGGATTGAGCTCGAAGATCGAGAAGACGAGGGCGACCGCAGTCAGCGCCTTCTCGCCGCCGGAAAGCTGGTGAATCGTGCTGTTGCGCTTGCCTGGCGGCCTCGCCATCACAGCGACGCCCGCGGTCAGCAGGTCTTCGCCGACCAGCTCGAGGTAGGCGGCACCGCCGCCGAACAGCCGCGGGAACTTGTCCTTGAGGCCCGCATTGATCCGGTCGAACGTATCCTGGAATCGCGCCCTCGTCTCGCGATCGATCTTCCGGATCGCCTGTTCGAGCGTGTTGAGTGCGTCGGAGAGGTCGGCAAACTGCCGGTCGAGGTATTCCTTCCGCTCGCTCTGCTCCTTCAGCTCATCGATCGAGGCGAGGTTCACCGCGCCGAGGCGCTCGATTCTCTCGATGACTTCCGCGAGCTGCTGGTCCCAGGCAACGACGGTGGCATCTTCTGGGAGGGCGAAGGTGACCTGCTCGAGATCGAACTGCGTCGCCGCAAACTGCTCGACCAGCGATTCGCGGCGAACGCGCGTTTCCTGCATTCCCAGGCTCACCTCGGCATGCGCGGCGCGCGCCGAGTCGGCGACGCCTTCGACTTTCTGGCGGGCGAGGTCCAGCTCGCGCACCTGGGCGTCGGCCGCCTCGACGGCACGGCGAGCCTCGCCGAGTTCTCTTTCGACCGCAAGCCGCTGCTCGAGAAAGGACTGCAGCTGCTGCTCGAGATCCGCTAACGGCGCCTCGCCGTCTGCCAACTGTGCCTCCAGTTCAATCCTGCGCGCGTCAAGCTGGCGCGCCTGCTCGCTGGCCCGTTCCAGGCTCGTTCGAAGCGTCGAAAGCGTCGAGCGCTGGGACTCGACGCGGATCAGGACCTGCTGCGATGCCTCGGTTTCGGTCGCATGGGACTCACGCGCAGCCCCATGGGCCGTGCGCACGTCATCGCGTTCGCGCTCGAGCCCGCCGCCACGACGCGACAATTGTTGCTGGTTCTCCAGCGCTGCCTCGAGCCGCGCGCGGCAACTGCCGGCTTCGCCGTCGTCGCGCGAAAGATCCGTGTCGAGATGCGCGATTTCTCCGGTAAGCCGCGCGACGCGGTCCGCGACCTGCTGCGCCTTCGATCGGACCGCTTCGTGGGCCCCGCGCACGTTCACCAGGTCGTGGTGGAGGCGATTGACTGTCGCGTGGAGCTCGTCGCGCCGCGCATCCAGCGCGGCCAGCCGCGACCGCGTTTCGGCGAGCTCGTGTTCGAGGCTCGTCGCCTTGCCTTCGTGATCGGTGACGGCGCGACGCAGGCGCTTCAGGTCCTGCTCACGTACGATGACGCCCGCGTGCCCGGCCTCGCTGCGCGCCACGCGCACCCATCCGCGGCCCAGCCAGATGCCGCCGCGCGTAATGACGCTTTGCCCGGCTTGCAGCGACTTGCGGCGCGCGATCGCTTCCGTCAAGGACTCGACGGCCATGACGCCCGAAAGAAGATCCGCGACGATGCCCGGCCCGCTCACGTGCGCGAGCAGCGCATGCTTGTCAAGTTCCGCAGTCGAGGTGCGCGCCGAATCCGCAATGGTCAGCTGTCCGGAACTGAGCGCATCGAGTGATTCCGCGACGGAGTCGGTACCGTCCACGCAGACGGCCTCGAGGTAGCTGCCGAGAGCCGTTTCAACGGCGCGCTCCCAACCGCCCTCCACCTCGAGTTGCTGTGCGAGACGTGGGCGCACATCGAGCTTATGCCTCGCGAGCCATTCATCCGTGCCTGCCCGGCCTTTGCCGAGCGCAGCTTTCTGGACCGCCTCAATCGTCAGGAACTCGCCTTGCGCGGCCTGCAGTGCGGTGCGCGCGGCCTCGAGGGCGACGGCACCCTCGCGCTCGCTTTCGCGCAGCGACTGCAAGGTGGCCAGCGCATCATCCAGTTCCCGCTGTGCCTTGCGGCCGCGCTCGCGGGCCTCGTCTTCCGCTGCCGCGAAATCCTCCGGTCGGGCGCCCGCGACGCTGCGTTCGAGCTGGGCGAGCTCGTCCGCAAGCCGCGCGCGCTGGGCGCGTAGCCGCTGCAGGCCGGCCTCAATCTGCTCGATGCGGGCTTGCTCGACCTGCGCGCTGCGTGTGGCATCCGCGGATTCCAGGCTGAACGCCTCCCAGCGCTGCTGCCAGCCGGACATCGCCTCTTCCGCCCGAGCGAGCGCCGCGCGCGCAGCTTCCTCCTTGGCGCGCGCGGCGTCGAGCTCGGGCTCAGCCTGCGCGATGAATCGCGTCAGCTCCGCGAGTTGCTCGCGGTCACGCCCGACGAGCAGGTTCGATTCCGAATGCTCGGTCTTGACTCGTTCGAGGTCTGTCCGCTGCCTTTGCCTCAGCTCGCGCGAGTGCTGCAGCGCCTGCTCGGTGCGCGTCGCGTCGGCGCCCGCCTGGTAATACCGTCCCTGCACGGCCGACAGCTCGTCGGACCGCGACATGTGTTCGGAGCGCGCGCGCTCGACCGCCGCTTCTGCGGCCCGCAGGTCGGCGATCGCCGCCTGCAGTTCGGTCTCCCGCTGGTTCGCGAGCGAGTGCCGGCCCGCGATGTCGCCGTCGAGATCACGGATGCGAAGCGCCAGCAGCTCGGCCTGGAGCTGCCGCTTGCGCTCCATGCTTTCCTGGTAGCGGCGCGCAATCCCCGCCTGTCTCTGCAAGTGACGGATCTGCTTGTCCACCTCTTCGCGCAGGTCGTTGAGCCGTTCTAGGTTCTCGCGCGTGTGCGAGATGCGGTTCTCCGTCTCGCGCCGGCGATCCTTGTAGCGGGAAATCCCGGCCGCCTCCTCGACGAACGCGCGCATGTCCTCCGCGCGCGCCTCGATGAGGCGCGAGATCATCCCCTGCTCGATGATCGCGTAGCTGCGCGAGCCGAGGCCGGTGCCGAGGAAGAGATGCGTGATGTCCTTGCGGCGGCACTTCGTCCCGTTGATGAAATAGGTCGAGTTGCCGTCCCGCGAAACCAGGCGCTTGAGGGAAACCTCGGCGTAGCCGGCGTAGGCGCCCGCGAGCTTGCCGTCGCTGTTGTCGAAGACGAGCTCGACCGAGCCGCTGCCGATCGGCTTGCGGCTGCGGGAGCCGTTGAAGATCACGTCGGTCATGGAATCGCCGCGCAGGTGCTTCGCGGAGATCTCTCCCATCACCCAGCGCACGGCGTCGATGATGTTCGACTTGCCGCAGCCGTTGGGACCGACGACGCCGGTCAGGTTGGAGGGAAAAGAAACGGTGGTGGGATCGACGAAGGACTTGAAACCGGCGAGTCTGATCCTGGCAAGGCGCATTCCGGCTAGTGTAGATTAACCGCCTGCAATTGACGACGACCGCAACCGTTTGGCATGAGCAAAGCCGCGCCGTCCCGCGAGATTGAACTGTTTCCGAATCCGCAGCCGGGTCGCGATTACACGATTCGCATCCGCATTCCGGAATTCACGTGCCTATGCCCGCGCACGGGCCAGCCGGACTTCGCGACGCTCGAGCTCGAGTACGTGCCGGACCAGCTGTGCGTCGAGCTCAAGTCGCTCAAGCTCTACGTCTGGTCGTTCCGCGATCGCGGTGCATTCCACGAGGCGGTAACGAACGAGATCGCGGATCTCCTCGCGGGCGCGCTGAAGCCGAAGTTCCTGCGGCTCGCGGCCCATTTCAACGTGCGTGGGGGCCTTTACACGACCGTTGTCGCCGAGCACCGACAGGACGGCTGGACGGCGCCGCCGCCCGTCAGCTTGCCCTGACCCAAAGCCTGCAGCCAGTAAGCGTTAATGGCACTGGACCCCGCAATCGCGAGGGCTATAATCCGGCGCTCGATTGAACCGGCCCGGAGAACTTGATGCCTGCCAAGAAGGCTTCCCGTACCAAAAAGTCCGCCGTAAAGGCTGCGCCGCGCAAGGCGCCCGCCCCCCGCAAGGCGGCAAAAGCCCCGCCCCGCAAGGCCGCAAAAGTGGCCGCGGTTCGAGCCAAGCCCGCGAAGCCGGCCAAGGCCAAGTCTCGCGTCGCGCCGGCGCCAAAATCCGTCGTGCGCGGCGGCAAGGCGGCCAATGGTGCGCCGGCTGAGCGCGATTCCAGCCTGAACAGGATGAGGCCTGTATCGACGCCTGGCGTCGTAGCCGAAGCGCGCGCGACTTTTACCGCGCTGCAGCCGCGCGCCGTCCGCCGGCCGGGAACCGGCGACGAAGATGAAGAGGGAACGACGACGCACAACCTGCTGCTCGGCCCCCGCAACGTCCGCCCCTATCGCGAGCGAAAGGGCGAGATGTACATGGGCCGCGACCAGCTCGACCATTTTCGCGGCATCCTGAGCAGCTGGAAGCGCGACCTCATGGAAGAGGTTGACCGCACGATGTCGCACATGAAGGACGAGGCCGCGAACCCGCCGGATCCCAACGACCGCGCGACGCTCGAGTCCGAGTTCGCCCTGGAGCTACGCACGCGCGACCGCGAGCGCAAGCTGATTCGCAAGATCGAAGAGGCGCTCAGCCGGATCGAGGACGGCACCTACGGTTACTGCAATGAGACGGGCGAGCCGATCGGCGTGAAGCGCCTGGAAGCACGGCCTGTCGCGACGCTTTGCCTCGAAGCCCAGGAGCGGCGCGAACGCCGCGAGAAGCAGTACGGCGACCGCGACGATTGGTACCGCTGACGCCGCGGCTCCTTGCGGCCGATTCGCGCCGACTCCTTCGGGCCCACTTCACCTCGGCTCTCTCCTAGCTGCTGCCGGGAGCTACCTGAGCGCGCGCCACGCCAAGGGCCGGTGGCTGCTTCGCATCGATGACCTCGATCATGAGCGCTGCATTCCGGGTCTCGCGGACGAGTTTCTTTCGACGCTCGAGCGATTCGGATTCGAATGGGATGGAACCGTCTATTTCCAGTCTAATGGAATCGACTGGTACGCAGACGCCCTCGCGTCCCTGCACGCGCGCCACCGCGTTTACCCGTGCCGATGCAGCCGGGCAACGCTGGCGGCCGCCCAGATGGCAGATCCGGGCGCAGAGCCGGTTTACCCGGGCACGTGCCGAAGAGACCCCACCCCCGTGACAGGGCCGCATGCGATGCGCCTCGCGATCGATCAGGAGGAGCCAGCGGTCGAATTCGAAGACGCACTGCAAGGCTTGATTCGCCAGGACTGCCGCCTCGAGGCGGGAGACTTCGTCGTGCGTCGGCGCGACGGGCCATTCGCCTATCACCTCGCCGTGGTCGTGGACGACGAGCGGCAAGGGGTGACCGAAGTGGTCCGCGGCGCGGATCTCCTCTCCTCGACACCGCGCCAGATACTGCTCCAGCGCTACCTGGGTTTTCGAACGCCCCGCTACGGGCACCTGCCCGTGCTCGTCGAACCCGATGGCCGCAAGCTCGCGAAGTCGAGGCGCTCGCTGCCGCTCGCCGCGGACGCGGCGCCACGGCATTTGTTCAGGGTTCTGGATTGGCTCGAGCAGGCACCCCCGCCCGAGCTCGCGCACGCGTCGGTGCGCGAGACCTGGGACTGGGCCATCCCGAACTGGAAGCCGGAGCGGCTGGCGGGTCGCCGCGAGCGGCGCCTCTCGCCCGCGGACGCGAGCTAGCTCCTCAGGCGACTCCGCGCATCGAGAGACGCACGCGGCCCTGGCGGTCGACCTCGAGCACCTTGACCTTCACGAGGTCGCCTTCCTTGAGCTTGTCGCTGACACGCTCGACGCGCTCGTCGGAAATCTGCGAGATGTGCACGAGGCCGTCGCGGCCCGGTAGGATCGCGACGAAAGCGCCGAAGTCCATCAGCCGGACGACCTTGCCCTCGTAGACGCGGCCGACCTCGACGTCTGCCGTGATCATTTCGATCCGGCGCAGCGCCTCGCGTCCGGAGGCGCCGTCAACCGATGCGATCTTGACCGTGCCGTCGTTCTCGATATCGATCGTCGCGCCGGTCTCCTCGGTGATCTGGCGGATCACCGAACCGCCCTTGCCGATCACGTCGCGGATCTTCTCCGGATCGATCTTGATCGTCACGATCGTGGGGGCCCAAACCGACATTTCCGTGCGCGGCTTGTCGAGCACCTTGTTCATCTCGCCGAGGATGTGAAGACGGCCTGCCTTCGCCTGCTCGAGCGCGGACTTCATGATCTCGGCCGTGATGCCATTGATCTTGATGTCCATCTGCAGCGCCGTGACGCCGGTCGCCGTGCCGGCCACCTTGAAGTCCATGTCGCCGAGGTGGTCTTCGTCGCCCAGAATGTCGGTCAATACGGCGAACTTGTCGCCTTCCTTGACGAGGCCCATCGCGACGCCTGCGACCGGCGCCTTGATCGGGACGCCTGCGTCCATCAACGAGAGGCTGGTTCCGCAGACGGTAGCCATCGAGCTCGAACCGTTCGATTCGAGGACCTCGGAAACGATGCGCAGCACATACGGGAACGCCTGGAGGTCTGGCATGACCGCCATGATGCCGCGCCGCGCCAGGTTGCCATGGCCGATCTCGCGGCGCTTCGGGGATCCCATGAACCCCGTCTCGCCGACCGAGAACGGCGGGAAGTTGTAGTGCAGCATGAACGGCTCACGGCGCTCGCCGGCGAGCGCATCGATGATCTGCGCATCGCGTCCCGTGCCGAGCGTCGTCGTGACGAGCGCCTGGGTCTCGCCGCGGGTGAAGATGGCCGAGCCGTGGGTGCGCGGCAGCGCGCCGACCTCGACGCTGATCGGGCGAACGGTCTTGAGGTCGCGACCGTCGATGCGCGGCTTGCCGTCGAGGATCATGTCGCGGACGAGGCGGTACTCGAGGTCGTGCAACGCGGTGGCGACATGCTCCTTCGCGAACTGGGGCTTGTCACCGCCCGCAAGCGCCTCTTGGACCTTCTGGCGCACTTCCGCGAGCTTGGCGACGCGCGACTGCTTGACGACGGTCGAATAGGCGTCATTGAGCCCGGTCGTGGCCTGCGCAGCGACCGCCTGCTTGAGGGCGACGTTGTCGTCCGCCGGGTTCCAGTCCCAGCGCGGCTTGCCGGCCTCGGAAGCCAGCTTGTTGATCGCGTCGATCGCCGCCTGCATTTCCTTGTGCCCGAATAGCACGGCGCCGAGCATGACATCCTCGGAGAGCCCCTTGGCCTCCGACTCGACCATGAGCACGGCGTCCTTCGTGCCGGCGACGACGAGGTCGAGATCCGACTCCGTCTTGACCTGCGTGCTGGTCGGATTGAGGAGGTACTTGCCGTCCTTGTAGCCGACGCGCGCCGCGCCGATCGGCGACGTGAACGGGATGCCCGAGACCGCGACCGCGGCGGATGCCCCGATCAGCGAGGGGATGTCGGAATCGATCTCGGGGTCGAGCGACAGGACTGTCGCCACGATCTGGACCTCGTTGTAGAAGCCCTCGGGGAAGAGCGGCCGCAGCGGCCGGTCGATCAGGCGGGACGTCAACGTTTCCTTTTCGGAAGGACGGCCCTCGCGCTTGAAGAAGCCGCCGGGAATCTTGCCGGCGGCGTAGGTCTTTTCGACGTAATTAACCGTCAGCGGGAAGAAGTCGCGACCTGCGACGGGTTCACGCCGGCCCACCGCCGTGACGAGAACCACGGTGTCGCCCATCTTGACGACCACCGCGCCGTCGGCCTGGCGGGCGAGACGCCCAGTCTCGATGGTGACTGGATGGGCACCATAAGTGAAAGTCTGCGTGGAAACGCTCAAGTCGGTCCCCTTTGATTACTGGTACGAAGAACGGGCGCCTCGCGCCCGCTGCGCCTTATCGGCGCAGGCCAAGTTCGTTGACGACCTTGGTGTACCGCTCGGGGGCCTTGGCTTTGAGGTAGTCCAGGAGCCGCCGGCGTTGTGCCACCATCTTCAGCAAACCGCGCCGCGAGGCGTGGTCGCTCTTGTGCGTGGTGAAGTGCTCGGTCAGCCCGTTGATTCGCTCGGATAGCAATGCAATCTGCACTTCAGGCGATCCGGTGTCCGCCGGGGCGCGCCGGAACTTGCCGACGACCTCCGCCTTGCGTGCATTCGTCAATGGCATCTCGTTCACTTAACCCTTTAAAAAGGCGCGCATTGTACCCGCCGGGCAGGGTCGTCTCAAGCGAATAAAACCCGGCCTCAGGGCAGCTCCACCATGATTCGTTCGGGCGCCAGCCGAGCCCCTTCGGCGCTCATGCGGCCGATGCCCAGGAATCGACCGCCGACGCCGTAAATGCGGACACGCGAGGCGCCTGGGCCGACCGCAGCGACCGGCCGCCCCTGCAGGATCCACGCCTGTTCCGCGTCTCCCAGTTGAACGGCCGGCATGCCCGGCAGGGCCTCGTCGACCGGAAACAGCATGGCATCGAGTCGCGCCGGGTCCTCCGCGGCGCCTTCAATCTCCTCGAGCGTCCACGTTCTGGCGTCCTTGAAGGGTCCGAGCCCCATCCGACGCAGGCTCGCCACATGTCCCACGGTGCCGAGCGCGCGGGCGATGTCCTCGGCGAGACTGCGGACATACGTCCCTTTGCTGCAATCCACCTCGAAGTCGAGCCAGTCCGGTCCGGTTGCCATGCAGGTGAGCCGGTCGATGCGAACTGGTCGCGCGGGTCGATCGACCTCGATACCGGCGCGCGCCAGGCGGTAGAGCCGGCGGCCCTCGTGCTTGAGCGCCGAATACATCGGAGGGACCTGGGTCGATGCACCGACGAAGCGGGCGGCTGCTGCCCCGACGGTCGCTTCGTCGAGCGCCGGCACCGGCGCGGTCTCGACCGATTCGCCCTCGCGGTCGCCGGTGGTCGTGCTGCGGCCAAGCGCGAGGCGAAAGCGGTAGGTCTTGTCGGCGTCGAGCAGCATGCCGCTCGCTTTCGTGGCCTGGCCGAGGCAGACCGGCAGCATGCCGCTCGCGAGCGGGTCGAGGCTGCCCGTATGGCCGGCCTTGCGCGCCCCGAAGGCGCGACGAACACGTTGCAGCGCCGCGTTCGAGCTGATGCCTTGGGGCTTGTCGAGCAGGACGATGCCGTCCACGTCGCGCCACGCGCCGGCGTACGGCAGCGGCATGCTCATTCCGGCTCGGCCTCGTCGTCGACGTGGCGCCGGCGGTCGCTCTCGACGGCGTCGTGGATGAGCGCCGAGAGCCGTGCGCCCCGCTCCACCGAGTCGTCGATGCGGAACACGAGTTCCGGAGCGACGCGCAGGCGCATCTGGTTCCGCACCTGGTGGCGCAGGAAGCCGGCCGCGTGCTGAAGCGCCTCGAGCGCAGCCGCCGCGTCGCCCGTGCCCGCGAATGGTGTGAAGTACACCGTAGCGTGCGTGAGGTCGCTCGAGACCTCAGCGGACGTGATCGTGATCAGCCCGACGCGCGGGTCCTTGACCTCGCGGCGAACGAGGTC
>Ga0075424_100004363_pt1 | contig 13331 bp, 14 predicted proteins | sample SoiMethybrSBSTD3_FD_75301 | JGI IMG/M metagenome (GOLD analysis project Ga0075424, IMG submission 75301) | Bulk soil microbial communities from a Populus tree surrounding site in Tennessee, USA - Soil MetaG P. TD hybrid SBSTD3 | ecosystem: Environmental > Terrestrial > Soil > Tree plantation... | reverse complement strand
CCAGGACCGGCGGTTCGGTCGTCAACCTTGGGCCTTTGACCTAACTTACTGGTGAAAGTCTTGGGACCTGAGAGGAGCCTGACGGCCTTGCTAGACAACCGCGCGACATTGGAGACGGGTGAGGACATCCGACGGCAGTTGCGTCGTTGTCTGGAATGCCTTGTCGGAGTCCACTTCACGGAAGGCAACGCGATCACGGTCCTCCGCAACGGTGACGAGATCTTCCCGGCAATGCTCGAAGCGATCAGAAACGCACGGCACAGCGTCGACCTCATGACCTTTGTGTACTGGAAGGGCTGGCCCGCACAGCAGTTCGCCGAGGTGCTGTGTGATCGTGCGAAGGCAGGGTTGCGGGTGCGGGTCCTCGTTGACGCCCTTGGGGGGATGCAGATCGAGGACGGGATCGTCGAGGCCATGGAGGACTCGGGTGTCGATGTGCACTGGTACCGCAAGCCCTGGCTGAACTCGCCCTTCAAGCAGAACCACCGTGGTCATCGCAAGGTATGCATCATCGATGAAACCCTCGGGTTCACCGGCGGAGTGGGGATTGCCGAGGAGTGGGCTGGCGACGCCCGCAACGAGAAGGAGTGGCGGGACACGCACTTCCGGGTGGAAGGGCCAGCGGTCGACGGCTTGGCTGCGGCCTTCATCCAAGACTGGGCCGAGACCGGGCGCCCCCTCTACGACGAGCATGACCGCTTCCCTGACCAGCCGCAACCTGGTGCGGCAGCGGTTCAGGTCGTACGCGGCTCGGCCAGCATCGGCTGGAACGACATCCGCATAGTCTGGTACGTGCTAATCCGTTCCGCTCGACACCAGATCCGGTTGCAGACCGCGTACTTCTCACCTGACGCGCATCTGGTCGCCGCGCTTAAGGAGGCTGTCAGCCGAGGGGTCGACGTGGACATCCTGCTGCCAGGCCCGAACGCCGACAAGCGCGTTGCGCAACTAGCGAGTGAGGGCACCTACGCCGACTTGGTCTCCGCCGGGATGCGGATATGGAACTTCCAGCCATCGATGCTGCATACAAAGATCATGTTGGTGGACGGCGCCGCCGCTCTGGTCGGCTCAAGCAACGTCAACCGAAGATCGCTCGACCACGACGAAGAGGTCGCCATGGTGGTCATCGACGAGGCGACGGTGGGCCTGCTCGACCACCAGTTCCTAGAGGACCTCCAACACAGCCGGCGGATCGACCTGGGCCGCTGGCAAAGGCGCTCGGCTGCACAAAGGATGCTAGAGACAGCGGTCACACCCATCCGGCGATGGCTCTAATCACCATGCTGGGTTTCGCCCTTCCCGACGACCGAGCAGTGTCAGCATGCAACTGGGGGGAGAGGCATGATCCGGAAGTTCGCTGCTGAATTCCTGGGCACCGCGATCTTGGTATTCGTCGCCGTCGGAGTGGCCACGCTGATGTTCGGCTTCACATTCGCTGGCGCCAGCGTCGCGGCGCGGGTAGTGGCCACCGCCTTAGCATTCGGCCTGATACTGCTGTCGCTGGTGTACCTGATCGGGCCGGTATCGGGCAGCCACATCAACCCGGCCGTTACGATCGGGGCCCTGCTCGCAGGGCGTACTCCGCTGAGGAGGCGGTCGGCTACTGGATCGCCCGGTTCGCTGGCGGGATCATCGGCCCGCTTGCGCTGTGGCAAGGTGTACTGCTGCGTGGTCCTGGATACCTGGTCACGGCGGCTCGTCGGCTGGGCGATTGACCCCACCCAGCGAGCCGGACTGGCCACCAGCGCGCTCGGCATGGCCATCGACTCCCCGCACCCCCGCGGCCGGAGGCATCATCCACGGTGATCACGGCACAGGGCAGTTCACTTCCTGGACCTTCACCGAACGCGCCCGCAAAGCCGGGCTACTGCCCTCCACGCTGGGCGTCGGTGTCGGGGTGGTGGCAGTCGCCGAACTGCTTGGTCAGGTACTTGCATGAGGTAGCCGATGCACCGGCTGGCGTCCTTGGATCCGGCGAGCACGCCTGGGCGTCGAACTTGGCCCGAACCGGGCCACATGCCGCGGCTCATCATGAGGGCCGATTGAGCAACCATGAGGCAACAGCTCAGAATGGAAGCTGGTCCGGTGAGCAGGGCGAATTGACGAATCCAAGGACAATTTGATGATGAAGGGCGTGGCGGGAAGGATCACCGAGTGGGTCCGTCCGCACGTGCCCGAGGCCGGCGACGGAATCCTGACATCCGCCGGGATATGTGAGGGGTTCGCGGGCGCGGGCGTGGGCACGAACGTGCTCATATTCGCAGGGTTCGCCGGGCTGGTGGCCGGAACACTCGCCGCGGGCGCCGCCGAGTACTCCAAACTAGGTGCCGAGCGTGACCAGCAGCTGGCTCAGCTGACCAGTGAACGAGTCCAGCTCGAGACCGCACCCGATGCCGAACTCGATGAGCTCACCCAGCTGTATGTGTCCCGCGGTCTTTCCCGCCGCCTGGCCCGGCAGGTCGCCATCGAGCTAACTGCGCACGGTGCGCTGGCGGCGCATGCCGAAGCGGAGCTTGGTATCACGCCTGCCTCGATGACTTCTCCGTTCCGCGATGCGCTAGCTGTCGGGGCGGCCTTCGCGGCGGGCGCTGTCCTCCCCTGGCTGGCCGTCATCCTGATACCCGGGCCGCCGAGAGCGGCGGTGATATTCGTGATCGTGCTGCTGGCACTGGCGCTGACAGGCTGGATCTCGGCGCAGATCTCGGACGTCCACCCTGTGCGCCCGATCGTACGCATGGCAGCTATCGGCGTTCTGTCGATGACGATTACCTATGCCGCTGGGCACCTGTTCCATCCGTAATCGCCCTACCTGCTATCACACCAGTCACGGCGCTGATGGAAGGTACAAGGTGCGGCGGGCCATGCGGAATCTCCGAGACCAGGGCAGCTCGCACAGACCCGGGTATGACAACCGTCCAGGCCACACAAAGAACAGGCGAGACGCCGGAGACTTGCGTCGTTCGGCATAACCCAGCGACGGCAGGCCCGTCGGCTAGAGCAGGTCGGCCGCAGGCTTGTACCGGTAATGCCGGGCTGGGCTCGCCTCAGTCACAGAACGTGGACCGCTGCGCCGTGCAGCCAGCGTGTCCAGCGGTCAGCAGCTGGGGTCCGAGGCCCATGGCGCCCTCCAGGCGCATCCCGCCAGATCGGCCTTCCCGGCACTGCTCAGGCCAGCGGCCAGGCCCGGTCGATGCGGGTGCTGGCGTCGTCGCACGTGGACCGGCTGCTCGCTGATCCCTAGCTCACGGACCACATCAGCGACGTTGCGTCCGGCCTCAACAAGATCTAGACCCTTCCTGCGGAGGTCCGGGTAACCCCATCTGCCACTCTGGCCTCCAGGTGCCAAGGGCATCACAATCCAGTATTCAGAACTCAACAGAAGCCGGGACCCAAAGGAAGTCTTGATGATTTCTGACGGATTCTTTGCAATAGGCGTATCAAGAGGAACTGCGGCGGCTGTACTCAACGCCATGAAGATCGTTTGCGGCAACAGGCCGCTCTGGTTGAGACGGCGCCCACAGGGGGAGGTTTCCATGCGTTCAATCACACGGACATTGCTGGTCACGTTACTTACGGCGATCGCCATCGTTCCACTCGCTGGCCCGGCCAATGCTCAGCGTCTGGTGAGATTAGCTGGCGGGCAGCCATCGGCAACATCGGGAAATGCGGTCATCACCTGGAACAATAATGCCGCCGCGGCCGCTTTGGGTGCGTGCCTCGCCCCAACGAACAACCCGCTGCACGAGTCTCGCATGTACGCCATGATGCACATTGCCATTCATGATGCGTTGAATGCGATCGACCGTCGCTCTCGTCCCTACGCCCTCAATATTCACGTCACAGGTGCGTCTCCTGATGCCGCGGTGGCTGCGGCGGCGCGCGGCGTGCTCGTTCCTGTCCTCCAGGAGCTCCCGCCGCCGTTCTCGGACTGCGTCACCGGGGCGAAGGTCGTCGAGGGTGTGGAGGCTGAATATGCAGCCGCCATCGGTGCCATCCCCGATGGCCGGGCGAAGACGAAGGGCCTCACTGTGGGACAGGCCGGCGCCACGGCCATCCTCAAGGCGAGAACAGCGGACGGCTCGGACACGCCGCTGTTCGACACGGCGTACCCGCAAGGCACTCAGCCCGGCGAGTACCGGTTCACACCAGGCTCCGACTTCGCGTTCGCGCCCGGCTGGTCGGACGTCACCCCGTTCGTCCTGAACGCCAGCTCACAGTTCCGGCCCGGTCCACCGTACGCAGTGACTTCGAAGCAGTACGCCAAAGACTTCAACGAGGTCAAACGCCTGGGTGGCGACGGCATCACCACTCCAAGCGCCCGCACGGCCGACCAAACCCAGGTGGCCCTGTTCTGGGTCGAGAGTTCCCCACTCCGGTGGAACCGGATTGCGCGAACCGTCGCCACCAGACAGGGGCTCGATCTGTGGCAGGACGCCCGCCTGTTCGGCCTCCTGAACATGGCACTCGCGGACGGCTACATCGCCACCTTCGACACCAAGTACAAGGCGTACAACTACTGGCGACCGGTCACCGCAATCCAGAACGCGGACACCGACGGCAACCCTAGGACCAAGGCCGACCCGACCTGGACCCCACTGGTGACGACACCACCGATTCCGGACTACGACTCGGGACATAGCGTCGAAGGTGGTGTGGCAGCACAGGTCCTGAAACAGTTCTTCGGCACCGACCACGTCCGCTTCGCGACCTGCAGCTACACGCTGCCCCCCGGGCAGACCTGCACCGACGCGTCGCCCGTCCTGCGGCGGTATACCAGCTTCACCCAGGCTTCGGACGAGAACGGACTCTCACGCATCCTCGTGGGCTTCCACTTCCGGAAGGCGGTCAAGGAAGGGATCATCCACGGCATCAAGATCGGCGCTTGGGCAGTCAACGGCTTCATGCAGCCCGTGCACTAAGCGGTGCACGCTGTCGTAACTCCGCCCGAGCTGATGGTGCGGGTTCGATTCCCGCCACCCGCTCCACTACGAAACGCCAGGTCAGCGGGTAGGCCGAGCGTGGCTCTCGCTCCCGCTCGCGTCTTGTTGATCTCTACGGGTCATTGGCCGACCTGAGCTGTGCCCCGGCCAGGCCGTCGCCGTCGTTGCTCTGGCCGACCTTGGCGGTCTCGATGTGGGCGTCGATCGCACTTGTGATGGCCTGGTCAGCCCTCTTGACTCGCGCTGGTAGATGATCGCGGCGCGCTCGCTGTCGTGGCCCATCCAGGCCATCAGATCCTTCAGGCTGGCGCCGCTGGCTGCCGCGAGGTGGTTACCTGTGTGCCGGAGATCGTGAAAGTGCAGGCCTTCGGTCACAGACTTCCATATCTCGCACACACAGTCTCCATCCAGGCTTCATGGCCTTGTGCTGTCTTGGACCGGCCGGCGGCAGGACCGAAAGGATACGGGCATGGTGCAGGGGAATGTCACCGAGGGGGACGTCGCTGAGCTCGTCCGAAGCACTGCGGACGCTGCCTCCGCATATATCCGAGGAGACATTCGCAGATATCTCATGCTGATCAAGCATGGAGACGACTACACGCTCATGGCGCCTTACGGCGGAGAACCAAGGCGTGGCTTCAACGCCGAGGAGGCATTGGAATCCACGCCGAAGATGTTCCAGGGCGGTGAGGCGGATCTGGAGCTCGTGGAGACATATGCGTCGGGCGATATGGCGGTACTCGTGGCTATCGAACGGCAGCACGGCGAGGTCGGCGGAATGCCGGACCAGGACTGGTCGCTGCGCGTGACCTTGGTCTTTCGGCATGAAGGGTCGGAATGGCGATTGGTACATCGTCATGCCGACCCACTAGTTCACTCTATAAGCATGGAGCGCATGGCGGCCCTCGCCCGTGGCCAGAGTTGACGACAGCATTTCTCCCACTCATGCCAAATATGTACCGAAACCACGGCTGCGTTTGACAGTCCTGCAGGCTACGACCATTCGGCCGGAGGTCTGTGAAAGGCTCTCTCCGGCGAGCCACAATGATCAGCGTCCTGGGCCCGTCAGCAGGGAGCGGTCAGTGCGCAGACTGAGCTTCCCCCGCTTCTCCGGACACCGCATCCAGGGCTTCAACGACATCAGGGATGCCACCGAAGAGACCCTCGGGCTGACCCTCGGGCTGATCACGGGAGCACTGCTGCCGCCGCCATAGCCGCATATCGCCGACGCGCCAGGCCAGCAAAAGACAGTGCCAGGCAAGCTGAGTGACACGGACACATGGCCTTCGCGCCAGCAGGGATCTACACCACGCCGCTCGCCAGCGCCCAACAGGGGATGGTCAAACCCTGACGGCGCGGCGCCGTGTTCTACTGGGGAACGTGCACCGTAAGCAGGTTCTCACCGGCATCGCGCCTGCTGGGCGGCCAGGCGAGCCGGCTCCGACGCCGCTGACTGCCGAGCAGACCGAACAGGTGCGGACCAGGGTCCGGCTGATGATCGAGATCACGGCCCGGGCGGGGACCTACCGGAAGGGCCTGCTGGCCGCGGCTGTGCACCTCAGCCCCGAGGAAGCGGCCATCATCTCCGATCTGGAGCGGCACGGGCTGCAGGTGCCGCAGCTTCGTGACGTGCTCTGCGGCGGCCATGTGCTGATCGACGACCAGCAGCTGTACGAGAACTGGCGTTTTGCCAAGGTCAGCCATCCGCGCATCTCCAGCCACCACCGCGACATCGATAAGACGCGCTATCCCGACATCGGGATGCGCGGGCAGGTGGTCAGGGAGAAGCTGCACGGGAGGACGGCGCAGGGCACCTGGGTGCAGCTGGAGAAGACCCCGGCCGCCTTCGGTAAGCGCAAGCTGCCCAGCCTGGATGACATCCGGCATCTCATGGACTATGTGGTCTACCGAGTGACCCGCAGCAACGTCGGGCCGTGGGGCCTGTCGCGCATGACCGAACGGCGCCCGATGTATCTGTCGCCTGATCTGGCGGTACCCACGTCGCTGGCGCCGCCGGTGGCGGAGTCACTGGCGCAGGCGCTGCGCCGGATCTCGGCCGACGACGACACCACCGCCGTATCGGACGACCTCGCGAGCCGGTTCCCGCCCAGTCAGGCAGACCCGGCGAACGAAATCGGCCAGGCGCTGGCCGGCCGGGCCGGGCAGGGCCTGTTCGGCAACTCCCAGGTGTGGGTCACCGAGACACCGCCGCGGAGCTTCGCCGGCATCCTGAGCCGGCTCCGCGAGCAGCCGCCGCCAGCGGCGTTGTGGGCGGAAGCGGGCCGTCATGACTGACGCTGACGCGAACGATCCCTTGGCGCCGGGCCCAAGCGAGGCATCGATCCCGGAAGGGCTCGTCTCGGCCGTGGTGAACCTGGTCGGCACCGGCCCGGTGCTGCTTGGCGCGTACACGATCGCCGAGCTCACGGCGGTCGATGCGGTGGTGGACTTCCTGGAGACCCGGCCGTCGGACGAGGCACTCACCGAGGCCGTCCGCTCGCTGGCGGCCCGCCAGCTCATCGTGGCCGGCCCTCCCGGGGAGCAGGTGCAGATACGGGGGGACCTGGGCATCGCGGTGGCCTTCGAACAGCGGGCCCGCATGGTCCTGGATGCCCGCGCGACCGGCACAGGTCCCGGCGAGCCGTGGCGGATCCTGCTGCTCCCCCAGCCCGAGCGGATCTGCCTGCTGTTCCGCATCGACACCTTCGGCGTCCACCAGATTGGCCTGTACAAGCTCGACGAGGCCCTCGACATGCTCACCGCCTGGCTGCCCAAGGGACCACGCGCCGAGCCCGATCAGGCGGCCGACGCCGACGCCGCGCTCGCCTCGTCCGAGCGTTCGGCGCTGGTCAGCGTCACCCACTACACCACGCAAGGATCGGCTGAGATCGCGAGTGCCAGCACCGACCTGATCCTTGCCCGCCACCACGGCCGGCTGCACCTCTTCTCCCGGGACCCGGACAACCGGGCCAGGCTCGTGTCCAGCCCATGGGACGGCAAGGACCTAGGAGACACGCTCGCCGAGCTGCTGACCTAACATGCCATCGTTCGGCTTCTCGGCGTCGGATCTGCCCTCATGGCGATGGAGGCGCCGACCCGGCCTCGCCGGTCAGACTGGGTCGCTCGTCAGCTTCCGGCCGGGCCGGTACTGCGGTCGGCGAGGGAAGACAGCAGGTCGCGCCACCAATCGGCCAGGCGCTGCTGGAACGCAAAGAGCGGGAAGCCGTGGCGGGCGGCGTGCTCGGGCGGTATAGCGTCCCAGCCGAGGTGCTCGACCACGACCCTGCTGCCTTCGGCGACGGGTTCGAAGCCGACGCGCACCTCTGTCTCCTGGTCGGGCCCGAACGAGGTGGGCCGCCACGTGAACACGAGCCGGTCCGGCGGCTCCCACACCCGGATTCGCCCGATCTCGACGACCTCGCCGTCGTCGTGGGTCTCGGTGACGCGCCCGCCGACACCCGGCTCGATGGCCATGCGGCCGGCGGGGTGACGGCTCGATGGGAACAGGCCGTTGGGCCGCCACCACTGGCCTATCTCCGCGGTGAACGCCTCGAAGACGCGGTCGGGCGGTGCCGCGATCCGCAACGCGACCAGGACCCGGGAGTTCATACGCCCCCCTCCACGTGAGCCTTCAGTGCGGTCAGCTGCTCGGCCCAGCCCCGCTCGACAGCCTCGAGCCAGGACCGCAGTTCCGCGGTAGCCCCCGCGCGCAACGAGTAGACCCGAACCCGGGCGTCGAACGCCGGGCTCGACTCCTCGACCAAGTCGCTGTCGCGCAGAACCTTGAGATGCCTGCTCATCACCGACGGGCTCGTCGACAGCGCGGCAGCCAGCTCCCCGGCTCGGCGCGGCCGCTCGCGGAGCAGGTCCACGGCGCGGCGCCGGGCCGGGTCGGCGAGCGCCGCCAAGGTGCGATCGAGCGGGTCGGGGACGGGCGCCGTCGCGGCCGCGCCGCTCACGCCCAGTTGGCAGCCTCGATCGTCAAGCCGAGGGCCTCCGCGGCTTCGCCCCGGGTGACATCGCGGACGTGCTGGGAGAACGTCCACACGTGGCCCTCAGGGTCAACGGCCCGGTAGGTACGGTCGCCGTAGAACTGGTCCTCGGGCTCGGCGACGATGGTGGCGCCCGCCGCCCGGGCCCGCTCACAGTGGGCGTCGAGGTCGCTCGCCAGGTCGACGTGGGTGCTCTGGGTGTTGACCCCGTCGATTGATGCCGGGCTTCGCGTCCAAACGGCCCACTCGCCGCCGATCATGATCCGGCCCCGGCCCTCGATGGCCATCTCGTAGTGGCAGTTGCGCGGGTCGCCCTCGGGGTCCTCGATGGCCATCGTGACCTCGAAGCCGAAGGCGCCGGCGAGCCACTCCAGCGCCGCCTTGGGGTCGCGGTAGAAGGTGGCGGCCGTGAATGTAGGCGTTTCCATGGGCAATCTCCTTCTCAATCTAGGAAACAGTTTCCTAAATCATGAAGGATCTGTCAACCTGCCGTCCGGTCCCAGAACTCATCGCTGAACTCGCCCTGGTCCGCTCCCTGGCCACGATGACCAGCCGGACCGGCCGTTCACCTCTACTTCAGAGGGCTAGCAGGCCGCCGGCAAGATAGCGGGCGATCGGGCCTGCGGCCGCGGCGCGGGAGGGTGGGTGGAATGCCAGGGCACGGGTGGCGCCCAGCAGGTAGGAGATCTCGGGCGACTCGATGAACGCCATACCGCCGAGGGCCGCGGCGGCCGACATGACGACGCGCTCGATGGCCCGCTCAGTCGCGAACCGCGCATAGAGCGCCCGCGCGAGCATGGCATCGTGGTCGTCGGTCGCGGCGACGGAGGCCACCTGTTCGAGAGCCGCGGCCACGGTCTCCAGCTCAATCGCCATGCCGGCGCGGTCCTCGTCCGAGCCCCGGCCGCGCGCGATGGCCCGCTCGGCGAGGTTCGTGGCGGCGCCGAGATAGGACGCCGAGATCAGCAGCTCGAACCAGACGAATCCGCGGGCCTGGATCGGATCCATCACCTCGCCGTCTTCCGGGTAGAAGATCAGCGCCTCAGGGACGAACACCTCAGTCAGCGTGACCTGATCGCTTTCCGCGGCGGCGAGAGCATTGGTCTTCCAGAACGGCGCGCGCTCGATGCCGGCCGAGTCGGCCGGGATGAGCACGACCGCCAGCCGGTCGGTCCCGGTGGCGGGGTCGGCGACCGCGACGCTGGCGCTCATCAGGTTCATCGACCAGGTGAGACTGCACGGCTTCTTCACACCGCTGACGGTGATGCCCCCGTCCGCAGGAACGCCACGCATGGTGGGCGTCAGGATGTGCTGCCCCGGCTTTCCCTCGGCGAAGCCGGAGCTGAGCAGCCATGAGTTCTCGGCGATCGCCGTGAGCATCGCCCACTCGAATCCGTTGCGGGCCGCGGCGAGCTCGGCCAGGGAGGCGACGGAGAAGTGGTGCATTGTCGTGGCCACGGCAAGCGATGGTGACCGGCTGCCCACCGCGCGCTGGATGCGCACGGCGTCCAGCATGGAGGCCCCTTTGCCCTCAAATTCGGCGGGCACCAGCAGTGCCGGGCCTCCCAGCTCGCGGAAGGTCGGCAGCGCATCGTTGCCGGGTTTCTCCAGCTCCAGCAAAGGAATCTCGCTGAGGAATTTGTCCAGCCCCGGGATGTAGCCCTCCAGGGTGTCTCGCTCGGTGCGCAGCAGATTCATCACGCGCTCCCTACCGGGACTTCTGTGTCGGATGCGACGAGTTCGGCGCTGCCGAACAGCCCACGCACGATCGAAATGATGTTGGCGATCAGCGTCCGCACCGCGATCGGCTCAAGCGCGTCGGCCAGGCTCGGGATGCCTAGGTCGAGCCGCGCGGAGAACAGGACCTCACTGCCCGGCACGGCCTCGACGCATTGCCATGAGCCGTCGAAGACCGCGATGTCGCCCTCGAGCTGGCGGAACTCGATGGTCAGGGTGCCGGGGTCGAACGTGTCCTCCTCGGTCCAGCGCAGCAGGCCGGCCCGGAAGGTGACGTCCCACTGCGACACGGTGAGGTTCCCGGACACCTCGGTGACGACGACTTTCTGCACGGCATCACAGAGTGTGGGATACAGCTCGAAGTTGGCGAGCGTTGTGTACACGTCGCTCGCTGATTTGTGCGGCACGTGTAGCCGGAGGCGGATGGTGCGCATTCGATCTCCTTAGGCCGGTAGCTGCGCAGAAACGGTTGCCGTACGGGCGGCGGGCACGGCGCGGCCAACATGCTTGGCGGCCGAGGTCAGGGCGCGTCCGAGCCAGCCGATGTCTGATGCGTCGAGGATCGCCGGCGGCGTCAGGCGCAGCACCCTGGCGGAGTTGAGCGAGTAGGACGGGATGACGTGCTCCTCCAGCAACCCGATTAGGAACTCGGCCGCGGCGTCGGGCGAGACGAAGTCGATGCCGATGAGCAGGCCCTCGCCGCGCACCTCGGTGACCAGGTGCGGGCAGTGGGCCGTGACGGCCTCAGCGGCGAGCGCGCGGACCTGCGGGCCGAGTTCGCGCGTGCGCTGGATCAGGCCTTCGGACTTGATGGCGCCGATGGTCGCGGTGACCGCGGCGGCCGCGAGCGGGCTGCCCGCGAACGTCGAGGAGTGCAGCAGCGGGTCGGCGTTCAGCGGCGCGAACAGCTGCGCGGACGCGACGACGCCGCCGACCGGCATCACGCCGCCGCCGAGAATCTTGCCCGTCAGCAGCACGTCCGGGGTGACGCCGGCGAGGTCAGCGCCCCACCAGGCGCCGAGCCGGCCCATGCCGGACTGGATCTCATCGAGGATCATCACGGCGCCCGCCTCGGTACACGCCTGCCGGACCTGCCGCAGGTAGCCGTCGGGTGGCAGCCGGACACCCCCCTCGGCCTGGACGGGCTCCAGCAGCACCACCGACTGGGGCGTCAGCGCGGCCCGCAGCGCGGCGGGATCGCCGAATGGCAGGAAGTCGATCATGGGCAGCAGCGGGCCGAACGGGTCGCGGTACTGCGGCTGCCCGGTCACCGACAGCGCACCAAGCGTCTTGCCATGGAATCCGCCGTGCATGGCGATCACATGGCGCTTGCCGGCCAGGCGCGCCAGCTTCAGCCCGAGCTCGGCCGCCTCGGCGCCCGAATTCGTCAGGAGGACGTAGTCCAGCCCGGGCGGGGTGATGCCGGCCAGGTCCACCGCCGCCTGAGCCAGCTCGGGGTTGAGGAACAGCCTCGTGGCCAGGGGGTTACGCTCCAGCTGCTCGCGGACCGCGGCGACGACGGCCGGGTGGCAGTGGCCGAGCAGGAAGACCCCGAAACCCCCGCAGTCGAGGTAGGTGTGCCCGTCGCTGCCCAGCACCTTCGACCCGGCCGCGGCCACCTCGACGGGCGCCGCGACCAGCCGCGCCAGGCTGGCGAGCGACTTGTTCACGTGCTCCGTGTAGCGGTCGAGCACCTGATCCCGGCTGGCCGGCGTGGTCACGTTAGGCCGCCTGTTCGGTCTCGGGCTCGGCGTAGCCCTTCTGCGCCGCCCAGTACCTGACGCTGTTCCGCAGCGACTCGCGCTGGTCGGGCAGCGGCCTCATGCCGCGTGTTACGAGCTGGTCCAGGCTGCTGGGCTTGGTCTCACCGGACTGCAGGTAGGTGGTGAAGAACTCCAGCATCCGCACGACGTTCCGGCGGATCCTGGCCGGCAGCGCTTCGAGGAAGACCGGGCCGATCAGCCGGTCGAACATGTCCGGTGGCACGAACCGTGGCGGGTCGATACTCACGCCCAGGGTGCGGGCGAACTCGACGACGACCGCGACACCCTCGTCCAGGCGCAGCGCCTTATCGCCGGCGCTGATCCAGAACTCGCCGTCGCTCACCCGGTGCTCGACAACGCAGGCGATGGCGTCGGCGACGACATCGGCCGGGACGAAATCGATCGGCCAGGCTGGGTCGAACGGGATCATCGGCACCGTGCCCGCGAACATGCCGGCCACGACCTGGTGCAGTCCCTGGAACGCGGCTATCTCGCCGGTGACCGAGTCACCGATGACGACCGATGGCCGGAGGATGACGTGTTGCACGCTGCTGGACCGTATGGCCTCCTCCGCTGCCGCCTTGGACGAGGCGTAACCGATGGCGGTGCGGCCGCGGTCGCCATCGACCGTGGTATCTACGAACGCGGTGCTGACGTGGTACAGCACGGCCTTCGCCGCACCGGCGAAGGCGGCCACATGTTCCGTGCCCGCAATGTTCGTCGCCTCGAGGCTGCCGTCGGTACGGCTGAAGTCCGTGACCGCCGCGCAGTGGATGACCGCGTCGACCTGGGCCGCCAGCTCCATGTAGGCCTGCTCGGCCAGCCCGAGCATCGGCTCGGCAATGTCGCCCGGCACAGTGGTCACATTCGGTCCGGAGACCGGCGAACGATGCACCAGG
>Ga0075424_100004362_pt1 | contig 13332 bp, 6 predicted proteins | sample SoiMethybrSBSTD3_FD_75301 | JGI IMG/M metagenome (GOLD analysis project Ga0075424, IMG submission 75301) | Bulk soil microbial communities from a Populus tree surrounding site in Tennessee, USA - Soil MetaG P. TD hybrid SBSTD3 | ecosystem: Environmental > Terrestrial > Soil > Tree plantation... | reverse complement strand
CCCGGCCGAGCTGACGGGCAAGGCCCTCTATTACTTCGGCGCGGCGGTGCCCGCGGGAGAGGTGCGCTGGAAGGTGGTCCGCAGCCCGGAGCTGAGCTGGAGAACTTACCGCCCTGGCCGGCGGTATTCCTCGGCCCGCGAGGTCGCCGCCGGCTCTTCTCCGCTCGCCGCGGACGGCACGTTCAGGATCGCCTTCACACCCTCCGCGGCCGCTTCGGACGAAGGGAATCTGATCTATACCTTCCAGGTTTCGGCCGAGGTCACCAACGACGGCGGCGAAACGGGGACGGCCGAGCACACCTTCCGCGCCGGGGCCGCCACGGTGGAGGCCGCCATCGAGACGGGGCGCGGCTTCCTGCTCGCGGGCCGGCGGACCTCGGTCACCCTCCGGCGCAGGACCCTCGATGGCACTCCCCGGCCGGGCGTGGGCACATGGACCCTCTGGGAGCTGCGCCAGCCGGAGCGACCCCAGATTCCCGCCTCGGAGGAGACCGCCGGCATCCTCACACCAAACTACGGCGAAGACTACACGCCGGAGCCGCCCTGGCCCGACCAGGAATCGCTGGCAGGCTGGCCGGACGCGTCCCGCGTGGCGGCAGGGCGCGTCCGCCATGGAGCAAACGGCGAAGCCCAGGCCGCGCTGCCGCCCCTGAAGCCCGGGGCCTACCGTCTACGCTATGAAACGCAGGACGAGACCGGCGTGCGCGCCGAAGCCCAGCAAGCCGTCCTGGTGGCAGGAGCGCGCACTCCTCTCGCTCTCCCCGCGGTGCTGGCTGAAGAGAGCCCAACCGTGCGCGTGGGAGGCACCGCGCGCCTGCTGGTCCACACGGGCTTTGCGGATCAGACGTACTTCTTCGAGATCTGGCGCGGCGGCGAGCGGCTCGAGTCGCGGACGCTGCGAGCCGGCGAGGCGCCGTCCCTGGTGGAGATCCCCATCCGCGCCGCCGACCGTGGCGGCCTCAGCTTCAAGCTCCTGGTGGTGCACGACCACCAGATCGCCGATCTCACGGCCCAGGTGCTCGTGCCCTGGGACGACCGCAAGCTCCAGGTGAGCTTCGCCACCTTCCGCGACAAGCTGCGGCCCGGAGCGCGAGAAACCTGGAAAGTAAAGGTGCGGGCGCCGGAGGGAACCCCTCCCGAAGCGGCTGCGGCCGAGGTGCTGGCGGCGATGAGCGACCGCAGCCTCGACCTCGTCGCGCCCTTTTCGGTTCCCGACCCTCTCTCTTTGTACCGGACCCTGACCTGGACGCCAGACCCGAGCACCAACCTGGGAAGGCCAGGCGGTTGGTGGCGCCTCGCGGCCGGCGGCGGAGTGACCTTCGGCGAGCTGACGATTCTAGACGGTCGGGTCACCCAGATAGTCAATGTCGTCGCCGAGTCTCCTCTCCTGGACGAGAGGCACGTCAGCATGGCGGCGACCGTCCAGTCGGTGGATGGCGTGGTCCTCAGCGACATGAAGGCTCTGGGCTCCAAGTCCGCCTATTACGAGTTCGACAACTTCGGCCAGGGCCCGGCGCTCCGCGTTCCCCCGCGCCTGCGCAGCGACTTCTCCGAGACTGCCTTCTGGCGGCCGCAGCTCCTCACGGGTCTGGACGGCACGGCGACGATCGAATTCACGGTCCCGGACTCCGTGACCTCCTGGCGCGTCTGGGTGCAGGCCGTCACCCGCGACTTGCGGGCCGGCACGGCGGTTGCGGAGGCGCGCTCGGCCCGCGACCTCCTCGTCCGTCCCTACCTGCCACGTTTCCTGCGCGAGGGCGACCGGGCACGGCTCAAGGTCGTCGTCACCAACGCCCGCAAGGCGACGATGCGGGGCGAGGTGACGCTGGACGTCACCGATCCGGAGACGGGGCAGAGCCTGCTGGCGGATTTTGGGCTCACCGCCGGAGCGGCGCGCCTTCCCTTCACGGCGGCGGCCCGCGGCGGCGCGAACGTCACCTTCGCTTTGACCCCCCCCCGGCGGGTGGGGCCCGTGGCCTTCAAGGTCACGGCCGTGGCGGGCGACGAGAGCGACGGCGAGCTGCGCCCCCTGCCCGTGCTGCCGTCGCGGGTCCACCTCGCCCAGTCCCGTTTTGCCGCCCTGCATGATTCAGATCGCCGGGAGCTGCGCTTCGCCGATCTGGAGCGGAACGACGATCGAACGCGGCTCGACGAGCAAATGGTGGTCACCGTCGACGGCCAGCTTTTTGAGGGCGTGCTGGCGGCTCTGCCGTACCTCGTCAATTATCCTTACGAATGCACCGAGCAGACCCTCAACCGCTTCCTCTCGACGGGGATCCTGGCGAAGCTCTTCGACCGCCATCCTGCCGTGGCGCGTCTGGCCGCGGACCTGGCGAAACGGGAGACGCGGCTCGAAACCTGGGACACGGCCGATCCCAACCGCAAGCTGGCCCTGGAGGAGACGCCCTTCCTTGAGGAGTCGCGAGGCGGCGGCGGGCAGGATTTGCTCAAGGTGCTCGATCCGCGGATCGCCCGCGCCCAGCACGACGAATCCCTTGCCAGGCTCGTCAAGGACCAGCTCGGGAGCGGCGCCTTCCCTTGGTGGTCGGGCGGTCAGGATTCGGACTACATGACGGCCTACGTCCTCCTGGGCCTCGCCCGGGCGGCCGAGTTCGGAGTTGACGTGCCGCGGGACGTGGTCCGCAAGGGGTGGGCCTATCTGGCCGGGCGCTACCGGGACGAGAAGGGGAAGCGGCTCGGGGAGAGCTGCTGCCGCGAAATCCGCGTCCTCGTCAACTACGTGGCCACGGCCTATCCCGATCCGTCGTGGATGGGCGAGGCCCTGACGGAAACGGAACGCCGGCAGATCCTCGACGCGAGCTTCGCGGATTGGACCTCGCTCAGCCCGTACCTGAAAACCCTGCTGGCCTTCACCCTGAAGCGTATGGGCCGGCCGGACGACGCGCGGCTGGTCTTCGACAGCGTCATGGACCGGGCGAGGACCACTCCGGACGAGGGCACCTTCTGGCAGCCGGAAGAGCGCTCCTGGCTCTGGTACAACGACACGATCGAATCCCACGCCTTCGCCCTGAGCGCCTTGATGGAGCTGCGGCCAGACGATCCCCGCCGCCACGGCCTCGTGCAGTGGCTCTTCCTGAACAAGCAACTGAATCATTGGAAATCGACGCGGGCCACGGCCGAGGTTCTCTACGCCGTGGTTCACTATCTCCAGAAAGAAGGAACGCTCGGCGCGAAGGAGTCGGCGACCGTGCGAACCGCGGGGCAGACCACCACCTTCACCTTCGAGCCGGACCGCTACACGGGAAAGGCGAACCGGGTGGTGATCCCAGGCGACAAGATCGACTCCGCCAACTCCGCGGTGGTGGTGGAGAAGGAGACGCCCGGCTTCCTCTTCGCCTCCGCCACCTGGCACTTCTCGACCGAGGAGCCGCCGGCGCAGGGCAGCGGCGACCTCTTCCACGTCTCCCGTCGCTATTTCCTGCGCGTTCAGTCCGGGAATGAGAAGGTGCTGAAGCCGCTCGACCAGGGAGCCGTCCTCAAGCCGGGCGACGAGGTCGAGGTGCAGCTCACCGTGAGCAGCCGGGCGCCCGCGGAGTACGTCCATCTGCGCGATCCCCGCGCCGCCGGTCTCGAACCCGGTGCCGCCCGCTCCGGCTGGCGCTGGGGCGAGGGCGTGCAGTGGTACGAGGAGACGCGGGACAGCGCCACCAACTTCTTCTTCGAATCTCTGCCGGCCGGCGAGTACACGCTGAAGTATCGGCTGCGCGCCAATCTCGCGGGCGAGTTCCGGGTGGGACCGGCGACGGTGCAGTCGATGTACGCCCCGGAATTCGCGGCGTATTCGGGGGCGGGAGTGGTGAAGGTTGGAGGTAGTGAATAGTCATCCCGATCCGAATTGCGAGATCCGTTTTCAACGATTGGAAAAGGCGAAATCCTTCCAAATGCCTCACCGGGGACCGGCGATGTCATTCGGGTGGTCTGCGCCTGTAGCAGGCCCCTGTACAATGCCGCCTTGGTGAAGATTCTCCTCCCCGAGCTCGCCCTCGTCGTTCTCGTCGGCCCCTCCGGCGCTGGCAAGTCGACGTTCGCCCGCCGCCACTTCCTGCCAACGGAGGTGTTGTCCTCCGATGTCTGCCGGGGGCTGGTATCGGATGATGAGACGAACCAGTCGGCCAGCGCGGACGCCTTCGCCGTGCTTCACGCCATCGCCGGCAAGCGCCTGCGCCGCGGCCGGCTCACCGTGATCGATGCCACCAATACCCATACCGAAGCGCGCAAAGCGCTGGTGGAGATCGCCCGCGAGCATTTCGTGCAATGCGTGGCGATTGTCTTCGACCTGCCGGAGGATGTGCTGGTGGCGCGCAACCGCGAGCGGCCGGATCGCCGGTTCGGGTCCCACGTGCTGCGCAACCAGCGCAGCCAGCTCCGGCGCTCGATTTCCGGTCTTCAGAAAGAGGGATTCCGTCATGTCTGGGTCCTCCGCTCGCCGGAGGAGGTGGAGGCGGTCGCGATGGAGCGCCGGCCCCTGTGGCCGGACCGGCGGTTCGATCGCGGACCGTTCGACTTGATCGGCGACATTCATGGCTGTGGCGACGAGCTCGAGGAGCTCCTGGCGAGCCTCGGCTACGCGCCGGATGACGCGGGTGTTTGGCGCCACCTCGAAGGGCGCAAGGCGATCTTCCTCGGCGACCTCGTGGACCGTGGTCCGCGGGTGGTCGACGTGCTCCGCATCGTCATGGGCATGGTGTCGGCGGATACCGCCCTCTGCGTGCCGGGCAATCACGACGTGAAGCTCGTCAAATGGCTGCGCGGCCGGAACGTCCGTGTGGCCCACGGCCTCCAGCAATCGATCGACGAGCTCGAGGCCGAACCGCCGGGCTTCCGCTCCGACGTGGCGTCGTTCCTCGACGGTCTGATCAGCCATTACGTTCTCGACGGCGGCCTGCTGGTGGCTGCCCACGCGGGTCTCAAGGAGGAGATGCAGGGGCGCGCGTCCAGCCGAGTGCGCGACTTCGCTCTCTATGGCGAGACCACGGGCGAGATGGACGAGCTCGGCCTCCCCGTGCGCGCCGATTGGGCCAGCAACTATCGCGGCGCTGCATCCGTGGTCTACGGCCACACGCCGGTGGCCGAGCCGCAATGGCTCAACCGTACGATCAACATCGATACCGGCTGCGTTTTCGGCGGCCGGCTCACGGCTCTGCGCTGGCCGGAGCGCGATCTGGTCTCCGTCTCCGCCCGGCAGACCTACTTGGGACCGCCCCGGCCGTTTCTTCAGCCAGCGGTCGATCCACGGCTGTAGAATCGGCTACTGCATCCCACCTAACGTGCGGTACAACCCGACGAAAGCGGTGAACACATCCGCTTCGGCCTGCGCGGCGCCGTCTTCGGCCTGGAGCTCGGTGCGCTCGGCGTCGAGCAGCGAGAGGTAGTCGACGAAGCCCTCGCGGTACCGCGCCCGGGCGATGCTCGCGGCGCGGGCGCTCTCGCGCACCTCGTCGGTGAGCTTGACCAGGCGCTCCTGCTGCTGTCGATAGGTCACGAGCGCCGTGTCCGTCTCTTCCAGTGCCAGCAACATCGTTTTTTCGTACGCCGCGAGCGCATCCTGCGTGACCGCATGGGCGCCGCGGAGCCGGGCGCGGGCGCTGCCGAGATCGAAAGCGCTCCACTGTAGCGCCGGGGTGACGGCCCAGGCCCGGGAATCGCTCGAACCAAAAAGATGGCCGCGGCCGGCAAGGAGCCCAAGCACACCGGAAATCGTGATCCGCGGATACAGGTCCGCCGCGGCGACACCTTCGGTCGCGGCCGTCGCGGCCAGACGGCGCTCCGCGGCGCGAACGTCCGGCCGGCGATTCAAGAGCTGGTCGGGGGACCCAAGCGCGATCGTCTTGGCGAGCACTGGATAGGCCCGTGGCGCCAGATCGACGGTCAGCTCTCCGGGCGCGCGGCCCGTCAGCACCGCGAGCCGGTGCTCTCGGGCCGCGAGCGCAGCCCGGAGGGGAGGCAACTCCGCCTCGATCGCCGAGACGCGTGCCGACGCGCTGGCCACGTCCTGCTCCTCGCCGATACCCTCGTCGCGCCGCACCGTCGTCAAGCGAAGCGTCTCGCGCTGATTGACCAAGTTGCGATCGAGCACCGTCATTCGCTGTTGCAGGCCGCGCAGCTCGAAGTAGCTGCGGGCGACGTCGGCCGCCACGCTCACCCGCACGGCCGCCAACGCGGCTTGGAGACTTTCGGCATTTGCCGAGGCCGCGGCGATGGCCGCGCGCACCCGGCCGAAGACGTCCAGCTCCCACGAGGCGTCGAACGCCGCACGGTAGGTATTGATGCGCAGCGGCTGGTCGGTAAACCCCGGCAGCGCTTGATCGCGCACGTCGACGGAGGCCCCGGCCGTCACCTTCGGGTAGCGATTGAAGCGGTTTTCGTCGAAGACCGCACGCGCTTCGTCGAGCCGGGCCATCGCGGATCGCACGTCGTGGTTGGCCGCGAGCGCCGCGTCCTCGAGCTGCTCGAGCACCGGGTCTTCGAGCTGCCGCCACCATCGCGGGTCGTACGCTTGATCGGAGAACGCCGCCGCGTCCCAGCCGACCAGAGCGGTCTGGTGAACGGCGGCGACAGGCGCCGCCGTGTGGGGCGCGCACCCGGCGGCAGTAATCGACGCGAGCCCCGCGACGAGCAGAGCACGAATCCATGAAAACTTGAGTGTGGTTGGGAGGCGCACGGTCAATGACTCTCCGCGATGTCTGCGATGTTCGCGATGGTGGATGTCTGTGGGACGACGGTCGCCGCACGCCGCGACAACTTCGCCGCCAGTCCCTGCACGACGACGTAGAACACCGGCGTCAGGACGAGCCCGAACAGCGTGACGCCGAGCATGCCGGCGAACACGGCGACGCCCATCGCCCGGCGCACTTCGGCGCCGGGGCCGGTCGCCAGAACGAGCGGCACGACGCCCATGATGAACGCCACCGACGTCATGAGGACCGGGCGCAAGCGCACTCGGCACGCATCGAGGATGGCGGTGCGGCGTGGAACGCCCTCGCTCTCGAGGTGACGCGCGAACTCGACGATGAGGATCGAGTTCTTGCACGCCAGTCCGGCGAGGACCAGAAAACTGATCTGTGTGAACACGTTGTTGTCGCCGCCAGTCAGCCACACGCCGCCGATCGCCGAGAGCAGGGTCATCGGGACGATCAGGATGACCGTGAGCGGCAGTGACAGGCTCTCGTACTGCGCGGCGAGGACGCCGTAGACGAGCAGTACGCAGAGCGGAAAGATCAGAAACATCGTGTTGCCGGAGATCGCGTCCTGGTAGGCGAGCTCCGTCCATTCGAACGTCATGCCGTTCGGCAGCGTGCGCTTGAGCAGAGCGGCCATTGCATTCTGCGCTTGACCCGAGCTGTGTCCGGGCGACGGACCGCCGTTGATCTCGGCGGCCGGAAAGCCGTTGTAATGCATCACCTGGTCCGGGCCGTAGGTGCGGCTCACCTGCAGCACCGACCCCAGCGGCACCATCTCACCGCGGTCATTGCGCGTCTTGAGCCGCGCGATTTGCTCCGGCTGCAACCGGAACGACGACTCCGCCTGCACGTTCACCTGATACGTCCGTCCGAACCGGTTGAAGTCGTTTGCGTAGAGCGATCCGAGATACACCTGGAGGGTGTCGAAGACGTCGGTGAGAGGAATGCCATAGGTTTTCACACGCTCGCGGTCGACCTGGACGTCGATCTGCGGCACGCTGACCTGAAAACTGGAGAACAGTCCAAAGAGGGAAGACTCGGACTGGCCCGCGGCCGCCGCGTTCTGCACCTGTTTGTACAGCTCCTCGAAACCGAGGCCGGCGCGGTCTTCGACGTACAGCTTGAAGCCGCCGACGGTGCCCAGCCCCTGCACGGGCGGCGGCGGGAAGATCGCCACGAACGCGTCCTGGATGGCGCCGAACCGCTGATTGAGCTCGCCGACGATGCTGTTGGCGTCCATCCCCGGGTGGCCCGCGCGCTCTGCGGACGGCTTGAGCGTCACGAACGCGATGCCGGTATTCGGCGCGTTGACGAAGCCGTTGACCGACAGACCGGGAAATGCGACGGCGTTCGCGACGCCGGGATGTGCCAGCGCCAGCGCCGACATCTGGCGGATGACGCGGTCGGTCCGATCGAGCGTGGCACCGTCGGGCAGCTGCGCGAAGGCGACGAGGTAATCCTTGTCCTGCGCCGGCACGAAGCCCTGCGGCACCTTGGCGAAGCCCAGGCCGGTCAGGCCGATGAACCCGGCGTAGACGACGAGCGCCACCGCGGTGACGCGCAGCACACGCGAGACGCCGCCGGCGTAGATCGACGAGCCGCGCGTGAAGACACGGTTGAAGCCCCGGAAGAACCAGCCAAACAACCGATCGATTACCCGTTGCACGCGGTCTCGCGGCGCGCCGCGCGCACGCAGCAACCGGGAGGCCAATGCCGGGCTCAGGGTCAGCGAGTTGAAGGCCGAGATGAACGTCGAGATCGCGATCGTCAGCGCAAATTGCCGGTAGAACTGCCCCGTCAGGCCGCTGATGAACGCGGTGGGCACGAACACGGCGCCCAGGACGAGCGCGATCGCGATGATCGGGCCCGAGACCTCCGACATCGCCCGCCGCGTTGCTTCCATGGGCGCCTCGCCCAGCTCGATGTGCCGCTCCACGTTCTCCACCACCACGATCGCGTCGTCCACGACGATGCCGATGGCGAGCACCAGGCCGAAGAGCGAGAGCGTGTTGAGCGAGAACCCGAGACCCAGCATGATGGCGAACGTGCCGACGAGCGACACCGGCACGGCGACGAGGGGAATGATCGAGGCCCGCCAGGTCTGCAGGAAGACCACCACGACGATGACGACCAGCAGGATCGCCTCGAGCAGCGTATGGGCCACGGCCGTGATCGATTCACGCACGTAGACCGTTGGGTCGTAGACGATCTTGTAATCCACGCCGGGAGGGAAGCTTCGTTTCAGCCGCTCCATCGCCGCGTGCACGTCGGTCGACGCCTGGAGCGCATTGGTGCCGGGTCGCTGGAAGACGCCGATGGCCACCGCGGACTTGTTGTTGAGCAGGCTGCGCAGGGAGTAGCGGCTCGATCCGAGCTCGAGGCGCGCCACGTCGGAGAGGCGCGTAATCTGGCCCTCCTTCGTCGCGCGAACGACGATGTTGCCGAACTCTTCTTCCGTCGTCAGGCGGCCGCGCGCGTTGATGGCGAGCTGAAACGTGGCGTTCGACGGCGCCGGCGGCGCGCCCAGCACGCCGGCCGCAACCTGGATGTTCTGTTCCCGGATCGCCCGCACGACGTCGGTCGCCGTCAACTGGCGAGAGGCCAATCGATTCGGGTCCAGCCACACGCGCATGCTGTACTCGCCGGCGCCGAAGACCTGTACCGCGCCGACGCCCGGCAGGCGTGACAGCTCGTCTTTCACCTGCAAGAGCGCGTAGTTCGAAAGGTAGAGCATGTCGTAGCGGTCGTCGGGCGACACGAGATGCGCGACGAGCAGGAAGTCCGGTGACGCCTTTTCCGTCGTCACGCCGATCCGCTGGACGTCCTGCGGCAGGCGCGGCAGCGCCTGCGCCACACGGTTCTGCACCTGCACTTGCGCAGTGTCGAGGTCGGTGCCGAGCGCGAACGTAATGGTCAGGGTCAGCGCGCCGTCCGACGTCGCCTGCGAGAACATGTACAACATGTCCTCGACGCCGTTCATTTGCTGTTCGAGGGGCGCGGCCACCGTTTCAGCAATGACCTTTGGATTCGCACCCGGGAACGCCGCGCGCACGATGACCGTCGGCGGCACGACGGCGGGATATTCGCTGATGGGCAGCTTCAGAAGGGCCAGGCCGCCGGCGACGACGATCCCCACCGAAAGGACGACGGCAAAGATCGGTCGCGTGATGAAAAAGGACGAAAGCTTCACTGTGCACCGCCCATCTGACCACCCGTTTGACCACCCATAGGGGCCACCGTCGCGTTGACCTGCATGCCGGGCCGCACACGCTGCAGACCGTTCACCACGACGAGCTCGCCGGCAGCGACGCCTTTGCGGACGACGCGCAGGCCGTCGACGAGCGGCCCGAGCGTCACCGTCCGCGATTCGACTTTCTTGTCGCCGCCGACGACCAGCACGAAACGCCGGCCGAGATCCGTCCCGACGGCGCGGTCTTCGACGAGCACGCCCCGATACGCCGCCGTCCCCGGCAAGCGAAGGCGGACGAAGAGCCCCGGCGTCAAACGATGGTCAGGGTTGCGAAAGACCGCGCGGCCCCTGATCGTCCCCGTCGAAGAATCGAGCTGGTTGTCGAGAAACTGCAGCGCACCTGCATGCGGAAACGCTTGCTCGTCCGCGAGCGCCATCTCGATCCGCAGGCCGCCGTTGCCGGCGCCGGCCCCTCGGCGCGCGCGGTCGCCGTAGCGCAGGAACGCCTGCTCGTCGGCGTCGAAGGAGGCATAGATCGGATCGACGGACACGACGGTCGTCAGCAGCGTGGCATCGCCCTGGCCGCCCGACACGAGATTGCCGCGGGTGACGAGAGCGCGGCTCACGCGGCCGCTGATCGGCGTCACGACTTTGGTGAACTCCAGATCGAGCTCGGCGGCGCGCAGCGCGGCCGCCACGGCATCGACGTGGGCCGTCGCCTCGGCCGCGGCCCCCGTACGGCGTTCGCGTTCTTCGAGGGGCATCGCGTTTTCGCTCGACAGCCGATCCGCGCGCCGCATTTCGGTCGCGGTACGATCACGCGCCACCGTTGCCTGCGCGAGCTCCGCGCGCAAGCGGTCGACCTGCGCCTGAAATGGACGGTCGTCGATCTGAAAGAGCGGCTGTCCTTGCCGCACGAGACCGCCTTCCTCGAACGACACCTTCGAGATGAGTCCTGAGACGCGGGGACGGACGGCGACCGATTGCACGGGCTCCAGCCGGCCGGTGAACTCGTCCCACTCGGTGACGTCGCGCGCCACCGCCGGGGCGGCCGTGATCTGGGGAAGCGCAGGGGCCGCGCCGCCGGCTGCGACCCGGGCGCAGGCGGCGAGGCTCAAGGCCGCGATCCCAGCCAGCAGGAGCGCACCGAATCGGAGAGTCGAAGAGGAGAGCAGCGATGTGTGTGAAAGTTGCTTGTTCATGGCCTAACAAGAATGTCCCCGGCGACCGGCCTCCCGCAATCGGGCAGTTAGCCGAGGCCGGCGTCATCCGAATACGGCATGGCTGGATCGGCCGGCTGGAGCAGGCCGCCCTCGCCTAAAAGGATGAGGCCGTCATGGTCCGGACGGTCGAGTGCCCTGAGGGTTCGACTCCCGTATAATCGATTTATGTTGGTCCCTGACAAACTCGCGCCCTGTGGGGTGCCTCAGCTCGATTCGCCGCCGGAGACCGACGTCGCGCGGCTCCAGGCCGAGCTCTCCAGCCTCCGCGACGACCGGCAGCGGGCCGAGTGCATGGCGTCCATTCAGCGCGACGCCGTTCAGCTCGCGCTCGATCTGCTCGTCACGCACCCGGACCTGCGCGGCTTCTTCCGCATGTTCGTCAAGCGCCTGGTGGACGACTCGGGCGCGCACGCCTGCGGCGTGTGGCTCCTGGACGAGTCGACGAACGCCTGCGACTTGTGGATGGCGAACATCGGCAGCGAGACGCTCACCGCCGAAAGCCCGGGTTGGGCTTCGCTCGATCTGCCGCGCGAGAGCATGGCCCGGCACCTGGCCGCCTGTGACGAGTGCCGCACCGCGATCCTCGAATACCAAGGCGACGACGTGCGTCTGCCGGAGCCGGTACGCGCGTTCAACCGCGAGGCCGGCGTGCGAATCCTGCTCGTCGCGCCATTGAACCTGCCGCCCAAAACTCTCGGTTGGATTGCGCTCTCGAGCGTCGCGGAGACCGCGTGCGAATGCCAGTGGCTTGCGGCCCTGCTCGACGCGACCGCGCGGCAGGCGACGCTCGCGCTCTTCTACAGCAGCCTCGTCGAGCAGAGCCTCTTTGAAGCCAGGCGGCAGGCCGTGCTCGAAGAACGCAACCGGATTGCGCGCGACATTCACGACACCCTGGCACAAGGCTTCGGCGCCATTCTCATGCAACTGCAGGCGGCGCAGCGCAGCGCCTCGAATCTGCCGCCGGCCGTGGCGCGGAGCCTCGAGACGGCGGTGGACCTCGCGCGCACGCACCTCGTCGAGGCCCGCCGCTCCGTGGCGGCGCTGCGGCCCCACTCCGACGCGCGCGAAGACGTGCCCGCGGCGCTCCATCGCATGGTCGACCTGGCGAAGCGTACGAACGACGTGCCCGTCGATCTGGTCATCGACGACCTGCCGGTGTTCGATGCGGGAGTCGAGCGCGAGATTGTCGGCATCGCGCAAGAGGCGTTGACCAACGCCGTCCGCCATGCCCACGCTCGCCGCATCGTGGTGCGTGCGGGAGCCGTTCGCGGCGTCGGATTCCGCTTGTCGGTGACCGACGACGGCCGCGGGATCGCCCGCGACCGCGTCAACGGCGGCTTCGGCATGACCAGCATGCGCGAGCGCGCCGAGCGCATCGGGGCCTCGTTGACGTTCGTGACCGCGGCGCGGGCCGGTACCGAGGTCGTGCTCGCCTGGCAGCCGGCGGCGTTTGCGATACCACGAGCGGAGCGAGCGGCAGATGGCGATACCTGAATCGCGCGCGGCGGCGGCTGACGTCGCGCCGAGGGCTGCACGCGTCCTGGTTGTCGACGACCACGCGCTGCTGCGGACCGGCGTCGCCAACATCATCAATCAGGAGACGGATCTCGCGGTCGTCGCCGAAGCGGCCAATGGCCGCGACGCCGTCGAGGCGTTCCGGATTCACCGGCCCGACGTCGTTCTGATGGACCTGCGGATGCCCGAGATGGAGGGCGTCGAGGCGGTTCGCAGGATTCGCGAGGTCGATCCGCAGGCCCGCGTGATCGTGCTGACCACCTATGACGCCGACGAGGACATCGCCCGTGCGCTGCAGGCCGGCGCGAAGGCGTACATCCTCAAAGACATCGCTGCCGACGCGCTCGTCGCCTGCGTCCGCCACGTGCTCACCGGTAAGACCTATCTGGCGCCGACCGCCGCGGCAAAACTGGCCGAGCGGGTGACGCAGGTGCAGCTCACGCCGCGGGAGCTGGCCGCGCTCCGTTACCTCGCGAACGGCCAAAGCAACAAGGAAATCGCCGCGTCGCTCGGGATTTCCGAGCGCACCGTCAAGACGCACCTCGCGCACTTGTTTGAAAAGCTCGGCGTCACCAGCCGTACCGAAGCCGTGCGCGTCGCCACGCGCCGCGGTCTGGTGCGATTCGATTGACGTTCTCGCGGCTCTCCGGCAGGGGTTTCAGATCAGCCCGCGCAGCAGGTGCAGGACGCGGTCGATGACGAA
>Ga0075424_100004357_pt1 | contig 13336 bp, 24 predicted proteins | sample SoiMethybrSBSTD3_FD_75301 | JGI IMG/M metagenome (GOLD analysis project Ga0075424, IMG submission 75301) | Bulk soil microbial communities from a Populus tree surrounding site in Tennessee, USA - Soil MetaG P. TD hybrid SBSTD3 | ecosystem: Environmental > Terrestrial > Soil > Tree plantation... | reverse complement strand
AACGCCCGATACGCCCGCGCCACAACCAGTCGCAAATCTCCGCTCGTTTCGATGGCAACCTCACTGTCGAGGCCTATATCAGACACCCGTGGCTGCCTGATTTTTTCAAAGACTCGTGCTCCCTCCGGTATCTAGGTCAACGTCGGCAAAAACTCGGAATGAAATCGTTCCGTGTTTGAGTTCGTAAGCGCAGCGAGTTTAGCGGATCCGGTCGTTCCGCTGCCACCGGATCGATTCGCCAGAGACAGATTCCGTAAGCCTCACGGAGTGCCACGGGGCAGTGTTCCGAACGGGATTTATTCGGGCGCGCCGTGTAAGCTAATGAAAAATAATGGCAGTACCAAAACATTGTGTCAACGGTGCATCTGATGTATGATGTTTGATGTAATAAGTGGCTCGGAGTATATCGCGTATGCGCACCACCCTTGTGATTGATGATGACGTGTTAAGCGCTGCCAAAGAGATGGCGGCGATTGAGAAGAAATCCGTAGGCGAGGTGATTTCCTCGCTGGCCAGGCGCGCGCTGTCTCCTGAGGAATCCAGGGTCCAGACTCGCAACGGAGTGCCGCTCCTCAAAGTGCGGAAAGGAGCATCTCGTGTGACCTCAGAATTGGTTCATCAGCTTCGCGAGGAGCTGCCGTGAACCGGTTCCTTCTTGATATCAATGTGCTGATAGCTCTGATCGATCCAACTCACGTTCAGCACGACAGAGCGCATGTTTGGTTTCAATCGCACGGCCAAAACGCCTGGGCCACTTGTCCGCTCACGGAAAATGGTGTGCTGCGTATTGTCGGTCATCCTAGATATCCGAATTCTCCGGGTTCTCCAGCGGCCGTTGCAGAGCTGTTGGCGGTATTCTGGAAGTTACCTGGTCATGCATTTTGGCCGGACGATGTCTCCTTGCTCGACCGGGTAAATGTAGACACCACGCGTCTTCTGGATTCTGCTCACCTCACCGATAGCTATCTCCTGGCGCTTGCTCGCGTCCATGATGGCCAACTGGCCACTTTCGATCAGCGGCTTGTTACCGATGCCGTGATCGATGGAGAGAAGGTACTTCACGTCATTCGTTGACTCTCATCAGACTCCCGTCCGCCAATCGCTGAGGTTGTTATCAGCTCGTAGCGTCCGCACCAATTCCGTTCAAGTTGTGGCGCATCACCGGTCGGGAAGGCTCGCGGCGAGCAACGGTCTTGAATCCAAGTCGCCGGAAGGCAGAAGCTGTGCCCATGAACAGGTTGGATGTGCTGCCTGGCCTAGAGGTGTCGATCGGATATGCCTCTACAGCCGGAGCATTGGCACGCTTGGCTACCTTCAGTGCCTCTTGAATCATCGCCGACATCACACCCTTCCTACGATAGCCGCGCCGTACGTAGAAGCATGAGATCGACCAGACCGGCGAATCGTCACCGGCATCGAGAGTGCGCTTGCGATTGAGCCACCCTAAGTCTTGTCGCGGCGTGAGCTGACACCAACCTACTGCGCGTTCTCCATCAAAGGCCAATAGACCGGGCGGCGGTCCCTGCTTCACGATCTCGCGCAGTGCATTCTTGTTTTTCTCGCGCGGCCGCTTGCGGTACTCCGGGCCAACCCGCCAATACATGCACCAGCAACCATTCGAGGCGCCGTTCCTTCCGAACAGGGCCTCAAGCTCGGGCCAGAGAGATGACGTAAGCGGTCGGATCGTGAGGTTCATGCAGCGGCGTCGCTCTCTCAGGGAGAAATCTGGAGGTCTGACTTATGCTAGCTCATCTGCCGACTATGGCGTAGCGGCCATGCTGAAAGTTGTATCCCACGTCGCGCGAACCGTGCGAAGCAGTGAAGGATAGACGATATGCTTGCGGAACGGGTCGATGAGCGACATGTAGACGGGCGTAAAGCGGCTGACATTGCGCACGTAAACTCCGAAATAGAAGCGATAGACGGTTGACGTTTCGGCGAGCGCGCTCAGCGCCGCGGCGTGGGCTGTGCGGTTGATCAACTCAAGGAGTTGCTCATTCTCGAAACGGTAGACCGTCCGAAATATTCCCTCGGGAGTGCCCGGTCGCACCAGAGACTTTGCACGATCTGCGGTTGTCAGACGCATCGCGAACGCTTCGCAGTCTGTTGCTGGCTCGCGATCCCAACCAAGGAGCCGACCGACGAAGAGGCGAATGTCCAGGAGGGCACGTGCGAGAGGCGACAGGTTGCAAGTAAGAGCATTTCCCAACCGCAAGAAATCGTTCAATGTGATTCCGGAACGCGGGTGCGGCAGGTCGACAGCCCAGACGTCATGAAGGGGCACATCTGCAAGAAACTCGTGGACCCTCAGAGGCACTCCTCGAAATTCTTCGGTCGAGATCCGGGGCATTCGGCCTCCTTCGTCGTATGGACGCGGATGATTAAGCGGTCAGAATCTGGAATCGACCAGAAGAATACTGTTTCAGTCGCCGGTTCCAGGGATCGACGATCTCGCGAGCCTCGGCTTTGCCCGAGAGGATCATCTCAGCGCTTTCAAGGGTCTCAGGCAAGAGGTCCTTGTCGAGCCAGGGTTGGTTGTGGCTCGGCATTAGCCAATCAAACTCATGGAAATAACTCATGAGTTTTCGATAGCTCTTGACCAGGTCGTCCAGGCTGCCGCCTTCCAGATGGGTCCACACGGGGTATGCGTGTTGATGACCATTACAGGTTTGTCAGTGATCGCTTCGACGGCTGCACGCAGGTTGCCTATTCCACAACCGGTGTCGATCAAGGCCGCCTTGCGCTCGCTGATCACCAGGCTCACGATAGTGCCTTCGTAGTGACGAGGTTCGTAGAAGACATAAAGCTGGGAAGCAAGCTCATAGACCTCGAACCAATCTTCAGATGTCAGAATCCTCCTGAAATTGGAATATGGCGATTTGGGCTGAGTCACGTGCGCGTCGTGCTCCATTGAAATTCTCCGAAGATCGTTGAGTTCACTTTTCTAGGCCATAATGGGCGAGTGTTGCAACCGCCTCAAGGCTCGCATATGACTCTGCTCACGAACTCCTTGCTGCCGACAGGTCCCGTTAGCCGAACGGTCAACGGCCCCATGTTCGGGAGGGCCACCACCCCGAATGTCAGGAAGCGGCAACATGCGCGCTCTGCCGCAATTAATTCCGCAACCAGCCGTACGGAGTCGGCGTCACCCCGAAAGACGAAAAGCATAGCCGTCCGCGAGTTCTTCCGTCTCGATAACTCCAGACCTGAATCGGGCCAGAAGAGTTGCCTCCCGCTCACGCAGTTCTGCGCCCTCGAGAGAGCAAGCCACGGGCAGGTTATCAAGATTCTTCATGGCCGGCTCGCAGGTGGTACCACGCCATTCATTCGAAGGTATTCGACCATCTGTCCATAATGGTCAAAGGCATGCAGCAATGTCTCTGTGATGAGGGCTATGCGAGTCACTTCGCCGCGTTTCAGGGGCGAGATCGGCGAGGCATTCACGGGGATGCTCGTCTGACCGATCGCTTCGACGGCTTTGTCGAGATGGACGAATGAACCCTTCAAGTACGTAAGGATTTCCGCTTTGGTCCTGACAGTTTTCAGGTCCGAATTCATCACCGGCATCCGCCGGTGGCTCCTCTCCCAACGCCGCGGCCGCCAAAATGTGATTTGTAGCGGAGAAGTGTTTCACCATCACGCCTTCGAATTCCGACATACTCGATAGGATGATCTTCTGTCATGGTCGCGAATCTCTTGCTTGAAGGATCGAGGGTCGGGCCTTTGGGCACCGCCCAGGAAACCAGAACACCTCCGATTTCCAATCGGAAGTCATAGTGCAAGTGGCTGGCTGCATGTTTCTGCACGACAAAGACTCGTTTGCGCCCGGTGCGGCGCAAGCGCCCGGCGGGCTCAGGGGTTTCATCAAACTTTCTCTTCTTTCGATAGCTGTCAAGCGGCACGGAGCGCCTCCAACTTGGCTTGCGCGCGTTTTAGTGAGACTGCGTTTCGCCAGAAATCCTTCCAGGGATCGTCCACCTTCTTGAGGCGATCGAAGATGCTGCGGATGGTTACAGCATCCGGACGAAATGTGGCGCTGTCGAGTTCGTCCCATCTGATTGGAACCGCGATTGGGGCGCCCTTGCGCGCACGGACAGCGTACGGCGCGACGGCGGTCTGTGCATAGGCGTTACGGTTGGTATCAAGGAAAAGGCGACCTCGACGTTCGGTCTTGCGCTGTGCCGTTGTGCGATGTTTCGGATCTTCCGCCGCAACCGTTTCTGCCAGTCGGCGGGCAAACGAACGCACCGTGTCAAAATCAACGTCTGGCTTCAGTGGCACGACGACATGGACCCCTCGTGATCCAGTCGCCTTGATGTAAGCCGGCAAAGCCATGCGCTCAAGCTTGTCGCGCAGCGCGTGCGCCGTCTCCCTGACTGGCTCGATATCCGGTTTGGACGGATCTAGATCGAAGATCAGTTGGTCGGGACTGTCGGGACGTTCAACCCGGCTCAGCCAAATGTGCGGGCTGATCAATGCCTGGTTGGCGAGATAGGCGAGGGTGGCTGCATCTTCACAAACGACCTGGCGAAGGCTACCGCCTTCTTTCTTCACCGTCGCAGTCTTGATCCATCTCGGGTAATAGGAAGAAGCAGCCTTCTGGACAATTCTTGCTCCATTGACTCCGTCGGGATAGCGTTCGAGCATCAGCGGGCGTCCCCGCAAGTAGGGGATCATTTGCGAAGCGATGCGTCGGTAGTACTCGACCAAAGCGCGCTTCGTAATGCCATCGTCAGGGAACAGAACTTTGTCTGGCCGGGTGATCTTCACTTCATGCCGTTCGATTTCAATCGTTTCTCCGCGTTCAGCCATTTGCTTTCTCCCGCACAACTTCTCTTGCTTCTTTGTCGGAGCGCAGCCCAAGGAATCTCGGTTGCCGCAGTTTCCCGTCTCGCGTCCACTCGCCAAAGGCAACCTGGGCTACCAATTTAGGAGTGACCCAATGCACATCCCGCCGTGGCAGGTCATTGCCAGCAAACGGAGGCGCTTTGATTCGAAGCTTGCCTAGTCTGGCATGCAGGCTTTGAAGCGTATTGGTGTCGTATCCGGTGCCCACTTTGCCCGCATAGTGGAGTTTTCCGGTTTCGTAAAACCCGATGAGAAGAGCGCCGAAGCCGGTGCGGCTGCCCTTCGGATCGGTGTATCCCCCGATCACGAATTCCTGTTCATTCAGGCATTTGAATTTCAGCCAGTCGGCGGAGCGCCCGGACTTGTAAATGCTCTCGCCATCTTTCGCGATAATTCCTTCCCAGCCCTTTTGGCATGCCTCGCGAAAGTAAGATTCTCCTTCGGTACTGCGCTGCTCAGTCAGCCGCAGCGGATCTTTGAACCGCAGCGCCTGCGCGAGTAGGGTTCGACGTTCTCGCAACGGGAGCTGCCGTGTGTCCTTGCCGTTCAGGCGAAGAACATCAAAAACATAGAACCACACCGGAAGCTTGCGGCGTATTTCGTCACTGGGTCGCTCCAGTTGCATGCGTTGCTGCAACCTGGCGAAGCTCGTCACGGCGCCATCGAACGTTACGATTTCTCCATCTACCGCCAGATCATCCGATGGCTGTTCGCCGAACGCATCCACCAGTTCGGGATATTTCCCATTGAGCCGTTTCTGGTTTCGTGACAGAAGTTCAACATCGTTGCCGGAACGTGAAGCCAGGCAACGTACTCCATCGAGCTTGGGCTCGAACAGCCATCCGTCGCGCGAAAAAGGACTATGGCTCAAAGTCGCGAGCATCGGAGGGACCCAATTACCGTTGGACGGGCCTACTGCCGTCCGACCGCCCATTCGCATCTTCGCCACGGCCATATTCGTACTCGACATAGCCACCCTTCGAAGCCGACACTCCTTGAAAGTCACACACTGTTCTGATGCCGAATCGTGTCGGTCGGGGTCTCAGGAATTTGAGAAAAATGGCAAACGCGCGCCTGGAACTGCAGCTGAAATATAGCGGTTTCTATTGTTTAGAAACGGGCGGTAGCGCGCCCGCCACCATCTATGCCCCACACTATGCCCCACAGATAAATGGGCCTGACAATGAGAATTTGCACTCAGGCGTTTGCCGGTCTGGATGCTTCATTTTTGTCACCCAGTTTTTGACTTTGTAAGGACAACCTCTGAACGTTTGCTTCAGTCCAATCGACATCGCAAACCTTCATTGGCAACAAACCTGAACAACCAGCTCCTTCGTCGGAGCTACAGCATTGAATGTAGGCTTCGTAAGTCAGCAAAAATCAGTAAAGAGGGACTGAACATGACCCAAGAAACGACAATGGCCCGGCCACAAAACCAGTTCTCAAATGGAGCCGCCGATCGTATGTATCAACTTTGGGATGAAGCCCTGGGGCGAGGCAATCCCAGAGAGTGGCTCACCCTATATGCGGAGGACGCGAGTCTGGAGAGTCCCCTGGTTACATATCTCACGGGAAAGAAGGAAGGCATGATTCGGGGGCACCGAGAGTTACTGCCCTTTCTCGAAAAAGTAGCCGAACGCAAGCTACCGCTCCGACAACGATATCGGACTGGTTATCTCAGTGATGGACGGAAGCTCATGTGGGAATATCCGCGGGAGACTCCCGAGGGAGACCAGATGGACTTTCTGGAGGTAATGGAATTGAACGATGACGGTTTAATCCAGCGTCATCGCGTGTACTGGGGCTGGCGCGGATTCGATGTCTTGGAGCGAGACGAATACCACCCGTGAGATTTCGGCAACAGCAAAGCAATTCGAAGAATGCGAATTCGCAGAAGGAGGAAGACATGAACGTTTGCGAAATCATGACTACCGATATCACAAAGGCAACTCCGGAAAATACTCTGGTCTATGTCGCCACGATGATGAGAGACGAGGAAATTGGTGCCGTGCCCATTGTAGATGGCAATGGACTGGTAGGAATTATCACGGATCGGGACATTGTCGTGCGCGCCGTCGCCGACGGTAAAGATCCTTCCACCACGAAAGTGGAAGAAATCCTCAGCGAGGAGCTTGAAAGCGTCCCGCCAGACACAGACGTCAACGATGCCGCAGACCTGATGGCATCGCGGCAGATCCGCCGCCTACCAGTTGTTGAGGACGGAATTGGTGGGGATGGTGTCTCTGGGAGACATTGTGATCAAACATGAGGAGAGCACTGCCGCCCATGCTCTGGAAGGAATTTCAGAAGGCGTGAAGGCGACGAATACGGAGCAGCGTACGGAACGGACAAGATTGGAGACCAGGCGAAGCGAGTCTCCGCCAGCGAAAACCAAGAAGGCCCCGAATGCCCGGCAGAAGTCGTCAAAAAAGGTCGCCTGAGCCAGGGTGCGGTCGTAAGCGAACCGTAATTTTCAGTCGGCCGGCAAAGCGCTGCTAGCGATGGCCGATAGTGATTTGCGCGGAAGCGGCGCGAGCTTGGGAGGCTTGGGACCATGCCGCGTCGCGCCGAGCAATGGAACGTAGTTCAACGGTTCACCGGATTGGACACGTCGGAGCATCAATCCACCCCGGCTCATGTCTCCCCGACCCACGAATTCCGCCGGGAACACGAGTTGTTCCCCGAACACAGTCAGCAACGGCTCGACATATTTCGGCGTCGCAATGCTACCCAGAAGAACGATCTGACAGCTCTTGTCACTTATTTTCGCCAGCCTCCGCGTGTCACGGTCGAGCAAACTCCGATACCGGTCATCTCTGGAGTCTAGGTTACCTGCAGAAATTTCCCTAAGACGTGGAAGCGTCATCAGCATGTCCGGAGATACAAGACCTCCGCTTGAAGTGATCACGAAGGCTCCCTCGACATGGGGCGGCGCACTGCAAAATGCGCGGGCGTATGCCAGCTTGCCGCGAAAGTACAGGCCGCTGATAAAGCTGAAGAGTTCACCGAGCGACACACCACCTTGGCGAAGTCGAACGGCTAGCTCGAAATCGGCACCCTCACGCATGACGAACTGGGCTCGGATTCCAGCGATGTTGGCCGGCGACAGAAGAAAAATTCTGTGTGGGCCGGATTCTGGACTATGAGTTGGCGACATCTAAGAACACTGATTGCGGGAGTCTGGCACTTCTTCAATTCTATCGTAGAAGTATGCACAGGGTGGGGTGTCCTGGCAGCGTTGCACACATCAAGCCATTACAAGTCGTTCATCCGTGACGCTTGAAGTACTGGACCGCTCGCTCACGAGCTTCGGCTTCCTTGCGGGTTCCGAAAGGTCCCAAGGTTTCGTCGCTGGCCGGTCTTGGGATTCCTCTTGCGTGAATACAAGCGATATTGTCCGGACGCCAGTTTTCGAATCATCGAATTCCTCGTTCTTCCATGGTTGAACCTATCGTTCAGCTCACGCCGCCGGTTTCAGCGTGCTCTTGTAATCGTCCACAAAGCGCCTGATACGTTCGTCGGTAAGCTCATGCTTTAGATCGAAGCTCTCCCATGAAGCATTCAGATCAATTTCTTTGTATGGGATGGGACGCAGGCGTGTCCCCTTGGCATCCATTGCGTCGTACTTGAAGTCCTCGTCCGGTAACGGGAGTCCGGCTGCCGCCCATTGCTCCAAGATCTTGGCCGGGGATGTTGTCAGTTCAGCGCCGAGAGCAAAGCTGTAAAGCAAGTGATCCAGTTTGCGGAAGCTGGCCGCTAGCACATGCACGTGCCCATCACCCGACCGGTACATCTTCTTTATGTTGGCGACCAAGCTCATTCCGTCAGCTCCGCGATCATCCAGTCTTCCCACAAACGGAGAAACGTAAACCGGATCCTTCGCACCTTTCGTCGCCGCATAGACGGCCAGCGCTTCTAATACTCGGCTGTATCCTTCTCGGATGACGAGCCTGACTGGCTAATTAACCTAATTGGAATTGATAAGCACATGAGGAAGCCGCCTCGTTAGTTAATTGCTAGGGTCCATGCGAGAGCGCTCTGTTTGAACTAGACGATGGCGTCTTCGTTGCCTCCCCTGCATGGGAGTCAACAGAACAGTTTTTCGGGATCCCTTCACCCTTTTAATATTTGTTTCTGATGTACGCTCAGGCAACCGCGCGAGACTGCTTGACCGACGCATCATCCGCGTGGTGCCCAACCCTATTAATATCGTGAGGCCTCCAAGGATGAACCAGCGTTGATTGTGTAACGGGTCAGGGGCGTCGATTGGTGGGCCCAGACCGCCGCCTGGTCGTGGCCTGTCAGCTTCAGGTTCCTCCTGAGCTTGCTGCCTGCGGCCCCTCAGTTCATCCAATGTACCAGTGCCGGAAACACGAAAAACAACTACTGCATTTGCACTCACTGGCCCTGTTGCTTGTACGTCGTCAGGAGTGGTACCGGAGATCGGTTTGAAGATATTGGCGCTCACCGGCTCGAATTTCATCGTCTTCGGCAACATCGCTACAAATCGCTCTTGTCGGTTTCGGACCTGCGGCGCAATCATCGCCGAGCCACCATAGGGAACCCTATAGACGACGGCAAATCGAGTATCGCCCGGTCGGATTGGAGCAGTGAAATGGTATTGACCCCTCTGCTCGCCAGGCGCGGGATCTTGCTTTAGTGGTTGATGGTCTTCAACCTGGACCATACCGGACTGGACCCGTGCGTCTGGTGGGAGGCGGAACTCAAAAGGAGTGTCGTTCATCAGAGTGCGTGGCGGCTTAGAGACATTGCGAACAGTCACCAGCTGCTTTATCTCGAGCGTTCCATCCGTGGCCTCGAAACGCTGCACGTCCATCACAGCCGCGATACCCGCCAATTTTCTTGCGACATCATAGACTCGCACCACGAGTGAATTCGTTCCGGGTGCGACGCTTTCGTGATAGGTGACAGCTTGATGCACAACCCGCAGGACATGCCCGCTCTCATTGTCTGCAAGAGTGAGAGTGAAGCGCCCAGAACTGTCAGTTCTGGTGCGACCTTGTTCGGCCATGCCGTCTGGGGACAATTTCAAGATCACTACCTCGTCGCCTGCGGCGGGCCTTCCAGTCGTTCCATTAATTATCGTTCCCCGGAGAGTCCCGGCGGCGGCGAAACAGTTAGCCCACACAAGCAGCAACAGTAGTTGAGCCAAGTAGCGAGGTCTCTCACTCAAATCATTTCGGATGCTGATCCAGTGCTGCACGGGAAGAAGCTGCGACAACACCCTTGTGGTTCCTCAAAACCTTGCGCGCCAAGGCAAACGGTTCTGCTTAGCATAGTAAGGTCGACGGGACTCTACGTTCTCCTGATGATCGACCCCGCCCACAAGCAAACATGCAGACGCAGGTTGGCTGAAGAGCAAAACTCGTGTGAACAAGAAATCAGGATTTACCGAGCCACAGCGTAACGGTGGTGCAGTCCGCCAAGCCGAGGGAAGGCGCGAATTTTGTTTTCGACCGTTGAAGGAATTGCGGTCCGCCGCCCCGCCGGCGTGTCTTTCGCGAGGCCGAGGTGGGTTCGATCCTCATGGTAGTAGCGGACGTACTGGGCCATGAGCCGTTTCAGGTGTCGCTCGTTCAGGACAATCACGTGATCGAGCAAGTCTCGTCGGTAACTACCGACCGAACGTTCCGCGACCCCGTTCTGCCAGGGACTACGAAAGGCAGTCCTCACCGGCTCGCTCCCCATCTCTCTCGTGAACGACACCACGTCTTTGCCGAACTTCGCATCACGGTCGAACAGTAAGAACTTATGCGCTGGCGAGTACGACCACGCTTCCCGCATCTGCTGCGTGATCCAAAAAGCAGTTGGATTTCGCGTGACGTTGCAACCCAAAATCTTGCGCCGATCATGGGCGATGACGAAGAAACAGTACAGGACGCCGAAAGTCAGGGTGGGTACGGTGAAAAAGTCCATCGCCGCAATCGCCTGGCGGTGGTTGCGCAGGAACGTTAGCCATCGCTGGGTAGGACTCGGTGTCCTCGGGACCCGCCCAAGCCAGCGCGAGACCGTCGGCTCCGAGACTTTGAAGCCAAGCTTCATCAGTTCGCCGTGGATGCGAGGTGCTCCCCACGTAGGATTCTCGACAGCCCTACGAAAGATCAGTTCGCGTATCTCGCTTCCGACAGGCTTGCGGCCTCCTACTTGCCGTGCCTTCGAGAGCCACTTCCAGTACAGCCGAAAGCCAGCGCGATGCCACTCAACCACAGTTCTTGGGGTCACGAGCATCAGCGGCTTCTGCCATCCAGACCAGAACCGCCGCAAGAGAACCCAGAACAACTTCTGCCTGGCTGACAATCGTCGGTGCGGTCGCTTGCTGTGCAACGCAAGCAACTGCTGGCGAAGAGCGAGATTTTCGAGGACCAGGTCCTTGCGGGAGCCGAAGGCACTGCAGAGCCAGCCCAGGAGATGCCGGAACACACTAACCATGCATGGATCACGCCAATTGCGCGGTTCGGTGTAAGTCTCTCATTCTATGACTGCAGGACATTTTGAGGAGGGACAAGGGTCGAAACTCCTTGGCAACCTTTCGTTAGAGGACTGACTTGGGAACCGCGAAGGACTGACGTCGGATAGGCTGAGCCGGATGGTCCATCATGGGGGTGCATATTCCATCCCGTCATGTTTTCACCCCGTGATCGGTTTGACGGGGATAGCTACTTGACCGGAAAAAGTGCCCCCCCCCACCCGTTGTCCCCCAAGAGGGATCGCCACAGCTCAGCGGCAACTCATCTCAACTCAGCGCCGGAGTTGATCCATGCGGAGCGGGCGCAAATGCGCGGGTGCGGACGAGGGGAGGAAAGCGGGAGGAGAACATGTGGGTATGGAATATGCGCCCAACTGTGACTACCGAGTTGGGTTCGGCGCTGAGTTCTGGGGGAAGTTCATACGATGCAGGATGTCTTGGAACCGTGGATCGGAGCGGTAAGGATCAAACTCAGAAGCGGTAGGGATAAGGACCATTCTTGGGGAGTGATCCCGATATCCCCTTTCCAAAAGCTGGAAGGCCTTTTCTCTATCGCCCAACGCGAAATATGCTGGTGCGGTGAGGACAGGATCATCGACCTCGTTTTGCCTAGCGAATGTGAGCGCTTTTCGACGTGTCGCCGTCTTTTACGCTGAATGTCCAAACACAAGCGGACCTGCAATCCAGGATGTTGTGCCATTCTGTCCGCCAGGTCCCTGAAGACCTTCTGGCCTTGATGTACGGCATAACCAACGACGATGACCGATTTCTCCGCGCCACGGAAAAGGTCGCTCACGACAACGCCAGTTGCGCGTGGCGCCCCTCCGACCTCATCAGGGCCGGTAGCGACTAGGTGGACCGCCTCCTCCAGCGGGGGCGTGTCCGCTGCAGCCGCAAGCAAATCGATTGCCCGTGCTATCGCTTGGGGGCCACATCCGTTTTGGGTGAGTTCAATTAAGCTGCTTGCGACGCCTCCAGCCAAACTGTGGCTGACAAAACGCTGGAGACCAGCGGCCGAATACGGCGAAGTGAGGCGCCCTAGAGGTTAGCCCTCTCCCAAGGTGGCACGACCGTGCCTGGTCGCGCGGAAGGAAAAGGGCTGGAAACTCGTGTGGAGTCGTGAGAGCATTTCCGGCGCCATACGGAGGTGCAGCATGTCGCTCCTGAGAAAAGCCCTCCTGAGACGCTCCCACTCTCTCGTCATCGCATACAGCCTGGTTTGCTTTCCTGCGGGGATTGTGTCGAGACACCATCGATTAGTTCAATCGCTCCGACCAGCGCAGCCGCCGGAAGTCGTGAACTTGTACTCGTTGTCAATGGGAACCACTTTGATGAAGGTTGATTGTGCGGGTGGAATCTCACGCGCCGTCAACTTTGAGGTCAGCCGTTGAGGCGAGGTTTGTGATTGTTCGTAAGGAAAATGAGCAGCGCCATGATGAACAAAAAGAACATGCGCGCCACATGGTCACGCTTTATCAGCGAAGTGAAAAGCAGACCCTGGTTTATTCCGCTAGCTTATGTCTTAGTCGCGCTACTTTTCGGATTTACTGTGCCGAGGCTGGTGGTAGCGGAATTACCGGACTGGATCTCCACTATTAGTGTTAACGCGGCGATTGGGATCTCCTCCTCAGTGGCCTCCGGGATGATTGCGCTCACCGGCATCGTGTTCTCTCTCACATTTGTGACGGTGCAGTTCAGCGCCACCGCCTATTCTCCTCGACTCGTACTGTGGATCTCGCGAGATCCCGTCATTTTCCATTCCCTTGGAGTTTTTACTGCCACGTTCCTGTACGCGTTGACAGCACTCGCCTGGGTTGATCGCAGTGGCTCTGGTCGAGTTCCGTTCGTGGGAGTCGGCGTGACCGCCGTTTTACTTATTCTTAGCATCGTCATGTTCATCAGCCTGATCCAACGTGTGAGCATGCTGCAGGTCACGCGTATGTTGATTTTTACTGGTAATAAGGGCCGCGAGGTCATCGAAAAGCTCTATCCACCATTGGA
>Ga0075424_100004355_pt1 | contig 13337 bp, 8 predicted proteins | sample SoiMethybrSBSTD3_FD_75301 | JGI IMG/M metagenome (GOLD analysis project Ga0075424, IMG submission 75301) | Bulk soil microbial communities from a Populus tree surrounding site in Tennessee, USA - Soil MetaG P. TD hybrid SBSTD3 | ecosystem: Environmental > Terrestrial > Soil > Tree plantation... | reverse complement strand
CAGCGGACATAGCCACCGCCAACATCACCACCAAGCTCCGTATTGTCGCCGAGCGACAGGCGAATCACCCCGGCGCCATAACCGTAGTAGGGAATCCACCGCCGCCCCTCTGCCGGTATCGCGAGCAGCGGATTGAACCCGACCGCGAGCTCGCGGAACGCACGAGCCCCGGTCCCACCGCCAGCCAGCTCGTGCTCCGCCGCCTCGCGGCCGGCCGCGGCGCGAATGCCGGTCACCTGGCCTCGCGCGAACGTCAGCACCAACCCCTCCACGCGCGTACCGCCCCATTCACTCGGCGGAAACGCGATCGTTCCCTCGACGGTGCTCTCGATCGGTGCGACGCGAACGGCGCCAGCGGGCAGCTCGACCTCGCGGTCGACGAGGTTCCGGGCGAGCTTTGCCCGCGCAGCCGACGCGTCGCCATCCTGCTTCGTGACCGGGCGATCACCGATACGGAACCGCAAATCAGTGCCGAGCGGCGTCGTGACGTGGACAACCTTGCCTCGCATCGCCGCTTCGAACGCGCGCTGTTTGGCGGCGAGCCCTGCGTAGTCGGTCTCGAGCAGCGCACGTGAATAGACGCGCGCGATGTCGGGGGTCGTCGGAAGAAGTACCCCGGCCTCATCGTACGCGCCGGCCCAGTGGAAGTGAACCGTTCGACCGTGGCCGGACCGAAGCACGCGCTGCATTCCCGCGTACGCTGGGTCGGTCACCGTTGCTCCGGGCATCATGACCGCCGCGTCGACGGTGCCCAGGTATTCGTCGAACGCCTGGCCCGTCCGCTTCGCGAGCTCGTTCGTGAAGTCTGTCGACCATGCCGTTGGTTGGGCGCCCTGCTGGGCCACGGCGCCGAGGTCGGTGCCGCCGCCGGCGCGGATCGCTTCGCGCAGCACGGGGACCAGTGCATCGGCCGCCCCGGGGACGGCCACGAGGAGCACGCGCTCGCCGCGGACGACCGCGAGCCGGCTGACGATCCTGGCGGCGGCAGCGCGCCAGTCGGTGGGGTCGTCGCTCTGCGCCATCGCCGAATCATGCGGACTGGCGGCGCCGACGAGAAGCGCCATGAGGATCGATATGCTGCGGTTCATGAATCGTCGTTATAACCCTCACGCGGCCTGAGATTCAAGGCGTTCTGGCGCCGCGCGGCCTGGCAGTCCATCCTACGAAGGGTCGCAGCCTTTTTCCGTAAATGACGATGTCGCATCACGAGCCATCCGGTGACGATCTCATGAAACTCGCGTCGCCCTTTTCCAGTCGCTCTGCCGCCGGCCCGGCAAGTCGGCCACGCGACGACGAGCTCGATCTGTTCGGCGTCACGCATCCGGGCCGTGTCCGCCACGAGAATCAGGACCAGTTCCTCCTCTGCACCGTGCATCCGCAGGTGGTCATTCACGGTACCAGCCTGTCGGAAACCGACGGGCTGGCGCTCCGTGGGGAACGGCTTGCGACGATCATGCTCGTGGCCGACGGCGTGGGCGGAAGCGCTGCCGGGAGCCGGGCGAGCCGAATCGCGACCGAGGCCGTCACGCAATACGTCGCGACTGCCCTTCGCTGCTACCACACCGCCGGCTCACCGAACGAGAATGAGTTCACCGATGCGCTGCGCGCGGCGGCGATCGAAGCGCACGACGTCGTCCGGGCCGAAGCGGTGGCGGAGCTGGGCGGCCGCCAGATGGCGACGACACTTTCGCTCGGGATCGCGGTGTGGCCGTGGCTTTACGTGCTGCAGGTCGGTGACAGCCGCTGCTACGTCCATCAGGACGGCGTGCTGCGTCAGGTCACGAAAGACCAAACGGTTGCACAGGGCCTCGCAGACGAGGGTGTCCTCAAGCCGGAGCAGGTCAAGTCGTCGCCGCTCAAGCACGTGCTCGCGAGCGCGATCGGCGCGTCGGCGGCAGTGCCCGAAGTGAGCCGGGTGAACGTCGCGCAGCGTGGGACCGTCATACTCGTCTGCACCGACGGCCTCACGAAGCACGTGAGCGACGACGAGATCGCGCAGTGCTTTGCCGCCATGGAATCGTCGGAGCAAGTGTGCCGGCAGCTGCTGGACCTCGCGCTCGAACGAGGCGGGTCCGACAACATCACGCTCGTCGTCGGGCGCGCGCGTAAGGTTCCGCCGAAGTGAAGGCTGGCAGACTCGCGCGCGTCGTCGCCCACAGCATCGTTTCGGCCCTCGTTGGCGTGACCGGGCTCGAGGCCCGGGGTCAGGCGGCAGGCAGCCCACCCGCCCTCAGCGCCACCGAGCGCCGCATCGCGGCGGCGGTGGATCAGCGGAACGCCCAGGCGCTCGCGCTGCTCGAGCGCGTCGTGAACATCAATAGCGGCACGATGAACTTCGAGGGCGTCCGCAAGGTCGGTGATGCGTTCAAGACGGAGCTCGACGCGTTAGGCTTCCGCACGACGTGGGTTGATGGCGCGGGCTTCAGGCGCGCCGGGCATCTGGTGGCGGAACGAAACGGAACCGGCCCGCGCATCCTGCTGATCGGACACCTCGACACGGTGTTCGAGCCACGAAGCCCGTTTCAAAAATTCGAGCGGCTCACCGACTCGACGGCGCGCGGGCCCGGCATCATCGACATGAAGGGCGGTGACGTCATCATCGTCGAGGCTCTTCGGGCGCTGAAGGCAGCGGGCGTGCTCGACCGGCTGAGCATCACCGTCGTCATGCATGGTGACGAGGAAGATGCCGGCGCGCCGCTCGACTCCGCGCGCGCCACGCTCACCGAGGCAGCCAAGCGTTCGCAGATCGCGCTCGGCTTTGAGGACGGATCCGGTGATCCGCACACCGCCGTCATCTCGCGGCGCAGCGCGGGGTCGTGGACCCTCAAAACGACCGGAACGCCAGGTCACTCGTCGCAGATCTTCCGTGAGGACATCGGCGCCGGCGCGCTGTACGAAGCATCGAGGATTCTCGATGGGTTCCGGACACGCCTCGGCGGCCAGCAGTACCTCACCATCAACCCCGGTGTAGTGCTCGGAGGTTCCGAGGTGAAGTACGACACGGCGCAGAGCGGCGGCACGGCGTTCGGAAAGACGAACGTGATCGCGGGGCAGGCGATCGTGAGCGGCGACATTCGCGCGCTCTCGCCGGAACAGCTCAAGCAGGCGATGGCGACCATGAAGGAGGTCGTCGCGCAGCATCTGCCGAAAACGACGGCGGAGCTCACGTTCGACGACGGATACCCGCCCATGGCACCGACGGATGGCAACCGCAAGCTCCTGGCGGTGCACGACTCGGTGAGCCGGGCGCTCGGCTTCGGGTCGGTGGTTGCCGTCGATCCGTCGAAGGCGGGCGCGGCCGACGTGTCGTTCGCCGCGCCCTATGTCCCGATGGTGATCGACGCGTTAGGCCTCGCGGGCTGGGACGACCACTCGGACAAGGAAACGGCGAACCTCAACTGGCTTCCCCGCCTGACCAAGCGCGCCGCGGTACTCATGTACCGACTCGGCTCGCGCGAATCGAACGTCCCCCGCACCTGACGCATTCATTCGGTCCGTTGGGGGTCAGACTCCTCTTTCATCCTTCCCCCGCACTCGCCGGCTGAATTACGCCGAGCGCAAAGCGTAACCGCTCGGCGTAGCTGCGGCTGGCGCGCAGTGTGACGCCGCTCCGGAGCACGACCGAAAGCTCGGCGTTCGGTAGGGCTTCCAGCGTCCGGACGCGGGACAGGTGCACGATCGCCGAGCGGTGAATCCGCATGTGCGTGTGCGCGGGCAGGGCAGCTTCGATCCGGCTCATCGTCAGGCGGAGCAACAGCTGCCGTTTTCCGGCGAAGACCCGCATGTAGTCGCCATCGGCAATCACATAGTCGATCTCGTCGAACGGAATCAGCTCGGTGCGGGCACCGTCGCGCGCAACCAGATGACCGCCGCGGGCCGGTGGCTCCGTTGGTGCGCGCTCGAGCCGATCGAGGAGCGAGGCGAGCTGCTGGGCAACTCCGCTCTCGCGTGACTCGCGGAGCCGCCTCCGCACGTTGTCGACCGTACGCGCGAACCGCGCGTCGTCGATCGGCTTGAGCACGTAGTCGATGGCCTGCGCGTCGAATGCGCGCAGCGCGTAGTGGTCATATGCGGTGACGAACACCGTTGCCGGCATGGCATCCGCACCGATCGCGCTCACGACCGCGAACCCGTCGACGATCGGCATCTGCACGTCGAGGAAGACGAGGTCGGGTTGCCGCGATCGGATCGCGACGATCGCGTCCCGGCCGCTGCCGCACTCATCGACGACGTCGAAGCCGCCGAGTGTCACGAGGCGCGCGCGAATCCCCTCGCGGGCGAGTGGCTCGTCGTCGACGATGAGCGTCCGCCACAACGCTTGGTTTCCATTCATACGAGCTGTGCCTCGAGCACGTTAGGCACCGCCGCCACTGTCAGGGTGCGCGCCAGCGAAATCGAGATCTCGGCGCGATAACCACCGTCGGGTGTCGGTCCCGTAACGAAACTCTGATCCTTGCCATAGAGCTCGTCGAGGCGCGCACGAATGTTCGCGAGGCCGACTCCGAACCCTCGCGATTCGCTGATGCCTGGTCCGTCGTCGGAGACGCTGAGCACAATGTCACCTCGCCGCGCTCGGGATGTCACTCGGATGCAGGTCGTCTCATCGCGAACCGCCACCGCGTGGCGCACTGCGTTCTCGACCAATGGCTGCAGAATCATCGCCGGAACTCTCGCGTCGAGCGTAGCCTCGTCGGTGTCGATCACGACCTGAAGCCTGCCGGCGAACCGTACGCGCTCGACTGCGACGTACGCCTGCACGATCTCGAGCTCGGACGCAAGCGGAATCGTCCCGCGCTCCGGCGTCTCGAGCGAAACACGAAGCAGATCGGCGAGACGCGCGATCGTCGCCGTCGCGTCGGCCTTGCGATCCGTTACGACGAGCGTGGAGATGGCATTCAGGGCATTGAACAGGAAATGCGGCCCGATCTGATACCGCAGCGCGAGAAGCCGCGCCTCGCGCGCCAACGACTCCGCCTTGAGACTCCGTTCGCGCTCCGCCACGAGCGCCCGGTAGTGCCGGGCCCCGAGATAGAGCAGGCTCCATATCAGCAGCACGAGCGCGTGATAGAGCACGCCGTCGAAGCGGGGAAATGTCCTGCCTAACGCGCCGAGCAGCACGGAATCATTCTGGAGAGACCGGCCGAGGATGGCGGACGCCGCCCCATTCCAGACGACCGCGCCCGCCACGGAAGCGGCGACGGCCATGACACACAACGGTGAGAGCGCCAGGCCCTCATGCGCAACCCGGCGGTAGACAAGTCGCAACACCGAGCTGGTGACGAGCCCCGTTGCGGCGATCACGAGCTTGTTCGACCACATTACCGAGATCGGGAATCGCCCGAGCCACGGCACCATGAGCGCGATCGCATACGCGGTCCAGCCACCGAGCTGCAGGGCCCAGAACACGCGGGCGTGGAGATGACGGGATGTCGCCAACATGCTCCTACATTCAAGACGGGACGGATCGAGTCAACGCTCGCAGTCCAACCCTGACTATTCCACCACCGGCCGGATCCGCGCGATGACGCCGCCGGTCCCGTCGGATGCGCGTTGAACACCCAGGTAGAGGAAGCCGTCAGGACCGGTCTGAACCACCCGGACGCGCCACTTCTTCTCCAGCAGCAACTTCTCCTCGCGCTCCACCCGACCGTTCGCGACGACCAACCGCGCCAGGAATCGCGGCGTCATCGCGCCGACGAACAGGTTGTTGCGCCACTGCGGGAACGCCGAGCCTGTGTAGAACGCGATGCCCGAGAGCGCGGCCGACGTGGCATAATGAAAGACCGGAGGCTCCATGCCCGGCGCCTGTGTTAGGCCGTCGCCCACCGGGCCGCCATCGTACTCCCGGCCAAACGTCACCGTCGGCCACCCGTAGTTCAGGCCGCGCTTGATGACGTTGATCTCGTCACCGCCAAGCGGACCGTGCTCGGATTCCCACAGCTCACCGGTTAGCGGATGGAACGCGAGCCCGTGCGGATTCCGGTGGCCGTAGCTCCAGATCTCGGGTCTCGCACCCGCGCGTCCGACGAACGGGTTGTCGTTAGGTATCCGACCATCATCGTACAGCCGGACGATCTTGCCAAGGTCGGTCCAGAGCTCCTGCGCGAGCGCGCTCAGCTCGCGTTCTCCCAGTGTGATGAACAGGTAGCCATCCTTGAGCGCGAGGCGAGATCCAAAGTGATAGTCGCCAGCCACCGCAGGATACGCGGTGAAGAGCCGTTGGCGATCGACGAGCCGCGCATCGCGGAGCCGAGCGCGCTCGACCACCGTCGCCTTACCGGTGTCGGTCTTGTCGGAATACGAGAAGTAGAGCCACCCGGTGCGCGCGTAGTCGGGGTGGACTTCGATGTCGAGCAGACCGCCGTCGACCGAATCGGAGACCGCGGGCACGCCGGCGACTCGGGTCATCGCGCCGGTGCGAATGTCGAGAAGCCAGAGTGTGCCAGGTCGATCGGTGACGAGCGCTCGCGAGTCGGGAAGGAAGGCCATCCCGAATGGCACCCGTACGCCGGTCGCGACCACCTCGACGCGATAACGCCCGAGCTGGCTGTCGTACTCCCAACTCGCACCGACGGTATCGGCGGAACGCTGTGACTGGGCGTGCACGCTTGTCAGCGCAACGAACATGGTGACGAACACGAACCGCATGGCTCACCGTCAGGCGAGAACATCCCGAGGATGCAGTGCGGCCGCCCGGGCACCAGTGCGATTCGATGAAACGCCGTGCTCAGGCGACGAGCCGGTATCCGGGGGCGACGGAGAACGCTAGCTTCGACTTCGCGGGAACGGGATCGAAACGCTTCTTTTACTTTTGGAGCGGCAGGTGACGACCATCTCGACGCCAGGCGCGCGCTATACGGCCGGAGCTCGTGCCGAGCCGGGCGCGCTACCGCCGGCCGTTTCGGCGTTGGCAGGGTCGAGAGTGCTGGTCCTGCTGATCGTTCTGGGTATCGCCATTCGAGCCTGGGCGTATTTCTCGAATGTGTCCCTGTGGCTCGACGAGCTGCTCGTTTCCCGAAACATTCTCGGTCTTCCGCTCAGCCACCTGCTGACGAAGCCCCTTCTGCTCGACCAGGTCGCACCGCGCGGATTCCTGCTGTTCGAGAAGCTGGCCATCGACACGTTAGGCAGGAACGAGCTCGCCCTCCGATTCTTTCCCTTTGTCTGCTCCGTCGCGAGCGTGCTTGTATTCCATCGACTGACGAACCGGGCGCTCGTCGGCTGGGGGCCTGCAATTGCCCTCGGGTTGTTCGCGATCGGCATCCCGTTTATCCAGTACGGCGTCGAGGTCAAGCAGTACATCTTCGACGCGACGGCCGCGATGGTCCTCCCCTATCTCGCGCTCACGCTGCGTGACCCGGGGACGCCAACGCGGCGTCTCGTGCTGACCGGCCTGGCCGCGTTCGTGATCATCTGGTTCTCGCAGGCCTCAGTGGTGGTGATGGGAGGCATTGGCGCGGCCTTCGTCGTCGAGTGGCTGATCGGTCGAGACCGGCGAACCGCGCGCGCGCTCCTGATCACGATTCCCCTCTGGGCGGTTGCGTCGCTCGTCGCGATCCTGGCGGGGCTTCGAAGCATGACTCCGTCGACGCGCGAATTCATGGACGACTTCTGGGGTGCGGGCTTCCTGCCATTGCCGTTCACACTGAGCGGGACGCTCCGTTGGCTCTGGGCACAGTCGCTCTCAATGTTCACGGATCCAACGCTGCTGCGCTATCCGCTCGCTTTCGTGTTCGTGGCCCTGAGCCTCCTCGGCATCGTGAGCCTGTGGCGCACGCGACGCGACGTTGCGTTGATTGTCCTGGGCCCGTTCGCGCTCGCCGTCCTGGCCGCCGCTGCACATCAGTACCCGCTTCGCGGGCGCCTGATGTTTTACCTCGCCCCCGCGGTTGTGCTGGCGATCGCCGCTGGAGTCGAGCAACTCCGACGGTGGACGGCAGCGCTCAGTCGCCCGTTAGGCGGTGTCGTCGTGGCGGCAGCGCTGGCGCCGCCCGTCATGGCGTTTGCCAAGGGTCACCCACCGTACGAGATCGAGAACAATCGTGCGCTTTACGCGTACCTGCAGCAAAAGCGCCAACCTGGCGACGTCGTACACATCTTCCCGCTCTCGCGTGTCGGCGCGCTCTATTACGGCGAGCGGTACGGGTTGAAGTTGGCGGAATGGCGAACTTCGGTGTGCGACCGGAACGAGACCCGTGCGTTCGTGCGCGATGTCGATCAGTACCGCGGCCTTCGGCGACTCTGGCTCGTGTCCGGGGGCTCGCGGCCGTACAGGTCGGCACGAGCCGCCGTCCGCGATTACCTCGCGACGATCGGCGTCAGACGCGACTCGCTGGTTCTCCCGTCGCTCACCAGGGAAGGGATTTGGCTCGACCTCTATGACTTGAGCGATACCGTCCGCCTTCGATCCGCGGACGCGGAGTCTTTTCCGGTCGCGCCGATGCCGAAGGACCCGCGGCCGGGCTGCCGGCCGTGGGTGCAACCGTCCCCCCTCGACAGTCTGCGTTAGGCACGCAGCATTCCTGACCTTCCCATGAGTGATTTCGCAGGCAAGATCGCCCTGGTCACGGGTAGCGCCTCGGGAATTGGAGCAGCGGTGAGCGCGAGGCTCGAACGTGCGGGCGCCCAGGTATATGGCGCCGACCTGAAGCCGCCTCCGACTTCGGGCCCCGATTCCCGCACCCGCGCCATCAAGCTCGATGTGCGGGACGAAGCCGACTGGATCGCGACGACCGACACCATTCTCGCCAACCACGGGCGCCTCGACATCCTCGCCAACTGCGTCGGGGTATCGGCGGGAACTCCGCTCGGCGACACCACGCTCGCCGAGTGGCGCCATGTCCTGAGCACGAATCTCGACGGCGCCTTCCTGGCGACGAAGTACGGCATCCGCGCGATGCGCGCGGCCGGTGGTGCGATCGTCCACGTGGGATCGGCGTCCGGCATTCGACCCGCGGCAGGAGCGGCTGCCTACTCGACGAGCAAGGCCGCCCTGCGAATGCTGGCGAGAACAGCCGCCAAGGAATGCCGCGATGCGCGGCTCGCGATCCGGATCAACGTGGCGAGTCCGGCAGGCGTGAAAACGCCGATGTGGAGCACGATGCCATTCTTTCAGGAGCTCGTGCGCGCGCACGGTTCCGAGGACGCGGCGTACGCCGCCATGGAGGCGTCGGGTGGCGGCCGCTTCATCGAGCCGGATACCGTCGCGCGAGTGGTGTGCTTTCTCGCCGGCGACGACGCGCAGCACATCACCGGCGTCGAGGTGCCGGTCGACGATGGCTATGTCCTGTAGACGTTAGGCGACGACGGCGCGACCCGGCAGAATGGGCAGCTCGGCAACGAGCTCGTCGAGCCGCCGCCGCTGGGCCGCGGTGGTCACGTGTCCGCGCGCACGCTGGTAGGCGGTGGCCGCATCACGATACGCCTGCACACTGATCGCCCGCGCGGCCGAGAGCAGCGCGTATTCGAACGCGCGGTCTGACATCCCCGAACGATCGAAGTGCTCGGCGATCTCGAACAATGCGACCGGCCGAACCTGCTCCAGCCCGCGCGCAATGCGTTCGTGAACACGCCGAAGCCGCATGGGATCGACCGTCTCGCGGGCGGCGCGCGCGACCTCACGATGCGTAAAGGCGAACGCTGCGCCAGGTTCCCCACCGTCCTCGCACAACAGCGCGGCGGCGAGGGCCTCGTCGATCGCGTCGAGCAACTCCGCCTCGTCCCCGACACCGGCGGCAAGCGCCACATCCACCTCGAAGCCATCGCCAAGAACGGCGAGCTCACCCAGGATGGCTCTCGTCTTCGGCGCAAGCAGGTCCAGGCGACGAGCGAGCACGCCTCCCGCATTCGGTTCCGACGCCGCTGACGCGAGCGCTTTCGCGTCGACGGCGCGCCACGTTCCGTTGACGTGGGCGAGCACGTGGCGATCCACGAGCGAGTGGAGCGTGTGCGCAGCCAGGAGTGGCGTAAACCCGCCATTACGAGCGAGATGGGTCGTGCACGCGTTGGCCGTCGCGGGGTCCGCGAACAGGTCGCCGATCCACTGCCGCACATCATCCGGACTCAGATTCCCGAGGCGAACCTCATGGTGGCGCCGCAGCGTCGCGAAACGCGCCCGCGACGTGGACGCGAACGCCTCGTCGCCCGTTAGGCAGAGCAGGGCGCGCGAGTCGCCGAGGTACGTCGCCAGTCGTTCGCACACATCCCACGAGGCATGATCCGCGCACTCCAGATCCTCGATCGCCAGCACGAGCGGTCGCGAGCTCGCAACGGTCACGAGCAGCTCGCAGATCTCGTCCGTCAGCGTCACGTCCGGCATCGTGCTGGATTCGTCGGCCAGCCTGAGCGCCCGCTGGCTCCCGGCGAGCGACGGCACGAGGCGAGGGAGCGAATGCCAGCGTTTCTCCGGGATGACCCGCGCCGCGCGCAGCCCGTCAATCAACTGAATCCACGGCGCATAGGGTGCCGGGAACTGTGAGGGACGGCAGTGGGCCACCACGTGCGTGGCGCCGCGTCGGCGCGCGTCGAGCAGGAGCCGCGACACGAGCGCTGATTTCCCGATGCCCGACGGCCCGACGACCGAGACGACGCGCGCCTCGCCGCGGAGACTCGCATCGAGCATCTGCTCGAGCCGGCGCAGCTCGGCCACCCGGCCAACGAACCGCTCGAGAACCGGGCGTGGTGGGTCGGCCGCGGCATCGGCCATCGCCAGCGCACTCGTGGCGTGTTGCGGCTGAGACTCCACGGCGCGTCGGGCGGCGGCAACGAGCGCGTCGAGGCTGTCGCCGTGCTCCGGAGCGGTCGCAATGCCGATCGCCACGGGCGCAACGTCGGCGGAGAGCGCGAAGCCATCCGTGAGCTGCGCGCGCACGCGACCCGCAACGCCAAGCGCTTCCTCGCTACTTGCTTCGCTCAGGAGAAGCACGAAATCGTCGGCTCCAAAGCGGGCGAGCACATCACCGCGACGGCTCGCCCGTCGCAACACGCTCGCGACCGTCGCGAGCACGTCATCGGCCCGAGCCTGGCCAAGCCGCTGCCTAACGTCGCCGAAGGTGGTGGCGCGGAGGTAGATGAGAGTCGCGACGGTGCCATCGCGGCGCCGCGTGGCGAGCAGTCGCGCGGACGCGGCGGTACAGTCACGGCGGAGTGGCAGCTGTGTGAGATCGTCCTGGCTCGGACGTCGACCAGGCGAATCGGGTACGGTGTCCGCGCCGCCAGCCACCGTGGATTGGCCCCCGGCACGCTCGGCAATCACTTGCTCGAATTGCTCGAACAACGATGGGTCGAACGCGCGCCCGACATCACGCCGCATGATTTCCACCGCGTCCGCGACCGACATCGACTGTTTGTAGCTCCGCTGCGACGTCAGGGCGTCGAACACATCGGCGAGGCAGAGGATGCGCGCCGTCAGCGGAATCGCATCGCCGGCGAGCCCGTGCGGGTAGCCTCGACCATCCCACCGCTCGTGGTGGGACTCGATGAGCGGACGCACATCCCACGGGAAGTCGATGCCCGCCAGCAGTTCGACACCGGCCTCCGGGTGTCGGCGCATGAGCGCCCACTCCTCGTCGGTGAGCTTCGCCGGCTTGTTGAGCACTTCAGCCGGGATGATGAGCTTGCCGACGTCGTGGAGCAGCGCCCCGATTCGGAACCAGAACAGCGTGCGCTCGTCGAAGCCCGAGCGGGCGGCGAGCGCGCAGGCCAGGTCGGCGACGCGCTCACAGTGACCCTGCGTGTATCGGTCCTTCGCTTCGATCGACTCACCCCATCGCCTGACGACATCGATGAACTCGCCCTCGAGATGCGTCGTCTGGCGGTCGACATCGGCCAGGTCGCGCCGCGCGCGCAACTGTGTGAAAAGCTGATGCGCGCGGTTGAGTGCCTGAAGCGTCTCGCGATTGCGCCCCTGTCGCCGATGCACGTCGGCCTGCTCTCGCGATGTCTCCGCCATGAGCAACATGTCCTGCCGTGCGGCCGCGACTTCGGCTGCGCGCTCGAGCATCGATTCCGCTCTCGCGAGGTCGCCGCTCTCGCGTTCGATCACCCCCAGCAGGCGATACGCATCGCCGGGGATCTGAGCGTCGCCCATCTGCGATGCGAGCTCCATCGCGGCGTCGGCGGCTACGCGCGCGCGCTCGAAGTCGCGGCGCGCGACCCACATCTCCACGACGTTCACTTCGATCTGCACACGCAGGCCGATGTCTCGAAGGTCGCGCACGAGCTCGATGGCTTCGCGATACGACAGCTCGGCCTCGTCCCACCGCTCGGTGTCGGTGTACACCATGCCGAGGTTGTTGAGCGCGATGCAGACGTCGCGCACGAGACCCATGGAACGGTAGTCGGCGAGACTCGCCTGATAGAACTCCAGCGCTCTCGCGAAATCGCCGCGGATGTTGGCGATGACACCAAGGTTCTGTGCGGTGATCGCCGCGAGCTTGGCGTCTCCGGCGCGGACGGCGCGCTCGCGCGCGTCGTTGTAGAGCCGAACCGCCTCGTCGAGCTCACCCTGCTGCCACCGGAACATGCCGAGCATGTTGACCGCGTAGCCGACGGCGAGGCTATCGTCCCACGCCTCGGCAGTCGCGATCGCGGCGGTCACGCAATCTTCGGCCGCGCCGTGATTCGCGTCGGCGAAATGGCTGCCGGCGATCCAGCGAAGGATCGTGGTTGCGGTGGGTAGCTCATCGCCGCGGGTGAGCGATCGGAGCGCTTCCTCGTAATGCGACCGTGCGAGGTGGCGCTGGCCGACGCGTTCGGCGGCGCGCGCTGCCTCGATGTAGCCAGCGACTGCGGCCGACGGCCCGACGTCGCCGATGGGCTGAAATCTCGGGCGGAGGTTTGCGTTGGCCACACTCTAGGACGACCGGGTCGCGCCACTGGTCTCCGAACACAACCCGGCCGAGCCACGTTCGCGGGACGTGGCTCGGCCGGGTCATTCAACTCTTGAAGACACCACCTGGGTGTCGTTTTAGTGCCACGATACGAGGTACCCCGAAAAGTGGTTGATTGGGAAGCCAACCCGCAGTCGGAGGAGGTCGACTGTGGCTGGCAGGATTTCGCTGACGGCTGCTCTGCCAAGGACCTGATTGAGCTTGCTCGTGTCGGTGAAGTAGGCGCCGTCGAGGACGGGCGCCGTCAGGGCACCGAGGAGCGAGAGCTTGGTGAGGTCCTGCGAGAACTGCAGTGGTACCGGGAACTTCGTCCCGTGTGGTTCGAACTCGTACGCGGCGAGACGCCCGGCGAGCGCGGTGGCCGTGAATTGGGTGCTCGACGTCACCGCCCCCGGAGGAACGACCAGCGTCAGGCCGGCTGCGGGGATCGAGATCGTGCCGCCATCC
>Ga0075424_100004353_pt1 | contig 13343 bp, 11 predicted proteins | sample SoiMethybrSBSTD3_FD_75301 | JGI IMG/M metagenome (GOLD analysis project Ga0075424, IMG submission 75301) | Bulk soil microbial communities from a Populus tree surrounding site in Tennessee, USA - Soil MetaG P. TD hybrid SBSTD3 | ecosystem: Environmental > Terrestrial > Soil > Tree plantation... | reverse complement strand
TACGGCGGGCTCGCGCTTGTGCTTCTTGCCACCTTCGCGCTGATTGCATCGGCGGAGTTGCCAGGCCAGCGCGGCTTTGCGTTTGGTCCGGGCACGGCGCCGCGCCTGTTCGCGATCATCCTTGCCGTTCTTGGTGCGGCGGTGGCGCTGATTGGCGCATTCTCCGATGGTCCGAGGATCGAGAAATACAACATCCGCGGACCTATTCTGGTCATCATCGGCATCTCGCTTTTTGCCGCGCTCATCCGGCCGTTCGGGCTGGTCGTTGCGACTTATCTCGCCTTCATGGTTTCGATCACAGGATCAAAGGAGATGCGATGGATCGAAAGCCTGATCGCAGCGGCGGCGATGACCTTGGGATGCGTGCTTCTGTTCGTCTATTTGCTGAACCTGCCATTTCAGCTCTGGCCGCAGTCGAACGCGCCGCAACTGTTGTTCAACCAGTTCGCGGAGTTGTTCAAAAGCTTCTTGCTCATCCTGTCGAAGCTCGTTCCCGGTCTCTGAACTGATCCATCGCGGTTGAGGTTGCCATGTCCGAACTCCTCTCGAATCTTGCACTGGGCTTCGGGGTGGCTTTCTCCCCGATGAACGTCCTGTTCTGTCTGCTCGGTGCGCTGGTCGGCACGCTGGTTGGCGTGTTGCCCGGTATCGGAACTGTCGCGACAATCGCGATGCTCCTTCCGATTACGTTCGGCCTGCCGCCGGTGGGCGCGCTGATCATGCTCGCCGGCATCTACTACGGCGCCCAGTATGGCGGCTCGACCACATCGGTGCTCGTCAACATCCCGGGCGAGGCCACATCGGTCGTCACCTGCCTGGATGGTCACCAGATGGCGCGGCAAGGCCGCGCCGGCGCCGCGCTTGCGATCGCGGCGATCGGCTCGTTCTTTGCAGGCTGCGTTGCAACGGTGCTGGTCGCGGCGCTGGGCGCGCCGCTCACCAGCCTCGCGCTCCTGTTCGGCCCGGCCGAGTACTTCTCGCTGATGGTGTTGGGTCTCATCTTTGCGGTCGTGCTTGCGAAGGGCTCTGTGATCAAGGCCATCGCCATGGTGCTGACGGGCCTCCTGATGTCGATGGTGGGCTCCGACCTCGAGACCGGCGCCGGCCGCATGACCTTCGACGTCGCGGAACTCGCGGACGGCATTGGGTTCACCAACATCGCAATGGGTGTGTTCGGCTTCGCCGAGATCATCCGCAATCTCGAGCTGCCATCCGAGAGCCGCGACATCGTCAGCTCCAAGGTCACCGGCCTGATGCCGACCCGCAAGGACCTGATCGATGCATCGGGCGCGATCGCACGCGGCACGCTGCTTGGGTCGCTGTTGGGCATCCTGCCGGGCGGCGGCGCGGTGATTGCGTCGTTCGCCGCCTACACCTTCGAGAAACGTATCTCGAAGAATCCGGGGCAGTTCGGCAAGGGCGCCATCCAAGGCGTGGCCGCGCCGGAGAGCGCCAACAACGCGGCCGCACAGACTGCGTTCATTCCGCTGCTCACGCTCGGCATTCCGCCGAACGCCGTGATGGCGCTGATGGTCGGCGCCATGACCATTCACGGCATCGTGCCGGGACCCCAGGTCATGACCAAGCAGCCCGATCTGTTCTGGGGCATGATCGCGTCGATGTGGATCGGCAACCTGATGCTGGTCGTCATCAACCTGCCACTGGTCGGCGTGTGGGTCACGCTTCTGCGCGTGCCGTACCGGCTGTTGTTCCCCTCGATCATCGTGTTCTGCTGCATCGGCATCTATTCGATCAACAACGCGCCGACCGACGTGATGATCTCGGCCATGTTCGGCGTGGTGGGTTACTGGTTGATCAAGCATGACTTCGAGGCGGCACCGATGTTGCTCGGCTTCGTGCTCGGCCCGCTCATGGAGGAAAACCTCCGCCGCGCCATGCTGATCGCGCGAGGCGACGCCACTGTGTTCTTCACGCGGCCGATCTCGGGTGGCCTGCTGGCCGTCTCGATCATTCTCCTCATCCTTGCGGTGCTGCCGATGATCCGGAAGCGGCGCGAGGAGGTGTTCGTCGAGTAGTGCGGTTCCCACGGTTGTCCCGTGGCAAAGCGTCGCCCATCTTAAGTGCTGGATCGTTCGCGGCCGTCAGAGTAGAGTTCTACTCTGACGGGCAGTGAGCGAAAAAATACAACGGCCAGCAGGGGGAGGCGCGTATGCGCGAGAAATTGACCAACGGCTTGGTCAATTGCGGTTTGTTCAAGACGGTATTCGACCACACGGTCCGTGTGATCGTTGTGGCACTTGCGCTGGGGCTCTCCGCCTCAGCCGTATCGGCACAGTCCGATTATCCCCGTCGTCCCATCACCGTGATCGTGCCATTCGCCGCTGGCGGACCGACCGACGTCATCGCACGCATTGCCTCCGAGCACATGTCGCGCACGCTCGGTCAGCAACTCGTCATCGAGAACGTTGTAGGTGCAGGCGGCACCACCGCCTCGACGCGCGCCATGCGCGCCAGCCCTGATGGCTACACCATCATCATGGGGCATATGGGCACACACGCCGCCTCGGTCGCGCTCTATCCGAACCTTGCCTACAAGCCGGACGTCGATTTTGCCCCGATTGGACTCGTAGCCGGCACACCGGTGCTGATCCTCGCGCGCAAGGATTTTCCGCCGCGGGATCTCAAGGAATTCGTCCCCTACGTGAAGGCGAACGTCGACAAACTGAACATGGCGCATGCGGGCGTCGGCTCGGTGTCGTTCACCACCTGCCTCCTGCTCAATCACATTCTAAACGTGAAGCCGACCTCGGTGCCGTACAACGGGACCGGGCCTGCTCTGACTGCCCTGATCGCCGGCCAGGTCGACTACATGTGCGACCAGATCGTCAACGTGGTGCAGCAGATCACCGCTGGCCAGATCAAGGCCTATGCGATCGGTACGCCCGCCCGCAGCCCAGCGCTGCCGGATGTTCCGACCGCGAAGGAAGCGGGCTTGCCCGAATTCGAGGCGCAGGCCTGGAACGCGCTGTTTGCGCCCAAGGACACGCCAAAGCCGATCCTTGATATGCTCACCGCCGCGCTCGACAAGGCCCTCGATGACGAAGGCACCCGCAAGCGCTTGCTCGAGCTTGGCAGTGTCCTGCCCGACAAGACCGGGCGCACCCAGCAGGCCCTGCAGGCGCTGGTGACGAGCGAGATCGCGCGCTGGACCCCGATCATCCAGGCGGCTGGTCCGCAGAATTAAATACACGTGCTGCGCCTGTCAGTCGCACTTTGAGCGGCGGGGCTTGTTCCGCCTGCACAGTGCCACGCATGGGGCTCTGTGCTAGGCTATCCCCCAAACGGATGACCCGCTCGTGCGGGGCTTACCGCAAAGGGAGAGTGGAACATGCCCAGGACCCGTTCCGTTACCGCTGTCACGCTGATCGCAACCGCCCTTGCCGGTTCGCTCCTCATCGTCGCAACGTTGCAGCCAGCGCAGGCGCAACGCAAGTCGATCCGCTGGGCGACCGCCAGCGTCGACACCTACGGCTACAAGGTGGCCGCTTCGGTGACCAAGATCATCGAGGAGGGGCTTGGCGGTGAATACACGGTCACGGTCAATCCCTATCCGTCCACGACCGCGGCGATGAAGGCCACGATGGAGGGCGACGGCGAGGTCGGCTACACCGCCGACATCGGCATGACGGAATACGCGACCGGCGACGGTGCGTTCCGCAATTACAAGCCGTCCAAGGGCACGCTGGTGCACACCTGGTACGCCTACCCGATGGAGACCTTCATCGCAGTGCATGCGCCCAAGGCCGCGCAGTTCAAGTGCTGGAAGGATTTCAGCGGCAAGCCGGTGTTCTACTCGCCGGCCGGCTTCATGAACTGGCTCAATGTCAGACGCGCCTACAAGGTCCTCGGCTACGATTTCCGTCACGTGCAGATCGATCCAAAGACTCAAGCCGATGCACTGCAAGGCGGCACCATCGTCGGCGCGGTCGCCTATACGACGTCAGGCGCGTCGCTTGTGCCTTATTGGAAGGAAACCGAGATCCGGATGGATGTCACGGTCGTCAATCCCTGCCCGGATGAGGTGGCGAAGCTCAAGGCCGGCGGCCTCTCGATCGCCACCGTCGAGCCGAAGAACGCATTCAGCAAGGCGGTCGGCGTGCAGCAGATTCAAGGCGTGCCGATCCTGTTTGCCTACAATGCGCGTGCCGATCTGCCGGAGGACGTTGTCTACAAGATGCTGGTCGCGTTCGAGAAGAACAAGGATCGGCTGGCATCGACCGACGCCGGCTTTGCGCCGCTGGCGCAGAACTTTGTGAAGCTGCAAGTCGATGGCATTAACGCCAATCCCGAAATTGCCGTGCATGCCGGCCTCGCCAAGTTCCTCAAAGAACGCGGCGCCTGGGATCAGCGCTGGAAGGCCGCCGCCGGCAGCTGACCGCGGGGGCGGCCATGAATTGGGAGGGTGCTGCCTGCGCGTGGGTGATGGCATTCGCGCGCCAGACGACTGATCCGGCGTCTCATGTTCCCTCTCGGCTGAGACGCCAGACGAAACGCCAAGCCGACCGGTGGCGGGCATGAGCACCGAGCAGCGAAAGCGCCTCGTCAGTCTCGGCAATCTGATCTTTGTCGTCTCGCTGATCCAATTCGCCTGGTTGGTCTGGTATTTTTACACTGGGTCCGGCGGCCCGCAGGAGCTTGCGGCGCGCGTGATGTCGATCGCGCTGATCCTGCAGATCCTGTTCATGTACCAGCAGGGCTACTTTTATCCGCGCCTGCCGGCGCGCGCCAATGACGCAATCATCGCGCTCTACATTGGTGTGTGCCTCTATGCCTTCGCATATTTCGTAAGCGAGTACGAGGATATCGCGATCTGGCGGCAAGGCTCATACACCACGCAGGATTTCGTCGTCGGCCTGCTCGTATTCTTGCTGGTGATGGAGCTGTCGCGGCTCGCTCATCCGACCCTGTTCTGGATCAATCTGTTTCTGATTTTCTATACGCTCTGGGGTTATCTCAGCCCGATCGATTTCTTCTGGCATCCGGGCACGACGTTCTATCGCGTCGTCACGTCGAGCACGGTCGAGCTCTCGACCGGCGTCTACGGTCTGTACGGGCAGCTTGCACTCACGCTCATCGCGGCATTTCTGCTGCTCGCCGCAGTGGCGCAGGGCTTCGGTGCTCAGAGCGCGATGATCAACGTGATGCGGCTGCTCGCCGGCCGCTCGCGCCAGATGGTGCCGCAGACGGCCGTGCTCGGCTCGCTCGCGGTCGGCATGGTCAGCGGCAGCGGCTCTGCCAATGCGGCCGTGGTCGGCAGCATCACGATCCCGCTGATGATGCGCTACGGCGTGCCGGCGACCTTCGCGGCGGCGGTCGAGACCTCGGCCTCCATGGGCGGCCTCATCATGCCGCCAATGATGGGCGTCGGCGCCTTTCTGATGTCGGATTTTCTCGGCGTGCCCTATTTCGAGGTCGTGGTCCGCGGTCTCGCGCTCGCCATCGTCTACTATCTCTCGATCGCACTCGCGGTCTATCTCTTGTGTGTGCGGCTGTTGCCGCGCGATGCGGTCGCTGCGCCAGCGGTGCCGCTCTACGACCGGATCAAGACCGCGATTTTTTTCGCCGGCGTGCTGTTCCTGGTCTATCTCATGGGCTTTGTCGGCATGGGCGAGCTGCTCGCGGCGCTCTATACCGCGACGCTCATGCTGGCGCTCTTGCTTGTGACCTTTCTGTTGTTCAAGCACGCGCGCAAGGATCCGGCGCTGCAGAGCGAGACGCTTCTGGGCAATCTGCGGATCGCGATCGAGACGCACGCCGAGATGACGTCATACCTCGCGCTGCTGCTCGCGACGCTCGGCATCATGATCGGCCTGTTCACGGTGACCGGCTTCATCAACCGCATGGGCGGGATGCTGCTCGACCTTGGTGCCTGGAACGTGACCGCCATGGTGTTCATGGCGTGGATCTTCGGCTGGCTCGCCGGCGCGGGCCTGCCGCCGACCGCGACCTACATCATCGGCGCCGTGGTGATCGTGCGGCCGCTGCAGGAGCTTGGGATCAATCCCTGGGTCGCCCACTTCTTCGTGTTCCTGCTCTCGGTCTGGGGCGAGCTCTCGCCGCCGACCTCGCTCACCGCCGCGGTGTCGGCGCGCATCGCCAATGCGTCGTTCCTGCGCACCATGTACGAGGCGCTCAAGATCTGCGCGCCCATCACCTTCATGACCTTTGCGATTTTCGCCCGTTCCGAGATGGTGATCAGCCCGGGCTGGGCGCAGGTGCTGGCAACCGTCCTGGTGTTGATCGGCACCAGCGGCGTGACGGTCGCCATGTTCGGCCGGTTCCTGGCGCGGCCGGCCTCCGACATTCCGGTGCGCTGCGCTCTCGCGGCTTTGTCCTTTGTGGTGATGCTGCATCCGAGTCAGACCGTGGCATTGCTCACGGCCGCAGCGGTCGTGCCGTTCGCCCTCATCGGGATCTGGCGGCACCGGACCTTGGCCGCACCAGAAATTACGCAGCCGCCAGAGGCAATTGCGGCTCCGGCCGCGGATGTTGCAGCGATTGTGGCCGAGGCCAAGCGGGAACTCTGACCTGGCCCCGCTCGCGAGCCTGTGGGTTAATCTCGCTTCGTGAACGGCGGGGAGGGCGCTAAACTCCCTCCGATTCCGGGAATCGCGAGCGAGCAGGCATGCATCAGTATCACGACCTGATGGAGCGGATTCTTGCCGACGGCGCCGAGAAACGCGACCGTACCGGCACCGGCACCCTGTCGGTGTTCGGCCATCAGATGCGCTTCGACCTCGCCCAGGGCTTTCCGCTGCTCACGACCAAGAAGCTGCACGTGAAGTCGATCATCTACGAGCTGCTCTGGTTCCTGGCCGGCGACACCAACGTCAAGTATCTCAACGATCACGGCGTCAGCATCTGGGACGAATGGGCCGACGAGCGCGGCGACCTTGGCCCAGTCTACGGCCATCAGTGGCGCTCGTGGCCCAAGCCCGACGGCGGCGCAATCGACCAGATTGCCAACGTGATCGAGATGATCCGCCGCAATCCGGATTCGCGCCGGCTGATCGTCACCGCCTGGAATCCGGCTGACGTCGATAAGATGGCGCTGCCGCCGTGCCATTGCCTGTTCCAGTTCTACGTCGCTGACGGGCGGCTGTCCTGTCAGCTCTATCAGCGCTCGGCCGATGTCTTCCTCGGCGTGCCATTCAACATTGCATCCTACGCGCTGCTTACCATGATGGTGGCGCAGGTGACCGGCTATCAGCCGGGCGAGTTCATCCATACATTCGGCGACGCGCACCTCTATCTCAACCATCTGGAGCAGACGCGCCTGCAGCTTTCGCGCGCGCCGCGAGCGCTGCCGCGCCTGCAGCTCAATCCGGCGGTCACTGATATCTTTGCGTTTCGCTACGAGGACTTCGCGCTCACGGGCTATGACCCGCATCCACACATCAAGGCGCAGGTGGCGGTGTGACCATGGACGTACTGCTGCTGCGCGACAAGATCGCCGAGGCCGGCAACCGCTACGCCGCGTCGCTCAACGTTGCGCCAACGGATGATTGGATCATCTTGAAGACATTGGAAGAGGCCGGTGAGCTTGTTCAGTCGTTTCTGCGCTACAGTGCGCGCGCCCGCGATCGTGGTCTGACTGCGGAGGAGCTCAAGCGGGCGCTCGACGATGAAATTGCCGACCTCTTGGGATTCTCGCTCGTGCTGGCAAAGCGATTTGATGTCGATCTGCTGCGGGCGCTCGAGCGGAAATGGCATCTGCCCCGAGGTTCCCTGCAGTGAATCTCCTGCAGTGAATCCCGTGGCAATGAATCTCCTTGCAGTGAATGTCGCCGGTCGACCGTCTTGGAATTGGGCACATGTCTAGGATCCCCATCATCCTTGTCGCCGCCGTCGCCGACAACGGCGTGATCGGGCAGGAGGGGGGGCTGCCGTGGCGGCTCAAGTCCGACATGGCGCATTTTCGCGCCGTCACCATGGGCAAGCCAGTGGTGATGGGCCGCAAGACCTATACGTCAATCGGTGGACCTCTGAAGGGCCGCACTAACATTGTGGTCAGCCGCGACCGCTCCTTTGCGATCCCGGGCGTGCTGGTGGCAGCCAGTCTGGCTGTGGCGCTCGATGTGGCGCGGGGCGATGCCCTGCGCCGCGGCGCCGATGCGATTGCGGTGATCGGTGGGGCGGACCTTTATGCCCAATGCATGGGGCTTGCGGACAGCCTTCTGATCACCCACGTGCACTTGCGCCCCACCGGGGAGACCAGGTTTCCGGCCATCAACGCGGCGACCTGGCGGGCGGCGGGGCAAACCGAGCATGCAGCCGGGCCGGGCGACGACGCCAGCTTCACCCTGGTTGAATATGTCCGGATCAAGGATAGAGCGGTGCCCGAAGGAATTTCCGCTGGCGAGTAAGGATCGCTAACGATAAATGCAAGGTGGTGCGCCGCTGCGCCGCAACGTGGCTCGCCGCGTTGTAACGGGCAGACGCCTCCCCTATAACCGCAGCCAATCGAGCAAATGCCCGCCATCGGCGCGGCAAGCCAGGAGATACCGACAATGCCTTGGAGCAATCAGGGCGGTGGCCCTTGGGGATCGGGCGGCGGCGGCAAGGGCCCGTGGGGCTCGGGCCCGCAGCCGTCGGGTGGCGGATCGACTCCTCCCGATCTGGAGGAACTGCTGCGGCGTAGCCAGGACAAGCTGCGCACCGTGCTGCCCGGCGGCAATCTGGGCGGCAAAGGGGTGATGCTGCTGATACTGGCTGCGCTCCTGGTCTGGGGCATCTCCGGGTTCTATCGCGTCGACACCAACGAATACGGCGTCGTGCTCAGGTTCGGCGCGTTCGACCGTTACGCCGGCCCGGGCCTCAACTATCACCTGCCATATCCGATCGAAACGGCCTTGACCCCGCAGATCACGGTGGTGCGGCAGATCCATATCGGCATGCGCCAGGTTGACGATCTGCGCCGCGGCACGACCGTGCGCGACGTGCCCGAGGAAAGCCTGATGCTCACCGGCGACGAGAACATCGTCGACGTCGATTTCACCGTGTTCTGGCAGGTGAAGAAAGACAAGGTGAGCGACTTCCTGTTCAACATCCAGCAAGTCGAGAACTCGGTGAAGGCGGTGGCCGAGGCTGCCATGCGCGAAGTCGTGGGCCGCACCAGCATTCAGCCGATATTGACCGGCGCGCGTGCCGGCATCGAGCTCGAGGTGCAGGAGTTGACCCAGAAAATTCTCGACTTCTATGGCGCCGGCGTCGTGGTCACGCAGGTGCAGATGGCGAAGGTCGACCCGCCGCAGTCGGTGATCGACTCGCAACGTGATGTGCAGGTCGCCCGCGCCGATGCCGAGAAGGCGCAAAACGAGGCGCAGCGCTACGCCAACAGCATCGTGCCGGAGGCGCGCGGCAAGGCCGCCAAGATCCAGCAGGATTCGGAAGCCTATCGCGAGCAGACCGTGGCCGAAGCGAAGGGTCAGGCGGCGCGCTTTCTGAAGGTCTACGAGGAATACAAGAAGGCGCCGGAGGTCACCCGCCAGCGCATCTACTACGAGACCATGGAGAAGCTGTTCAGCGGCACCGAGAAGATCATTATTGATCAGGGCGCTTCCACTGGCGCGGTTCCCTATCTTCCACTGCCGGAGCTGACGCGACCGGCGCAGCGACCCGCACAAACGACACAGCCGGGAGGCGCACGATGAGGCTCAATGTCGTTGGCGGCACGATGATCGCCCTGCTGCTGGTGGCCTTCGTGGCCGCCTACAGCACCCTGTTCACGGTCTATCAGACACGTCAGGCGCTGGTCGTGCGTCTCGGCGAGCCGATCCGGGAGATCACTCAGCCGGGCCTGAACGTCAAGATCCCGCTGATCGACACCGTGATCCACATCGACAAGCGCATCCTCGACATCGAGAGCCCGGCGCAGGAGGTGATCGCCTCCGACTACAAGCGGCTCGTGGTCGATGCCTTCGCACGCTACAAGATCACCAAGCCGCTGCTCTTCTATCAAACGGTCGGCTCGGTCGAGGGTGGCAATGCACGCCTCCTGACGCTGTTGAACTCGTCGCTGCGGCGTGTGCTCGGCGAGGTCACGCTGATGCAGGTCGTGCGCGACCAGCGCGAGGAGCTGATGGCAAAGGTGCGCACGCAGGTCGAGGCCGAGGCGCAAGCCTTCGGCATCAACGTCGTCGACGTGCGCATTCGGCGTGCCGACTTGCCCGAGCAGAACAGCCAGGCGATCTATCAGCGCATGCAAACCGAGCGGCAGCAGGAAGCGGCGCAATTCCGCGCCGAGGGCAGCCGGCGCTCGCAGGAGATCCGTGCCAAGGCTGACCGCGACGTAACCGTGCTCGTGGCCGACGCGACCTCGACCGCGGAGCGCGTCCGTGGCGAGGGCGATGCCGAGCGCAATCGCATCTTCGCGGAGGCCTATAGCAAGGATGCGGAGTTCTTCGCGTTCTACCGCGCCATGCAGGCTTACGAGCAGGGATTGCAGAAGGGCGACACGCGCCTGCTGCTGCGGCCGGACACGGATTTCTTCCGCTTCTTTAGTGATCCGAGTGGCAAGACTCGCGCTGGCGCGCCCAAGCAGTAGTCTGCTGCACGCTAGTGCCGCCGATTTGAAGTTCCCACTTCGGAAACGGGGCACTAGTGACGAGGCGTTTGGGCGATGCGGGATATTCTCGTGGCTGTCGGCCTGGTGCTGGCGATCGAAGGGCTGATCTTCGCGGCGCTCCCGGCTCTGGCCAAGCGGCTGGCCGCTACGGCGCTCGAGACGCCGGAGGGGGAGCTGCGAATCGCGGGCATCGTCAGTGCCTTGCTCGGGGTCCTGGTGATCTGGCTGGTGCGGGGATAGGATCGTTCACCGCAATGTGATTGTCCCGATTCCGCCCTATTCCCAAGGGCATTTCCTTAGGGTCGGGTCGAACCCTTGCGTCCATGCCCGGACAGGCGCACTGTCCCTGGTAACAATTTCCCTTGAGGAGCTTAGACATCCATGCTCGGCACACTCGTCCGGTATACCCGACAAGTCCGCCGGCCCGCCTTGGCCGCCATTGCAGTGTCTGCCCTGATGCTTCCAACGCTGACCGCGCCTGCGAGCGCGCGCGGGCCAGATGGCATCGCCGACGTCGCGGAAAGAGTGATTGATGCAGTCGTTAATATCTCGACCTCGCAGAACGTGGCGTCGCGCAATCAGGGCGGCGGTGGGGGCGGCGCGATGCCGAACCTGCCGAACGATCCGCAGCTCGACGAGCTGTTTCGCGATTTTTTCAATCGGCGCGGTCAGCAGGGTGACAACCAGAACCGCGGCGGCAACACGCCGCGCCGGGTCAATTCGCTCGGGTCGGGCTTCATCATCGACTCCGCCGGCATCGTTGTCACCAACAATCACGTGATCGCCGATGCCGACGAGATCACTGTCATTCTCAACGACGGCTCGCGCATCAAGGCCGAGCTGATCGGCAAGGACCAGAAGACCGACCTCGCGCTGCTGCGCATCAAGACCGACAAGCAGCTCAGGTCAGTCAAGTTCGGCAATTCCGACAGTCTGCGGCTCGGCGAATGGGTGATCGCGATCGGCAACCCGTTCAGCCTCGGCGGCACGGTCACGGCCGGCATCGTGTCGGCACGCAATCGCGACATCAACTCGGGCCCCTACGACAACTACATTCAGACCGACGCCGCCATCAACCGCGGCAATTCGGGCGGTCCGCTGTTCAATCTCGATGGCGAGGTCGTCGGTGTGAACACCGCCATCATCTCGCCCTCCGGCGGCTCGATCGGCATCGGCTTCGCGGTGCCGTCCAAGACTGCGCTGGCGGTGATCGATCAGCTCAAGAACTTCGGCGAGACCCGGCGCGGCTGGCTTGGCGTTCGCATTCAGCAGGTGACCGACGAGATCGCCGAGAGCCTCGGCATCAAGCCGGCGCGCGGCGCGCTCGTGGCCGGCGTCGACGAGAAGGGGCCGGCAAAGCCCGCCGGCATCGAGCCGGGCGATGTGATCGTCAAATTTGACGGCCAGGACATCAAGGAGATGCGCGATCTGCCACGCGTCGTCGCCGATACGCCGGTCGGCAAGGACGTCCCGGTGCTGGTCATCCGCAAAGGCAAGGAAGAGACCAAGACTGTCACACTTGGACGGCTCGAGGACGGCGAGAAGCAGGCGGCTCTGACGACGCCGCAGAACACGCCCGAGGTCAAGCCGGTCATCAAGAAGACGCTCGGCCTCGAGCTCTCCAACATGAGCGATGACCTGCGCAAGAAGTACAAGATCAAGGACACTGTGAAGGGCATCGTCATTCTCGGCATCGATGCGGGTTCGCCGGCCGCCGACAAGCGGCTCAATCCCGGCGACACCATCGTGGAGATCGCGCAGGAAGCCGTGGCGAGCGCCGACGACTTCCAAGCCAAGATCGACAAGCTCAAGAAGGACGGCCGCCGCTCCGCGTTGCTGCTGGTGGCGAGCGCGGAAGGCGAGCTGCGCTTCGTGGCGCTGGCGCTGCAGTAGAGCTTTGACGAGATAAACGACGTATTGCGGCGCCCAATGGGGCGCCGCAATTTTTTGGTGTGCCAGGCATAGCGTTGCTGCATGAGCTGCAAGTCCCCACAGAACTGCTTTTTTGTTGATCGATATGCAGGGCAACCGTTTCAGTCGTACGGCGCAGGTCATGGCTCTTTTCAGGGCCTTGGAGACGGTACGACCTCGATGCGTTCGCTTGCTGCATGACCCGTTCGCCAGGACCGTGCTTCCAGCGCCGATGCGCGGCATGGTGGCCTTGTCGCGATTGGCGCCAATTCGCAGAGGCGTCTGTGCGATCATCGATCGCCGCTGGCCTGGAGCGCGCAGCTCCGGCGTGGCCCGCACCCGCCTGATCGACGATTGGTTGTCGGCCGGCGTCCGCGACGGCGCGCGGCAGGTCGTCATTCTCGGGGCGGGCTTCGACAGTAGGGCGTGGCGGCTCGGGGTATTGGCAGGCTTGCATGTCTTCGAGGTCGATCATCCCGCCACCTCGCTCGAGAAGCGTCGTCGACTCAGGGCTGCCGGCCTCGAACCCGAACGCGTCGTGTCGGTAGGCATGGACTTTTCCCAGGGTCTGCTTGCAGACGCTCTGGACCGGGCGGGCTTGGACACGCGCCGACGCACCATCGTCATCTGGGAGGGAGTGACCAATTATCTGAGCGAGGATGCCGTAGAGGCTGTTCTGGCGTGGACGGGCGGTCTCGCGTCGGGCAGCCTGCTTGCCTTCACCTATGTGCATGCTCATGTGCTTGAGGACCCCTCGGCCTTCGCAGGTGCCGAGCGCATCCTGGCTGCCGTCGCCAGGACTGGCGAGGCCTGGACGTTCGCCATCGATCCAGCGCAGCTGCCA
>Ga0075424_100004351_pt1 | contig 13346 bp, 10 predicted proteins | sample SoiMethybrSBSTD3_FD_75301 | JGI IMG/M metagenome (GOLD analysis project Ga0075424, IMG submission 75301) | Bulk soil microbial communities from a Populus tree surrounding site in Tennessee, USA - Soil MetaG P. TD hybrid SBSTD3 | ecosystem: Environmental > Terrestrial > Soil > Tree plantation... | reverse complement strand
CGTCCGGGCCCTGCGCCGTTGTCGTTAATGTCGTGCGTGGTTAGTGCCGTGCGTGGTTAGTGCCCTGCGCAGTTCTCGTGCCCTGCGCCGTTAGTGCCCTGCGCTTCTAGTTGTTCTTTCCGGTCCCGGTTCCTGCTGATCCCGGCTCGGGCGTGAGCGCGTCGTGTGTCATCCACCACTGCTTCGGCATTGGACGCTGCCGCGGCCAGATCTCGTTGAGCGTGTTGCCCTCGTACACCCGGCCGTTCTTCATCACGTAGCGAATCGTGTTCGTGTTCTTGATGTCATCGAGCGGATTCGCGTCGAGCACGATGAGGTCCGCGAGCTTCCCCGCCTCGAGTGACCCGATCTGCTTGCCCAGCCCGATCGCCTCCGCGCCGAAGATCGTTCCGACTCGTAAGACATCCATCGGCTTCATGCCGCCGCTCGCGATGTTCCAGAGCTCCCAGTGCACGCCGAGCCCCTGCAGCTGACCGTGGCCACCTAACCCGACGCGACCACCCGCCTCCACGATCTTCCTCGCCTGCTCGGCGAACAGCTTGAACGAGTACTCGCTGTCGCGGAACCAACCCGGCCGGCGCAGGCCGCGACGCTCGAGCTCCGAGAACGGCGTGAAGTGCGTCAGCTTCGGATCGGCCATGATGTCGTAGTGCTCGTACCACCAGTTCTCGGCCCACGGACCGCCATACTCCACGAGCAGCGTCGGCGTCCACGTCGTGCCGCTCTTCGCGAAGAGCTCGACCGCGTCCTTGTACTGCGGCGCGATGGGCAGCGTGTGCTCGATGCCGGCGTAGCCGTCCATCGCCTCCGTCATATTCTTCTTGAAGTCGAGCCCGCCCTCGAGTGTCGGCGTGATCTTCTGTTCCTTCGCGGCCATGATGATCCACTGTCGCTGCCGCCGGTCGCCCGCCATGTACTGCTTGAGCGTGTTCGTCAGGTAGAACTCCGAGTAGCGCTTCATCACTTCCTTGGCGTCGTCCGCGCTACTCACGTTGTCCCAGTTGAAGATCCCTGGCCCCGTGGTATAGATCCGCGGCCCGATCATCTGCCCGACGTCCACCGCATCGCCATAGGAGATGACGTCCGGCGTCGAGGTCTGGGGGTCACGCGTCGTCGTCACGCCGTAGGCAAGGTTCACCGTGTACATGTACGGCTGCGGTGAGTGGACGCCCCATTGCGGCCACATGTGGGCGTGGATGTCGATGAGCCCGGGCATGATGGTCTTGCCCGACACGTCGATCGTCCGCGCGCCGTTAGGCACGGTGACGCTCCCCTCGGCGCCGACCGCGACGATGCGGTTGTCGGTGACCACGACGTCGCCGCGCGGGATCACCTCGTCACCCTTCATGGTGATGATCCGCGCGCCGCGCAGCACGACGGTCCCGGTCGGTCGATCCTTCGGAACAGTGATGGTGATGTCCGTGCGCGTCGGCTCGTAGATCGGCTTGCCGCGCGCGACGTTGGCGGCGGCCGTATCCTGGCGCGCCGGGCGCGGCGGCGCCTTGGCCGCGGAGTCCGTGGCGAGCGAGTCGGCACGCGCGAGATCGTACTGGAAGAACGACCGGCCCATCGAGTAGAACACGCCCTTCGAGTCGGCGTTCCAGCCGATGAAGTCCCCGCCGATGCGGGAGAGTCGCCGGAACGGGACGGAGCTGTTGTTCGGCTGCTCGACGGATATCGTCGGCGTCTGGCCACCAGTCACCGGAAGCGGCAGGACGTAGATCTTGTTGTCCACGAGCGAGAGCACGCGGTTGCCGTCGGGCGAGACCTGCATCTCCGCCGCGCGTCGCGGCCTCGCGTTAGGTCCGGCACCCGGCTGCTGGAAGCCAGTGATGATGAGGTGCGCCTTGCGGTCCGTCCCGTCGAACCGCATGGACACGAGACCCTCGTCGTCATCGTGAATCCATACCCGGGTCGTGTCGGTGCTGAAGTGCGGATGGTCCGAGTTGGAGACGGGCGCGATCAGCTTCACGTCGCCCCCCGCGGCCGGAATCCAGACGAGGTCGGTGATGATGAGCGGGCGGGCGAGCTCCTCGTTCAGCTCGGCGCGCTGCTCCCGAGGCGCCCGCAGGGCGACGATCCTGGTACCGTTTGGCGAGTACGCGATCTCGTCGTAGAACGCCGACGCCCTCGACAGCTTCTCCGCTTTCCCGCCCGCCGCGGGAATGCGCCAGATGTCGCCCCCCTCGTCCGACCAGCTCACGAACGCGATGTACTTGCCGTCCGGGGACCACACGGGATCGTGCTCGCCCTCATTCGCCGTCGTCAGGCGCTTCGGCTTGCCCGACGGCAGGTCCATGATCCACAGCCGATCGAGCGCCGTGAAGACCAGCTGCTTCCCGTTAGGCGACGGCCGCGCGCCGCGGATCTGGCGCACGGTCAGCGTCGTGTCGTTCACCGAGTACTCGAACCGCGCCAGCTCACCGAGCATCTGGTCGACTTCGGCCGTGAACGGGATCTGCGTCTGCTGGCCGGTGGTCGCGTCCACGCGCCAGATGTGCCCGTGGTGCGCGAGCACGAGGGCCTTCGAGTCCGGCATCCACGCGTAGCCGGGCAGGAGATCGCGCGATCCGCGCGACTCGATGTCGTCGCGCTGGATGTCGTTCGCGAGCCACTTCTCGTCACCCGACGCGAGATCGCGCAGCTTGAGGCCGGTGATCGCCATGCGCCGCGAGCCGTACGCAAGCCACTTTCCGTCCGGGCTCACAGCTGGACGGAAACCGGTGCCGAGGTTCTGCGTGCGGCGGTCGACGCGCCCGGTCTGTCGGTCGTACATGACGACCTGCGTGCTGCCCATCATCTGGTTGTAACCGGCGGGACCGGTACGCGCGCCGGCGTAGATGTAGCGTCCGTCGGACGAGACGGAGGCGCCCATGAAATTGTTCGGCGCCTGCCCACCGCCGGGTCCGCCCTGCGGTGGCTGCGCCGGCGTCTGACCCGTTAGGCGGAGTCCGTTGCCGCCATCCTTGTAGTAAAGCCAGAGATCGCCGCCCTTCGACGCGACGACATACTGGCCGTCAGGCGTAAAATCGGGGGAGACGAACGCGTTGTTCGGCCCGCGGGTCAGCGGCCGGACATGCTGTCCGTTGGGGTCGACGAGCCAGAGGTTCTCGCTCCCGGACCGGTCGCTCACGAAGACGATCGATTTGCCGTCGGGCGAGAAGCGGGGCTGCCCGTCGAACCCGGACCCGCTCGTTATGCGGGTAGCCGAGCCGCCCGCGATGGGAAGGGTGTAGATGTCGCCGAGGAGATCGAAGACGATCGTTTTTCCGTCGGGCGAGACGTCGAGCGACATCCACGTGCCCTCATCGGTCGTGAACTTGAGGGGACGCGTGGGGATGAGCGGAAGGTCGCTGTTCGGCGCGGTGCGACGAGTCGAGTCGGGCGTCGGTTGAGCGACGGCCGACGTGGTGGCGCCGAACAGGAGGCTAATGCTGAGTACGCGGCGGACGACCAAGGCACGCGACATCGTGGTGACTCCTAATAGTACGGTGAGATCGCTGAGTTATCAGGCGACAACCGGCGTCGCAAGTGTCGACGTACCAACAAAGACCAGCCCGTTAGAACTACGAACTGATAACTACGCAGGGCACTGACGGCGCAGGGCACGAGAACGGCGCACGGCACTAACGACGCACGGCACGAACTGCGCAAGACATTAACGACCACTGCGCCGAACCCAGACAGCGTGAGACGGCGCGGCGGCGTGGACGCGATGGTTCGCCGTTCGGCGCCCTCTGGGCCCTGCGCTCTGGTCGTTAATGTCTTGCGCCGTCAGTGCCCTGCGCGGTTCTCGTGCCGTGCGCCGTTAGTGCCCTGCGTCGTTAGTGCCCTGCGTCGTAAGTAGTGCGCCCTTCGGGCGCTGCGCCGTCAGAACTGCGCCGGATAGAGCGCACTGCTCTGGTCCATGTCTCGTGTCTCCCGGTATGTCATGGGAACCGCGCGTGGGTCGGTGATGCCGCCATCCGCAACGCGGCCGAGGATGACCTCGTGGTCTCCCGCCGGGTGCCACGCCGTCAGCTCGCAGTCGAAGTAAGCCAGAGCGTCATCGAGGATCGGCGCCCCGCTGCGCCCCGGATGCCAACGGAGGCCCGCGAGCTTGTCGTATTCCCGGCCCGACCGGGTGCCGAATCGCCGGGCGATCTCGAGTTGGCCCTGCTTCAACACGTTCACCGTAAACGCTCGGGCTCCCTTCACGAGCGCATACGAGGCGTTCTGCGGATTGATGCTCAGCGCCACGAGCAGCGGGTCGAACGAGACCTGCATGACCCACGCTGCTGTGAACGCGTCGCGCTGCTCGTCATGCGCAGCCCCGACGACGTACACGCCGAGCGTGAGCTGGCGAAAAAGCGCTTCGATCGAGTTCACGCGCCGCCAGTACCGCGATCCGCCGCAATCACCGCGTTGAGCAGCACGTCGGCGCCGTTCACCACGTCCTCCGGCTTCGTGAACTCCTTCGGCGAATGGCTGATGCCCCCGACGCTCGGCACGAAGATCATGGCCATGGGCGCGATCCGGGACATCTCCTGCGCGTCGTGGCCCGCACCGCTCGGCATCCGCTGGCGCGTGAAGCCTAACGCCGCGGCGGCGCCGTCGATCCAGCTCATCACCTCCGGGGTCGAGGTCGCCGGAGCGGTGTCCACATTCTGCTTGATGTCGAACGTCGTCTTCGTCGCCGCGCCGATCTCCCCGCCAAGCTGCTCGAAGCGCTCGGTGAAGTGCGCGATCTTGGCGGCGTCGAGGTCGCGCAGGTCAACCGTGAACACGACCTGCCCGGGGATGACATTTCTCGTGTTAGGCGACACCACCATCCGGCCGATCGTCGCGACGGTGCGACCCGGCACGCTTCTCACCGCCTCGTTGATCGCCACCGCGAACTTCGCCGCGGCCAGCATCGCGTCCTGCCGCTGGTCCATTGGCGTCGTACCGGCGTGATTCGCGAAGCCGGTGACGGTGATCTCGAACCAGCGGAGCCCGACGATGCCCTCGACGACACCGATCTGAAGGCCCGCCTTCTCCAGCAGACCGCCCTGCTCGATGTGCAGCTCGATGTAACAGGCGAGGTCGCCCTTCTGGCGTACGGCTTCGCTCAGCTTCGCGACGTTCCCGCCAACGAGGCTGATCCCCTCCCGAATCGTCTTTCCGGACCGCGCAACCATGTCGAGATCGGCAGGCGTGATATGGCCGATCGCGCACCGGCTTCCGACCGTGCCCCCTTCTTCGTTCGTCCAGACCACGACCTCGAGCGGGTGGCGGAGCCGCACGTTCTGCTCACGCAGCGATCGCGCGACTTCGATCGCGCCGAACGAGCCGAGCGGCCCATCGAAGTTTCCACCGTCGGTGACGGAATCGACATGCGAGCCGATGAGGATCGGCTTGAGCGAGCGGTCCGTGCCCTCGAGTCGCCCGAGAATGTTGCCCGCCGTATCGATCCGGGGATTGAGCCCCGCTTCGCGGAAGAGGTCCAGGGTGAAGGCTCGTCCAGCGAGATCCGCATCGGAGTACGCGACGCGATTGATCCCGGTCGGCGTTCGCCCGACGGAGTCGAACTTCGCGAGCCAGCCATTGAGGCGAGCGCCGTTCACGCGGAGTGGAGCCTGCGACCCGCTGAGCGCGAACGCCGCGCCTGGCGTCGTGCGGAGGAGCGGGACCGCGGCGAGCGCGGCGGAGCGGTGGAGAAAGGTTCGACGCTTCATGGTGATCGATCGAGTGTGAGAGCAGGATACGCTACCGGATCTTCTTCGCTGGCCTGTCACGGCCGAACTGATGAAGCACCAGGCCCGTCACCGTACCGCTCGCGTTGCGCGTGAAGCTCAACTGCGCGTCCGCTTCCTTGACAAAGAAGTCGCTGTTGCTTTCCGGCCAGAGGCGCACCGGGTCGCCTCCGCTGCTCGATTTCACGTAGAGCGCGCCATCACGCAACGACATGCCGAGCACGAGACCGGTCGCGAGCTCGTAGTCACCAACGTACGGTCCCAGCGCAGTCGCCGGCAGGTCGATTGCCGTTCGCTTCTTCGGCGGAAGGGCAGACGGCGGCACCATTCCCAGGAGCCGCATGTAGACGGAGAGCTGGCTGTAGTGCTCCGCGAGATCGGTCTCGAACGCGAGCAGCGTGCTCGCGAGCGCCGGCGAGCTCAGTTGGGGGATTCGCTCCATCACGTCGTCGCAGAACCGGAGCGATGCCCTGAGCCGAGCGACGAGCGTGTCCTTCGGCCACCGAGCCTTCACGGTGTCCGCCAGCGAGTCCTTTGCTGTTCTTGGAGCCTTCGCGCTCCCGAGTCGTTCGCATAACGAATAGTTCGCGTTCTCGAGGTGCTGAGCGATGTAGCCGATGGACTGCTGGACGGGCGTCGGCCGGAAGTCGTATTTGGCCGCGGGGATGGAGTCGAATGCATCGACCAGTCGGCTGCCGAAAATGTCCGCGAATCGAACGAAGCTGAGTATCACACCATCCGGGCTCGCGGGTGCGGCCGCCGGTTGCGCCGCGAGCGGTGCGGGCAGCAGGAGAGCAGCGAGCAAGGCACGATAGCGCATGGGTCTCCGGATTTCGGGATGGCGGTACGGAACGGTCATCGTACACGCCGCGCGCGCGAAAGGATCTTGTCTTCGGCGACACCATGGACCTCGAAGCCGGTCGCGCGGCCCCCTTCGAAGCTGAAGGTGATGACCTCGTCGAGCTCGTCACCGATCAACGACCCGTTCTTGTACTGCCGCGGATGAAAGTCATCCTCGCCTGCGGGCAACAGATCGAACTCCGGGTCCAGCCCCGGTTCGACGGCGTCGCTCGTGGTGCGCACCCACAGCTGGCCGCCGCGTTCCACGATCTCGTACCGGATGCCGCGTGCCGTCGGCGGGTCGTTCGGGTCGCGGAGCTCGTAGACCCCGACGTAGCTCGACAACGGATGCGCGGCGACGATCGGCGGACGCGACGACTGGATCTCCAGGCGAATAGGCACGAGCGTCTCGGCCCACTGGAATGCGAGGGTGGCGCTCGTGCGGGTCACCACGGGAAAAGAGAACGTCAGCACTTCGACGTGGGGTGATGAGTCGGCCGGCACGCGAAATCGGAGCTCGTCGTCTTTGGCATCGGGTCGAATGACGTGAAAACGTCGTGCACTGTGATTCAGCACGACGGTCCACGGATCGGGCTTCGCTGCGGGAATCATCCAGACGGAATACTTGCCGCGCGGCACCGGGTGCCCGTCGATCCTGACGTCGCGATCGACCTCGAGCGTCGTCGCCCAGTTGGCTCCGGGGGTCCACGTGGCTCCCCACGGCACCAGCTTGCCGAAGATCGTCCGCCCGCGAACGGAGGGGCGGTAGTACTCGACCGTGATCGTCGTGCTGTCGACCTTCTGCGAGATCGTGCCGAACGGGCTCGCGAGCGACTGCGGGCTCGCAACCGCGCTGGGGCAAAGGGCGGGCAATACTGCGAACGATGCGCCGACGACGACCCGCGATGGAAGGAACGGCGTGCGCATGATGGTCATCCGCGTTAGGCAATGGACAGGACAGAAAGCAGCTAAGCGAACACGTTATGCACCCACCGAACATGCCTGGCGATATCGTCGGCAGCGTCGGGGGTCCACTCGCACGCCTCGGCCAGCCACAGTACCGAGAGCACGCGAGCGGTGAAACGGAGCCGCTCCTGGAATCCCGAGTCGATCGCGTGCGGATAGTTTCGCAGCACCTGGTCGGCAAACGCCCAGCGGTGCCAGGCCACGAGCGGGGCGAAGTCTCGAGCGGGATCGCCCAGTATCGCGTCGCTCCAGTCGAGAATGCCGACGAGCTCTCCCGTCTCCGGGTCCACGAGCAGGTGCTCCGGTGACAGGTCATCGTGGGTGAGTCGAAGAGGCCGCGGGAACGCCGCTGGTGGTCGTCGAGCGTTGTCCCGGACCCAATCCACAGCGCGATCCACTACCGGGTCGATGCATCGAAGCGCCGACGCAGCGACGATCCGGTCGTCGAGCCAACGCTGCCGCCCCGGATCGTCCACATCCATCTCTCGGATGCCAGCGGCTCGCGCGTCGGACTCCGGAACCCCGTGAATTGCGCCGAGCGCTTTGCCGATCGATCGGGCCGTGACTGAAAAGACAGTCGAGGCCACCGTATCGGCCGCTACACCACGTATGAACCGGTGTCCTGTAAACTTGTATGGGAACGCGTCGCCTGGCTGCCCATCGAGCTCGACGGCCGGAACGGCTACGGAAGGTGGCAATACCTGCGCGACCAGGTCGAGCAGTCGGCGCTCGGTGTCAAGCGTAGCCGCACACTCGGCGCGACGCGGAAAGCGGAACACCCAGCCATCCGTCGTGAGGAACGCATCGAAGTCCCAGCCGGAGCCCAGGTGCACGAGGCCGGCCGCGCGGACGTCCGGGAAGCAGGCGCGGATGGCCGCGCTCGCAATCACGAGCGAGAGCGGCGGGTCCAGGTGGGTTTCTCCATTTTCCACCACCACAGGCCACCGGTCGTCGCATTGGGCAGTCGGTGCCCGGTCTGCCGCGCGACCATGACGATCTGACCCCGATGGTGCGCCTCGTGGGCGACGAAGTACGTCAGCACGTGGCCCACGTCTAGTGACAGGTTGCGCCACACGTACCCTTTGGACGGCGGGACGTGGCCTTCCGAATCCAGGCCGAGCTCGAGTAGAGCCTCCATCCCCGAGCCGCTCCGGTTCAACGCGGTCACGAGCTGGCGCGGCGTCACGCGCCGCTGATCGACGCGCTCCGGCGTCGGAATCCCGTGCTCGCGGCCGAGGGTGCGTAGCCAACTGCAACGCGAGTTGTGGAGGTGCGCAGCGATCATGCGGATCGTTCGCCTCGGAACGTCGGGAATCGACAGATCCCACAGCGCCGGCGGCAGGCGTTCCATGAGCTGCGTCGTGATGCGGTTGTTCGTTCGCCAGGCGCCTAACACACTGGCTCGGAGATCAGCTGGTGTGGGCATATCCGTTTCTCAGAGTCGCCGCGTTTCCCCGAAGCGTGCGATCCAGAGCCTGTCGTCGTCGAGTCCGACCGCCCGCCAGCGCTCGCACGTCCGCTTCGGCGGTTCATCCATCGCTTCATCCGTTAGGCGGAACGTCCCCCAGTGGATGCCGAGCATGAGCGGCAGCGGCTTGCCGGCGTGCGCGGCGACGAGATCCTGATAAATCTGCACCGCCTCTTCGGGGTCGGCGTGCACGACGTGCATGAACCAGCGCGGGTCGTACGCACCGATCGGCAGCATCACGAAGTCGAACGGGCCGCACCGCGCGCCGACCTCGCCGAACTCGGTGTGATACGCGGTGTCACCGGCGAAGAACGCGCGCTTTCCCTCGAGCTCCAACGCGAACCCGCACCAGAGCGTCTTGTTCCGGTCGCCGAGCCGGCGGGCACTGAAGTGTCGAGCGGGCGTGGCGGTGACGCGCAGCGTGCCGATGCTCGCCTCCTGCCACCAGTCGAGCTCCACGATCTCGCGCGCACCCCAGCCGCGGATGTACGCGCCGACGCCGAGCGGGACGACCCACGTGGCGCTCGGGTGAGCGCTCGCGAGCTGCCTAACGGCTGGCTTGTCGAGATGGTCGTAGTGCGTGTGCGAGAGCAGGATGATGTCGAGCGGCGGCAGTGAGTCGATCGCGACGGCAGGATCCATGATGCGTCTCGGCCCGGCCCATTGCACCGGGAACGCTCGCTGACTGAATACCGGATCGGTGATGATGTTCAGCTCGCCGAACTGCAGGAGGACGGTCGAATGGCCGATCCACGTCGCGGCGTGGCTGGCTGCGCGTCCGCGCGGGTAGGCGAGCTCCGGTCGCGCGGTGGGGAGCGAGCCTCGTGGCGGATCTGCGACGAGCACTTGTCCGCGACGCTGGCGCCTCCATTGGAGCACATCGCGCCACCCGCGCGGTTCGCTGTCCGGCCAGGGGTTTCGGAAGGAGCCGTCAGGGGCATGGTGGGCGCCGTTCGCTCGCCCGTCTTGGGTCGTCATGCCTTGAAGCTACTTCACGATCTGTGGGCCGGCCTTCTCGGGCTGGCATCTACGACGAAGGCTGGTTCGGATGCTTCGATGCCACTGATCAGCCGGATCCCCGAACGCTCCCAGCAAGATAGCGCAACGGGCCGGGATTCCTGATTAACGACCTCGGGAAGCCCCTTCAACGCATTCCAGGGTAGTTCACCAAAAGAAAGAAGGATGCGTACTCGGTCGTCGGAGCTCTCATGCCCTCGGAGCAAATCCGCGAACATTCGCGCAATCGATGGTCGAAATCCGCGTTAGGTGTTGCCCATCGCCTGACCGCTCGCGATGTCGGGTCAGCGTCGCACCAACCTGAACGCGAAGTTGCGGCCGAGCGCCGGCGCTCCCGTCGCGCCGTATGCCAACGCGATCCACAGCGCAGCCACGTGCTCCAGCTCTCGGGCGCGGGCGAGCACTCCGGCGTCGATCGGGTCGAACCCAAGTGCGGTGGCCAGCTCGTGCGCGACCCGCTTCGCGCCACCATCGTTGCCCGCGTAGAACATGACGGTCGGCGCTCGGTCGTACGCGGGGCCACGGATGTTCTCGGCACCGGTGGTGTTGAACGCCTTGACGACGTGGGCGTTAGGCACGAGCGCCTGGACACGCTCTGCGCCGGACTCGCCGTTCTGCCCGACGTCCAGTGCGAAGCCTGCCTTGAGCGGGTTCGTGGCGTCGATCAACGGGCGGCCGTCGAGGGACCCTGCGTCGGCGCCAGCTTCCCGAAGCGCATCCGCGACGGCGCCCCACGGACTGGCGAGCACCACGACGTTCGCGTCCCTCACCGCCTCGGCCGGCGAGACCACGCTCGCGCGTGGCGGCAGACTCTCGTCCCCTTTCACCGCGGCTGAACCTGCTTCGGGTCGCCTAACGCCAAACTTCACGTCGTGTCCTGCCTCGGCCCACCGGCGCCCGAGCGTGCCACCCACGTTCCCGGCGCCCAGAATCGCGATCCGCATCCACCCTCCGTTTGCTGACGACCAGTTCCTTCCGCAAACGTTACTCGCCGCGCCTCGCGATGACAGCTCTGACGTTTGCCTTACACTTTTTTTCCTCCCCGCAAGGGTGGCCGCCGCATAGCGTCAGGGCCATGCGTCCATCCTTCCTCTCGCACCTCCTCGTTCCCTCGCTGTTGGGGTCCGAAGCGCTCGCTCAGCGTCCCGACTCGCGCGACTCGGCACAGGCACTTCCGGGCGTGACCGTCTCCGCCACCCGCTCGCCGTCGCGCATCCTCACGACACCCCTCGCGGTCACGAAGATCGCGACGCCGGAGCTGCGCTCCGTCAACGGCTTCGGTCTCGACGACGCCCTCAGCCGAGTGCCCGGAGTCATCGCGCAGTCGCGCTATGGTACGAGCGACATCCGACTCATGATCCGCGGCTTCGGCGCTCGCGGTGCCGGAGATCGGTCGAACTCGGGCACGTCGCGCGGCGTCCGTGTGCTCGTGGATGGCTTTCCCGAAACGGAGCCCGACGGCCGCACGGCGTTCGACCAGCTCGATCTCGCGGCGACTTCGGGCCTCGAGGTGATCCGCTCGAATGCCTCGGCGCTCTGGGGCAACGCGGCAGGCGGCGTCGTGAACGTCCTCACGATGCCGAGCGTAGAAACGCCGGCCTTCGAGGCGCAGACCATCGTTGGCGACTTCGGGCTCGCGCGCTATGCCGTGCGAACGTCGGCACCGATGGGCGCGAGCGGCATGCTGTGGGCGAACTTCACGAACACGTCGTTCGACGGATGGCGCGACCACTCTGACGCACGTCGCGCGCTCGTGAATGGCGGCGCGACGGGCCGCGTTGGTGAGCGTACGCGGCTGGGGCTCTACTTCTCCGCCGCCAACAATCTCATGCACGTGCCGGGTCCGCTCACGCAGACCCAGGTCGATGCCGACCCGAACCAGGCCAACCCCACGTACCTGCAGCGCGATGAGCGTCGGTACAATCGCCTGGGGCGCCTCGGCGTGAGCGTCGATCACGACGTGAGCTCGACGTTCTCGCTGTCATCGATGCTCTACGTCAACCCGAAATATCTGCAGCGGTCGGAGCGCAACACGTTCCGTGATTTCACGCGCTACCACGTGGGTGGGAACCTCATTGCGAGGACGACGTTTCCCACTGGTGGTACCCGATCTGTCCTCACCTTCGGGCTCGATGAAGCGTACCAGGATGGGGCGATCCTGTTTTACAACCTGACCCCCACGGGAGACCGCGGCTCGACGCTGACCGACAACAAGGGTGAGGGCGCGAACAACTTCGGCATATTCGTACAGGACGAGCTCAGCGTGAACCGGCGCCTAACGCTGCTGCTGGGTGCACGGTATGACGTCGTGGCATACAATTATCGAAGCTTCCTGCCGTCGCCGCCGGTTCGATCGGATCACCGCGACTTCTCACGTGTCTCGCCCAAGCTCGGGATCAACTGGCTGGTGGGCGCATCGAGCAGCGTGTACGCGAACGTCGGCGGCGGGATCGAGGTGCCGGCGGGGAACGAGACCGACCCGACACCTGGCGCTCCGCCCGCGCTGCTCAATCCGCTACTCGACGCGATCCGATCCACGACGTACGAGGTCGGTTTCAAGTCGATGCCGTCACTCGCGAGCGGCGGTCGGTTCAGCCTTGGCTACGACGTGGCGCTCTACGACATCGAGGTCAGGAACGAGATCGTGCCGTACAACGGTGGCCGCTACTACCTGACTGCTGCGAAGGCGCGGAGGCAAGGCGCGGAGGCCGGCGCAACGGTCCAATCGACCGCGGGGCTGTTCGCGAACGGCGCCTTCACGTTCTCGCACAACATCTACCGCGATTACGTCGTCGATTCGGCCGTCATCTTCCCGACCGATCCGACGAAGGTCGGCAAGTTCGCCGACTACAGCGGCAACGACGTCGTGGGAATCCCGAACGTTCTGGCGAACGTCGAGGTGGGGACCGAGGTCCCAGGCTATCGTGCGCTTCGCGTGAAGGCAGGCGTCGAGCATTCGGGCAAGTACTTCGCGGACGACGCGAACCGCGTTCGCGTGCCCTCGTTCACGATCGTGAACCTGACGGCCGAGCTGCGTGACCCGATCGTGGTGCTTCGCGGCGTCCGCCTCGGCGGCTTCGTGAGCGTGAAGAACGTGACCGACAAGCAGTACATCGGGTCGGCATTCCTGAACCCGGACTTGGTGGGTGGAGCGCCGGCGGCGTTCGAGCCGGGGACACCACGCGCGTTCGTCGTGTCGTTGTCGTTAGGTATTTAGGCGGCTGGCGGCTGGCGGCTGGCGGCGGGCGGCGGGCGGCGGGCGGCGGGCGGCGGGCGGCGGGCGGCGGGCGACGGGCGACGGGCGACGGGCGACGGGCGACGGGCGACGGGCGACGGGCGAC
>Ga0075424_100004350_pt1 | contig 13347 bp, 8 predicted proteins | sample SoiMethybrSBSTD3_FD_75301 | JGI IMG/M metagenome (GOLD analysis project Ga0075424, IMG submission 75301) | Bulk soil microbial communities from a Populus tree surrounding site in Tennessee, USA - Soil MetaG P. TD hybrid SBSTD3 | ecosystem: Environmental > Terrestrial > Soil > Tree plantation... | reverse complement strand
TCACGCTCGACGGCCTTCATCGCGCCGTAATCGGCGCGGCCCACACCGATGCGCTCGGCCGGCTTCGCGCCGAGGTGGAGGAGCGTCTCGACGACAACCCGCCGCCCGTGCAGACGCGGGAGCTCGAGCGCGAGTACCGCGCGGTCGTGGAGGAGATCCTCGACCTGCGCGACGCCGACGACCGCGTGCGCGAGTTCCTGCGCGCGATCACCGAGGCCGGCGCGCTCGCCGACACATCCGCCTACGCGCCGGACGTCACCTTCGCGCAGCGCGTCGAGCTGCTCGAGACCGTCGACGTCGTCGAGCGTCTGAAGCTGGCCCTGGAACTCCAGCGGGAGCGGCTCGCCGAGCTGCAGGTCCGCCGCCGCATCCACGACGACGTCGAGGAGGGCGCGCAGAAGCAGCAGCGCGAGTGGTTCCTCCGCCAGCAGATGAACTCGATCCGCAAGGAGCTCGGCGAGGACGAGGGCTCGGTCGTCGAGGAGTACCGCGCGAAGATCGAGGAAGCCGGGATGCCGGAGGACGTGCGAGCGCAGGCCGAGCGCGAGCTGCGGCGCCTCGAGACGATGGGCGACGCTAGCGGCGAGGCTTCCATGATCCGCACGTACCTCGACTGGCTCGTCTCCGTGCCGTGGTCGCAGCGGAGCGACGAGACGCTCGACCCACTGGGCGCGCGCGAGGTCCTCGACGCCGACCACGCCGGCCTCGAGGACGTCAAGGACCGCATAGTCGAGTACCTCGCGGTGCGCAAGCTCCGCCAGGACCGCGGGATCCCGAACGACAAGCGCTCGGGCGCGATCCTCACGCTGATCGGGCCGCCCGGCACGGGTAAGACGTCGATCGGCGAGTCGGTCGCGCGGGCGCTCAATCGCGAGTTCGTGCGGATGTCGCTCGGCGGCATCCGGGACGAGGCCGAGATTCGCGGCCACCGGCGGACCTACATCGGTTCGCTGCCGGGCCGGCTCGTCCGCGCGCTGCGTGATGCCGGGACGATGAACCCGGTCATCCTTCTCGACGAGGTGGACAAGGTCGGGGCCGACTGGCGCGGCGATCCGTCCGCCGCCCTGCTCGAGGTGCTCGACCCGGCGCAGAACCACTCCTTCCGCGACCACTACCTGGACGTCGAGCTCGACCTCTCCGAGGTCTTCTTCATCGCCACCGCGAACGTCGCCGACACGATCCCCGGCCCGCTGCTCGACCGGATGGAGGTCATCCGCTTCGACGGCTACACGGTCGACGAGAAGACGGCAATCGCGCGCGGCTACCTATGGCCGCGTCAGGTCGAGCGGAACGGGCTGCGTGAGGACGAGGTCTCGATCGCGGACGACACGATCCAGCTGGTCGTCTCCGAGTACACGCGCGAGGCGGGCGTCCGGCAGCTCGAGCGCGAGCTCGGCACTGTCCTGCGCAAGACCGCGACGCGCATCGCGGCCGGCCAGGTCGAGGCGCCGGTCGAGGTCGACGTGGAGGTCGTGCGGGACGCGCTCGGCCGCCAGAAGTTCTTCCAGGAGGCGGCGGACCGGACGGCGGTCCCCGGTGTGGCGACAGGCCTTGCCGTGACCGGCACGGGCGGCGACGTCCTCTTCGTCGAGGCGACCTCGATGGACGGCGCGAACGGCGAGCTCGTCCTCACGGGCCAGCTCGGAGACGTGATGAAGGAGTCGGCGCGCATCGCCCTCTCCTACGTCCAGTCGCACGCCGAGGAGCTCGGGATCGACCACGACGCATTCAAGGACCGGTCGTTTCACGTGCACGTCCCCGCGGGTGCGATCCCCAAGGACGGGCCGAGCGCCGGGATCACGATGACGACTGCGCTCGCGTCGCTGCTCTCCGAGCGGCCGGTGAAGCACACCGTCGGAATGACCGGCGAGGTGACGCTGCAGGGACGCGTGCTGCCGATCGGTGGCCTGAAGCAGAAGGTGCTCGCCGCGCATGCGGCGGGGCTCACCGACGTGATCATCCCCGAGCGGAATCGCGCCGATCTCGACGACGTCCCCGAGGACGTGCGCGAGGCCATGCGCTTCCACCCGGTGATGACGCTCGGCGAGGTGCTCGAGCTCGCGCTCGATCCGAGAGCGAAGCCGAGTCTCCATGCGGTGTAGGACCTGCCGGCCGCTGCCCGACGAGGTCGCCCGGGCGGCTGACCTCCTCGGGCGGCGCTGGGCACTCGCGATCCTCTGGGCGGCGGCCGAGGCGGGCGCCGTCCGCTTCAACGAGTTCAAGCAGACGCTGGAGGGCATCCCCCCGCGAACGCTCGCCGCGCGGCTCGCCGAACTCGAGGAGGCGGGGGTGCTCGAGCGGCGGGTCTTCGACTCCCGCCCCCCGCGCGTCGAGTACCGGCTGACGGAAGCGGGTCGCCGCCTCTGCTACGTGGTCGAAGCCCTGAGCGCCTTCGCGGCTTCGGCCTAGGCCGGGGCCAACGCGGCGATCTCACGCTCGCGGGCGAGGCGTTCGAGTGCCTGCATCTCGATCTGGCGCACGCGCTCTCGCGTCAGGCCTAGGTCCCGGCCGATCATCTCCAGGGACTTCGGGTCCTGGTCGCCGTCCAGCCCGTAGCGGAGCTTGATCACCGTCTGCTCGCGGTCCGGCAGCTTTGCAACCGCGCTTCGCAGCAGGTGCTCGCTCAGTCCGACGACGACCTCCTCCTCGACATCTGCCTTGTCGGTCGCGACGATGTCTCCGAAGGCCGTCTCTCCCTCACTGCCGAGGGGCTTGTCGAGGCTCGCGACCGCCCGCGCCGCCGCGCGAACTTCGCGCACGTGCTTGGCGGAGAGCTTCGCCGTCTTCGCCACCTCCTCGTCGGTCGGCGGCCGCTCGAGCTTCAGCGTCAGCTCCCGCTCGGCGCGCGCGATCTTCTGCTCGCGCTCAACGATGTGGACGGGGATCCGGATCGTGCGCGACTTGTTCGCAACCCCGCGCTGCACCGCCTGACGGATCCACCACGTCGCATACGTCGAGAACTTGTAGCCGCGGCGCCAGTCGAACTTCTCGACGGCCCGGATGAGCCCGATGATCCCCTCCTGGATCAGGTCGAGCAGCGAAAGCCCGTGGCCCTGGTACTTCTTCGCGATCGAGACCACGAGGCGGAGGTTCGAGTTGATCATCCTGTCCTTCGCCTGCTGGTCGCCGCGCTCGATCAGTTTGGAGAGCTCGACCTCCTCGGCGGCGGTCAGCAGCGGGTAGCGGCCGGCCTCGTTGAGGAAGAGCTGGAGCGAGTCCGTCGTCATCGCGGCAACCGTCTCGTTCGAGAAGTGCGTCTCCGTGACGTCCGGCAGGCTGCAGTCGTCGGTGAGCTCGATCCCGCGCTCGTCGAGCTGCTCGTAGAGCGACGAGACCTCCTCTTCATCGAGCTCGAGCTCGGCGACCGCCTGCGTGAACGAGGAGAGGTTGACGCAGCCCGCCTCCTCAGCGTGCTCCATCAATGCGCGAAGCTGGTCGTGACTCATGGCGTTGCTATGCCCCCCTCCTCGGTTCGGTAACGCGCTCGGGTTCGAGGCCGCATCCGGGGGTACACTCAAAGGCAGTGAAGGCGCCGGACACCCTCTGGGAGCTCGTCTTCCTCATGGTGATCCTCAAGATCCCCATCGCATATCTCTGCTACGTGGTTTGGTATGCGATCAGGGCGAAGCCTCGGGGAGGCGGGGGCCCTGCGGGGGTTCGTGTGATCCCGGACTCGCCGCCGCCGAGCCTCGACCACCTTCGCCGGCGCCCCCGCCGCCGGCCGCCACGGCCGCACGGAGGCCCGTCCCGGGTCTACACGCGCACCGCGCGCGCCGCCGCTGCGCGCGCCGGTAGGATCGCCGACCGTTGAGCGCCGAAGGGGAAGTCCTCCACGAGAGCGGGGAGAAGCGGACGTCGGAGACGGTCGCCGGCTTCCTCGCCGCGATCGCGATCTTCGTGAGCCTCGTGGGGCTCGCGTGGCACCCGCTCCGCCTGATCCTGCCGTCACTCGCCATCGCGCTCGTTGCCTCGGGCATGGGCACCGGCAAGGCGCGCCTCCCGTTTGCGGCCGTTCTGATCAGCGCCGTCTGCCTCTTCTTCGGGCTCACGATCGCGGTCGCCTTCAGCAAGCCGCTCTGGTAGCGACGCAGCCCTGCTACAACGAACGTGGACATGGGACGTCCCGACGTTGACGGACTGAACACGGGCTACGCCGCGCTGCTCCTCGAGCAGTACCTCGACAACCCCGGCGCCGTGCCGGAGGAATGGCGCGACCTCTTCGAGAGCGAGCCCGAGGTGCTACTGCAGCGCCACCCCGGCCTCGCGCGGCTGCTTGAGCGCGCCGCCGCCGACGGGGACGGTCACGCGACGCCTGTTGCAACGACGCCGTCGCCTGCCTCCGCGCCCGAAGCGGCTCCGGCTCCGGCGGTCGCAGAAGAGGACAAGGAGCTCCTCGGCGGCATCGCCGCGTCGATGTCTCTGGTCAAGGCGATCCGGATGCACGGGCATCTCGCGGCGCGGCTCGACCCGCTCGGCTCGGAGCCGCCCGGCGACCCCGCCCTCGAGCCCGAGCGCCTGATCCCGAAGCTGACGCCGGAGCTGCAGGCGCGCATCCCGTCCTCGCTCCTCCGCCTCCAGGTCGAGGGCGAGACGCTGGCAGACGCGCTGCCGCGGCTGCTCGAGACGTACACCGGCACGATCGCCTACGAGATCGAGCACATCTCGGACCACGAGGAGCGCGTCTGGTTGCGGCAGGCGATCGAGTCGGGCCGCTATCGGCGCCCACTCTCCCGCGACGAGCGCGTGCGGCTGCTCAGGCGGCTAAGCCAGGTCGAGGGGATGGAGCGCTACCTGCGGCGCGCCTTCCTTGGGCAGAAGCAGTTCTCCGTGGAAGGCCTCGACGTCATGATCCCGATGCTGGACGAGGCGATCGAGCTCGCCGCGTCCGACGGCGCCCACGAGGTCGTGCTCGGGATGGCGCATCGTGGCCGGCTCAACGTGCTCGCGCACGTCGTCGGGCGGCCCTACGAGACGATCCTGCGCGAGTTCGAGGGCGAGCGGACGATCGAGGCCGTCGTCTCGAGCGAGGAGGGCGGCAGCGGCGACGTGAAGTACCACCTCGGCGCGCAGGGGACCCGCTCGACGCCGACCGGTGACATCACGATCACGCTCGTTGCAAACCCGAGCCACCTCGAGGCCGTCGATCCGGTGGTGGAGGGACGGGCGCGAGCAGAGCAGACGGACCGCTCCTCCCGGCAGGGCTATCACGATCCGAGCGTCGCCCTCCCCGTCCTGATCCACGGCGACGCGTCGTTCGCCGGCCAGGGCAGCGTCGCCGAGACGCTCAACCTCCAGGCCCTCGCGGGCTACTCGACGGGCGGCACGCTCCACCTGATCTCCAACAACCAGGTCGGGTTCACCACCGACCCCGAGAGCGGCCGCTCGACCCGCTACTCGAGCGACCTCGCCAAAGGCTTCGACATCCCGATCGTTCACGTGAACGCCGACGACCCCGAGGCGGCGCTCGCCTCGATCCGACTTGCGCTCGCCTACCGCCGCCGCTTCGGCCACGACGTCGTCGTGGACCTCGTCGGCTACCGCAGACACGGCCACAACGAGCAGGACGAGGCTGCGTACACCCAGCCTCTGATGGCGGCCGCGATTGCGGAGCATCCCACCGTCCGCGAGCAGTTCGCCGCGCACCTCGTCGCCGAGGGCGACGTCACGCAGGAGCAGGCGGACGAGCTCGACGACGACGTCGTGACCGAGCTGCGCCGGGCGCACGAGGCGTTGAAGGAGACGTTCGGGCAGGCCGAGCCGGCGCCACGCACCGATACGCACATCCCTGCCGCCACAGGCGACGAGGTCGTCACCGCCGTCGGCGCCGACCGGCTGCGCGCGCTCAACGAACAGCTCCTCCGTGTGCCCGACGGCTTCACCCCGAACCCGAAGCTCATGCGCCAGCTCGAGCGGCGCCGTGAGACGCTCGAGGAGGGCGGGATCGACTGGGGGCAGGCCGAGGCGCTCGCGTTCGCCTCCCTCCTCGTCGAGGGGATCCCGATCAGGCTCACCGGCCAGGACACCGAGCGCGGGACGTTCTCCCACCGCCACGACGTCCTCCACGATGCGAGCACGGGCGCGACGTTCACGCCGCTGCAGCATCTCGATGACGCCGGCGCCGCCTTCGAGATCTACAACTCCCCGCTTTCGGAATATGCCTGCGTCGGCTTCGAGTACGGCTACGCCGCCGCGGCCCCTGAGGCGCTCGTGCTCTGGGAGGCCCAGTTCGGCGACTTCGTCAACGGCGCCCAGATCATCATCGACCAGTTCATCGCCGCGGGGCTGTCGAAGTGGCGGGAGTCGACGCGTCTCACGCTCCTGCTGCCGCACGGCTACGAGGGCAACGGGCCGGAGCACTCGAGCGCCCGGCTCGAGCGCTTCCTTCAGCTCGCCGCGCAGGAGAACCTGCGCATCGCCAACTGCACAACGTCGGGCCAGTACTTCCACCTCTTGCGGCGCCAGGCGCTGGACGCGACGGCGCGGCCGCTTGTCGTCATGACCCCGAAGGGGCTATTACGGCTGAAGCAGGCCGGCTCGACGCTCGAGGATCTGGCGAGCGGCGAGTTCCGGCCCGTGCTCGACGATGCGAATCCAGATCGTGAGCGCGTCGAGCGGCTCGTGCTCTGCCAGGGGAAGATCTATTACGACATCGCCGGCCACGAGCAGCGCGCAAACGCGTCCGGCGTCGCGGTCGCCCGCATCGAGCAGCTCTACCCGTTCCCGACCGATCGCGCGCAGGCCGTGTTCGCGCGCTACCCGAACCTCCGCGAGGTCGTGTGGGCGCAGGAGGAGCCACAGAACATGGGCGCCTGGCGCGCAATCCGGCATCGGCTGGAGGAGTCGAAGCCGGACGGGGTGCCGCTCCTCTACGTCGGCCGGCCGTGGCGCGCGAGCCCGAGCGAGGGCTATCCGACCGCGCACCTTCGCGAGCAGGACAGAATCGTCCGCGCCGCGCTCGGGCTCTAGTTCCGGCCTGCGGCTAGCGGCGGCGGCGGCGGTCGGTGGCAGCCTTCGCCGCGCGGGACGCGAGCTTCGGGCCGTGCCTTCGGGCGAGTAGCAGTAGCTGGCGGCGCTGGGCGGGGGGGAGACGCCGCCAGATGTCCCAGGCCGCGATGGTGAGGGCCCATGGGGTGGGGCGGAGCCTGCGGAACTTGGCTGCCATGCCCTGATCCTGGCAGATCGCCGTGCGACGACGCGCCAACAGCCGCAGTCCTAGGCTTGGTGTCCGTGCCCCTGGCCGTGTTGTTCGGCCTCGTCGCCCGGCTTGGGCGGAGGAGTGTGCTGCGGCTTCGGGTGGTCGGGGTGCGGCTTCGGCGGCAGCGACAGCTTCGGCTCGTGGTGCGGCTTTGGCGGCTTCGGCGGCTTCGGCGCTTGAGCCGGATGCTTCGGCGGCGCAGGCGGCTTCGGGGCTACGTGGTGAGACGCGGTTGCGCCGTCGACGCGCAGATCGTGCCCCACCGAGTTGCCGGCGAGTGCGACTGCGTTCGCATTCCCTTCGACTACGAGGTCGTGCCCGACCGTCGTGTTGCTGATCCGATTCTGTCCACCGGCGGAGCCGCTCAGGCCTTCGATCCGGAGGTCGTGACCGACCGAGCCCCCGTCGATGCTGATGCCCGCCGGGCTGTGGGCGACGAGGTTGTGTCCGACGGTCACGGCCGGGTCGATCAGCGTTCCGCCCGGGGACACCGTGAGGTCATGGGTGATAGCCGTGCCGTGCACGAGCACGCACGTCGCACCGCCGGGGACGACAACGTCCTTGCCGGTGCCGTTGAACGTGCCGTTACAGGTGGTCGTCTTCGGGGCGAGCGGAGTCGGCGCGAGCGCATGAGGCGTGGGCGGCGTGGGCGTGTCCGGCTGCGCGGGAGGCTGAGACTGAGGCTGCGTGCGAGGCGGCGGCTCGTGCACAGCGGGACTCGTCGCAGGATGCGGCTGAGCCGCCGGTCGAGACGTGCTCGCCGACGGGACGACGCCGACGTGGGTCGCGTGACTCTGCGGGCCCGCTGCAATCTGCGGCCGCGACTTCTGCGCGGGCAGGCTGGGCGCCAGCACAACGGGAGGTCCGGTCATGCTCGGCGCGCCGACGCCAAGCTCATGTTGAGGCGAAGGTCCGACGAGCAGCCGCGGGATGAGGACAGCCCCGGCGACCGCGACGGCCAGCAAGACCCCTGCGAGTACTCGCTCGGCGGCGATCACGCGTCTGATCGCGGCGAATACCCGCTCCTTACGGCTCATGCTGCTCCCTCCTCCCGCCGACAACATCCCCACAGGGTCTATCGGCAGGAGGGAGGTTCCGCTTGAGATCGAGGGGGCTCCAGCTGAGCAGCTTCAAGGTCAAGCTCGTGGCCTATTTCGTGCTGCTCTCACTCGTGCCGATGGCGGCGACCTACTGGGGGTTCAGCACCGTCGCCGGCTCGGGGGAGTCGCGCCAGGTGACCCTCCGGCAGGAGGCAGGGCTGCGCGCAGCGCTCGCTCTCTACACGGAGCGCGCCGATCGTGCGCAGGAGCAGGCGGAGCAATTCGCGCGCTCCCGTCCCCTCCAGCGCGCGCTCGAGCGCGGTGACCGCCGGATGCTGCGACGGATCGTCGCCGACGAGCCGTCGCTCTACGTCGTCGGCGCCCGCGGCCTCCGTGCCGGCGCCTCGCCACGCCGCGCAGCGCGATTCCCGGTCGACGTCGTGACGGGCACGCATCGTCTTGGCGAGGTGGTGGCGACGGTTCCGCTCGACGGCAGTCTGGTCGAGCGCCTCCGCCTCGGTGCGGCTTTCGACTCCGGCGACGTCCTCGTCCTCCTCGAGGGAACGCGGATCGTGTCGGCGTCACCGTTCGTGAGCGGACGCGTACCCGTGGCCGCCGGGCGAAGCGCGACCATCCGCGTCGGAGGCACGCGCTATCGCACGTTCGTCGCGCCGGCGCTACCGAGGGTGGGGGCACGGCTCGCCGTCCTGACCCCGAAGGCGCTGGTCGACGCGGCCAGCGCGCGGACCCGCGACCGCCTCCTCGCCGGGCTGCTCGCGTGCCTGGCGCTCGTCGGCGTCGTTGCGTACCTGCAGGGACGAGCGATCGTCCGCAATCTCAGCCGTTTCGCGACGGCTGCACGTGGGATCGCGCACGGCAGCCTCCACCAGCGCGTCCCCGTCCGCGGGCGAGACGAGTTCGCGGAGCTCGGCGCTGCCCTCAACGACATGGCCGAACAGCTCGAGGCGCGGCTCGCCGAGCTCGAGGCGGAACGCGGTCGCGTGCGGGATGCCCTCGCCCGCCTCGGAGAGGCGCTTGCGGCGACGCACGACGCGCGGGAGCTCCTCCGCATCGTCGCGGCGACCGCTGTCGAGGCAACCTCCGCGCGCGGCGGCCGGATCGTGACCGCCGACGGCTCCGCCGTCGTGAGCGGGGATCCGGACGGCGACGGCGAACGGCTGATTCTTCCGCTCGCCGCCTCGCGTGAGCGTTTCGGGACTCTCGAGCTCGTGGGGAACTCTTTCAGCAAGGAACAGCGGATGAACGCCGCGTCGCTCGCGGCGCACGCGGTGGTCGCGCTCGAGAATGCTCGTCTGCACGGCATGGTCGAGCGGCAGGCGCTCGTCGACGGCCTCACGGGGCTCGCAAACCGACGCGCAGCCTCTGACGCGCTGCACGGGGAGGCGGCCCGCGCCGAACGCCTGGAGACGCCGCTCTCGGTGGTCCTTGCCGACCTCGACAAGTTCAAAGAAGTGAACGACGCGCACGGCCACGCCGTCGGGGACGAGGTCCTGCGGGTCGTCGCCGAGGTGCTGCGCGAGACGCTCCGTGAGTCGGACGTCGCCGGCCGCTGGGGCGGGGAGGAGTTCCTCCTGCTGCTGCCGGGCGCCGACGAGGAGGGGGCGGCACAGCTCGCCGAGCGTGTGCGGGTCGCGCTCGCCGCGCGCAGCATCCCGAGCGTGCCGGGCCTCCGTGTCACCGCGAGCTTCGGCGTGGCCGAGTTCGCCGGGGAGACGACCCCGGAGCAGCTACTCGAGGCCGCCGACGGAGCGCTCTACAGGGCCAAGCGGGCGGGAAAGGATCGGGTCGAGCGGGCGGCGCGGGCGGCTTTTTGACACTCTCCTAACCCGAGTACCGCTGCAAGGCCCGTTATCATGCCCGCCGACGACGAGCACGACCCCACGGGAGGACACTTTATGCCGGTAGAGACACCGTCTATTTTCGCGCAGGTCATCAAGGAACACCTCGATCTGAAGGAGCGGAACTCGCGGCTCGGCGGCGCGATGCCCATCGAGCACTACAAGGGCGACGGAGATCCGTTCGAGAACCATCCGCTGTTCAAGAGCGAGGAGCAGGCGCGAATCGAGGAGACGATGGACGGCGTGGAGCCGGACTTCAGCGACACAAGCCTCGAGGACGTTGGCGTCTGGCCTGGCGAGGAGTCGATCGAAGAGGTAACGGCCGAGACCCGCGAGGCGGCGACGGTCCCCGCGGCCGAGGAGTCCGCCTTCTGGGGCAACGGCGGCGCCCGCGACTTCGACTGGGGCGACTAGGTCGCTCGCGAGCGAAGCTGACGCTTCGCTCGCGGTGGGAACGAACTCCGCGTTCGCGAGAGCGCGGTCTCGCGAACGCTTCGTGCCGATTTGTTGCCCGCCGGGACAGGCGCCTTGCGGCGCGCGTCCGGGAGCGGGGAAGGCCTGCGGCTAGGCCCCACTGCGCGGAGGCCTAGCCTTCGGCTAGAAGCGGTGTTCACCCGCACGAGGGATTCGTGCTCGGGGCCACTAACCGATGCTTCGTCCGTCCGCTGCGGTCCACTCCTGGGAGTCTCGAACGTGCATCTGAACTGCGATCGATTGGGGGATCGGTGGTAGTCAGGCCCAGCCATCTCCGGCTGCTCGACGACGATCCGCCGGGGGGCGATCCGACCCTCGTCGAGTCGTACCGCCGGCTCGCGGACGTCTTTCATGAGGTCCTCGCCGAGCAGAGCCTCGACGCACTCCTCGTACGCATTGCTGACACCGTCGGCGACCTGATTCCGTCGCTCGACACGTTGACGATCTACGAGGCCGACGAGACGAAGCGCGTCCTCAAGCCGGTGCTCGTGCGGGACGTGTACGCCGACGAGATCATGAGCACGACGATCAGCTTCTCGGAGGGCATCACCGGGTGGGCAACGCGTCATCGCGAGGCTGTGCTGTGCAACCAGGCGCACCTCGACCCTCGCGTTCGCACCGTGCCCGGAACCCCGCTGGAGCCCGAAGCCCTCATCTGCGTCCCGCTCATCGCGCGCGGCCAGATCAAGGGCGCGCTGAACATCTACCGCGAGGGCGACGGCGTTGCGTTCAGCGAGACGGAGTTCGAGATCGCAAAGCGCTTCGGCGATGCGGCCGCGCTCGCGCTCGACAACGCCGAGATCCGAGAGCGCCTCGAGCATCAGGCACGCACCGACTCGCTAACGGGCCTCTTCAACCACAGCGTCTTCTACGAGCGGCTGCTGCAGTCGCTGCAGGAGTCGAGCCGCACGCACACGCCGCTGGCGGTGCTCATGCTGGACATCGACGACTTCAAGCACGTCAACGACGTGCACGGCCACGCCGTCGGCGACGAGCTCCTCCGCTTCCTCGCCGAGGGCCTGCGCGCGATCGTCCGGCCGGACGACGTGATCTGCCGGCTCGGTGGCGAGGAGTTCGCGGTCGTCATGGACGGGTGCGGAGGCGAGGACGCGGTGCGCGTGGCCGAGCGGGTGCAGAGCCGGCTGGCGGAGGTCGACTTCCCGGGAATCGGCCGGATGACCGTCTCGGTCGGGCTCGCCCTGGGACCCGAGCACGCCATGAACCCACGCGAGCTCGCAGCCTGCGCGGAGGCCGCGATGATGACAGCGAAGGCGCAGGGCAAGAACCAGGTCGTCCTCTACGAAGAGGACGGGGCGCGGCGGCCCGATGCGCCGGGGATCGAACGGGACGTGCGGTCGATCGCGCACCTGAAGATGCTGCAGAGCCTGACCGGGCGACTGAACCGGCTGAACGACGTGCGCGAGATCGGCGACGCGATCGCAGCGGAGCTCCGGTCGCTCGTCGATTACCACAACTGCCGTGTCTTCGTGGTGGACGGCGACGAGCTCATCCCGGTCGCCTTCCTCGGCGATCTCACCTCGGACATGGATTCGCTCGACGTCCTCCGCAAGCGCGTCGGGGAAGGAGTCACCGGCCGCTGCGCCGAGTTCGGCGAGTCGATCGTCGTGGCCGACGCCGCGAACTGCGAGTTCGGGCAGCTGATCGAGGGCACCGTCCCGATCGAGGAGTCGCTGCTCGCGGTGCCGCTGCGCTACGGCAGCCGTGTCGTCGGCGCGATCGTCGTCTCCAAGCTCGGGCTGAACCAGTTCGACGAGGACGACGTGCGGTTGCTGGAGGTGCTCGCGGGCCACGCAGCGGTCGCCGTCGAGAACGCGAGTCTCTACGAGTCGGCGCGGCGCGAAGCCGAGAGTGCGACATCGCTGCTCGAGTTCGGCCGGGAGCTTGCGACGCTGGTCGACCTCGACGACATCGCGGCGCGGGTCACCGAGCTCTCGGCGGAGATCCTCGGCAGCCGCAACACGTCCTTCTACCTCGAGACGGACGGCGAGCTGACGCTGCAGGGCGAGCACGGGCACTCCCCGGAGATCGCCGCGAAGCTCGCTGCGCGGCCCCTGCCGGTCGCGGCCCTGGACGTCGACCGCGACCCGTACATCGCAGAGGCCAAGGACTACGAACCCAAGATCGGATGGGTGGCGCCCGTCCCCGGGGGTCGTTACGCCGTCGCACCGTTCAACGTGGACGGCCGTGCGGGCTGCCTCGCTGCCCTCGTCGAGCAGGAGGACTTCGGCGAGCGCGAGCTGGCTCTGCTGGGCGGCCTTGCGCAGCAGGCGAAGCTCGCGATCGCCAATGCCTCGAGCTACGAGGGTCTCGAGCGAACGTTCGTCTCCACCGTCGAGGCGCTCGCCAACGCGCTCGAGGCGAACGATGAGTACACCTCCACCCACGCCCGCTGGATCACGGATCTCTCCCTGCGGGTCGGCCGCGAGCTCGGCCTCGACGAGCGCACGCTCAAGTGCCTCGAGCTCGGCGCGCTGCTGCACGACATCGGCAAGATTGGGATCCCGAGCGACGTGCTCTCGAAGCCGGGCCGCCTCACGGCCGTCGAGCGGAAGCTCGTCCAGACGCATCCCGAGCTCGGGGAGCGGATCATCGCCCCGATCGACCGGCTGCAGAGCGTCCGCGCGATCGTGCGTCACTGCCACGAGCGCTGGGACGGCCGCGGCTATCCCGACAGCGTCACGGGCGACGAGATTCCGATCGAGGCGCGGATCATCTTCGTCTGCGACGCGTACCACGCGATGACGACCGACCGGCCCTA
>Ga0075424_100004349_pt1 | contig 13347 bp, 10 predicted proteins | sample SoiMethybrSBSTD3_FD_75301 | JGI IMG/M metagenome (GOLD analysis project Ga0075424, IMG submission 75301) | Bulk soil microbial communities from a Populus tree surrounding site in Tennessee, USA - Soil MetaG P. TD hybrid SBSTD3 | ecosystem: Environmental > Terrestrial > Soil > Tree plantation... | reverse complement strand
CGTCCGGGACGCCTACGACGACGACGACTGGCCCAGAGACGGGCGGGAGGCCCGTTTGCCCTGGTCAGAGAGCTGGCGAGGGAGAGCTGACGGGGAGACTCGAACTCCCAACCTGCTGTTTACAAGACAGCTGCGCTACCGATTGCGCCACGCCAGCACGACGGCTATTTCTCCTTTTCGGAGACCCCTCTCGCCGCTGAGGACGATACCCGTATCAGGCGTCCACCCTGATATATGTGTGCGCTTGGCGCAGTCAGGTTTCGGCCCGTCCACGGCTTTCTGAGCGATGGTACCGACCAGGTGACTGTACATATCAGCGGTGATCGCGATGCTCGCATGGCCGAGCATTTTGCTCACCACTGCAATGTCAGCGCCAGAGGCACGCTCAGTCCCGATAGGTTGAACGCACCCGTCCGGTCGAGGAGGTCGTCATCGGTCCGATCTCAGTGGACCCCGGTGAGGGCGGTCTCTAACTTACTGAACGTCCACCGCAGTGGACCTCGGACCTTCGCTTCGCGGAACGGCCAACCCATCACGGTTCCTCTCCTCCTCCTCCTCCGTCGGAGCGGCACGCCGAGCCACTGCCGGATCCGCCTCGTCGAACTGCTCGCCCACCCGGTCGAACTGATATTGCACGCGGCGTGGTGCGGGTCGCGGTTGCGGTTCCATGGGAGCGAGGATGCGGTATAGCCGGGGTTTGCGGAATAGCCAAAAGGTCATGGTTCGGTTCCTTTCAGTGGTTCCTTGGTCGGAGCTATAGCCGTCCCAGCCAGATCGCAGCCAGGCCTCGGGCTTCCAGCACCAGGCACAGGGTCAGACCCCGATGATGCGCACCAGCACCCACGTCACGGGATCAGGTTGCTTGATCATGCCAGCACCAGCTCTCTTCTGGGTGCTGTTTGGGGAAATGCGCGCCGTAGACTCCTCCGCCATCGCACGCCGCGATGGCGGCTCCAGCAACTGCTTGATCGGCTCCACAGTCAGGACCGCCTCGTGTGCCGCTGGAGGTAATGGCGAGAGCTGCTGGCACTGGCACTGATGCCCTGGAGCCGTTCTAGCCCGTGAGGGACCGGCATAAGGTGCCTCGACTATCTACAAGACAGCTGCGCTACCGATTGCGCCACGCCAGCAATGCCGGGAAGCCTATCCAAGATTGGGGATCAGAAGACTCCAGGACCGCCAACGAATGCCCTGCCACGGCCAGTCACGGTTCCCTCTTCACCTGCACTCAGCAGGGCGGCTTGGCCGCGTACTAGATCAAGCTTCGTCGTCAGAGAGGTGGCCGTGAGGTCACCATCGGTCACGAGCAGTATGCGCCCGCTACCGGATCCAGGAACCCCGACCGGCTCGCCCTCACTCTGGATCCGCCAGAGTGCAAACTCAGGTGCCGGCGTGGGATAGCGCCACACCCCCGGTGACTCCTCGACAGGAGTGATCAAGCCGGGGAAGCCGGGGGTGAAGTCCAAGATCGCAAGTAGCTCGTCGACGTTGATGTACTTCGGTGTCAGGCCGCCCCTCATCACATTGTCCGAGTTGGCCATGATCTCTACCCCGCCGCCGCTGAGGTAGGCATGCAAGTTCCCGGCCGGCATGTAGAGGGCATCGCCTGGCTGCAGGGTGATCCTGTTCATCAGCAGGGCAGCCAGCACCCCCGGATCATCCGGATAGTGCGTATTGAGCTCGCATGCAGTACGCGCGAACGAGGCCACATCGTCATATCTGTCCAGCGATTCTGCGGCACGCACCACATCGGCTATCACCGAACGCTGCTCGGGCGTCAGCCGTAGCAGCCGCGCGAACACCGCGGCTAAGCGTTCCTCGGCGGAAACAGCGACATCGGCCAACGGTTGCACAAGTTCAAGAGCGCTGGCAGCGCCAAGCCGCTCAAACAATCGGTAGGTTTCACTCGGTTCGCGGAAGCCGCAGAGCGCGTCGGTTTCAAACAATGCGCACAACAACTCTGGTTTAGGCCAGCCGTCACGGTAGCTCCGGTTTGGCGCATCACGTGGTATGCCTGCTGCCTGCTCACGCTCAAAGCCAGCTTCGGCCTGCCTGCGTGAGGGATGGGCCTGCAAAGACAGCGGCTGCGCAGCGGCGATCACCTTGAGCAGAAAGGGGAGCCGCGGCCCGAAAGTTTCGACGGAGGCCCCGCCCACCAACGCGACCGGGTCCTGAGCGACCAGCTTGTCCAAGGGCTCGCCCTCCAGCATGGAAGGCGCCAGCGGGTGCGCCCCAAACCAGAGCTCGGCATGCGGCTTCCCGGTGGATTCCACACCAAGAAACTCCGGAATAGCAGTCAGCGATCCCCAGGCGTACGGCTGGATGACCCCGGTCAGCCGCTCCATCCTGATTCCTCCTGTGGCGTGTCGTGCTGCTGTGGCATGGCATCACGAATCGCTGCTTGCCAAAGGGCGAGCGTACGCGCCACGGCCAGCGAATCGCGCCAGGGCACCATTGGAGACTCCGCCTCGCCAGCCCGTAGGCAGCGCATTACCTCCTGGGCCTGAAAGGTATAGCCGCCGCCGGGCCACTGCGTCACCAGGACCTCAGGTGCAATGTCACGATGATGTCCGCGGTAGACCAGCATCTGTTTCGGTCGGATGAAGAAGTCGTTGATCATGATCCGACCGGAGCTGCCGTACACCTGGAGGCCCGTAGGGAGGTCGGCCTCCAAGGAGCAGATAACCGTGGCGGTAGCTACAGGGCGATCTACCGTCGCCGGGTAGCTGAGTACGGCAGCGGCGTGATTGTCCACTCCAGTGGCCGCATGGCTGCCGAAGCCGACCAAATCGGCCGGCTCACCTAGGAAGAGGTTCACCACATGCAGCGGATACACGCCGGCGTCGAGGATGGCACCGCCGGCCAGTGCCGGGTCGAGCAATCGATGTGTCCGCGAACCCCGAAACGCGAAGCCGAAGTCGGCCGAAACGTGCCGAATGTCACCAAGATCACCTGCGGCTGCCAGTGCGGCCGCTTTGCGGAGCAGCGGGTTGGTTCGAGTCCAGAGCGCCTCCATCAAGAACAGTCCGCCGTCCGTCGCCAGATTGATCAATGCCGCGGTGTCGGCCGGGCTGGTGGTCATCGGCTTCTCTATCAGTACGGACTTTCCCGCCTCGAGGCATAACTTGGCGGAGGCGAAATGATCATGGTGCGTCGAGGCGACGTAGACCACGTCGACATCGGGATCGCCGGCCAACTCGGCGTAAGTGTCGTAGGCGCGAGGGATGCCATGATCAGCGGCGAATGCCATCGCCCTCTCGAGGCTGCGTGAGCCGACTGCAACCAGCCGCGCCTCGTCGGGCAGCAGGGCAAGATCACGAGCAAACACCGATGCGATGTGCCCGGTGGCAAGAATGCCCCAGCCCGTGAGATGCGCCACGATTCCATCCAACAACAAGTCGCTGGGGAGGGTGTCGACTAGCCGAGTCTGCTGTCAGCGGCTATCTTGCTCCGGGTGTGGCGAACCGTAACCGATTCGATGTCAGTTGACGCCGAATCCGGTGATGCCACGAATGACATCGATGTAATTTCGATCTACGATGAGCCTATGATCGTCGCTTCGAGTCCTCAGCAGGACGGTAGAGAGCCGGTTGGCGAGTTGAGCACCCGGGATGCGGAGATTCTCACGTTCGAGCGACAGTGGTGGAAGTTCGCCGGTGCCAAGGAGCAGGCGATCCGTGACAAGTTTCAGATGTCGGCGACGCGCTATTACCAGGTCTTGAACGCCTTGATCGATAAGCCGGAGGCACTCGCCCAAGATCCGCTGCTCGTGAAGCGGCTGCGGCGGCTGCGCGCGACCCGGCAGCGTAACCGCTCCGCGAAGAGATTGGGCATCGACCTCACGATCGAGTGAGTTTCAGCTTTCCCACGACGGCCCGAAGTCCTTCTCCGATCGGCCGGACCGGGTAGTCGATATAGCCCCCCGCGGCCAAACCGGCTTGACGTTCGAAGAAGTTCCGTGCCGCCCGGTCGCCGGTGCGCAACACTGACCAGGCCATGAAGATCACGTACGGGATGTAGTAGGGCAATCCAAGGCAGTAGAAGTACTGCCAGCTGTGGACCTCCTCATGTTTGATCAAGTACGGGTACCGGCCAAGCATCTTGTCCCACGTGCTGCTTGTCGTGACGACATTGCCGATCGTGAATGCCCCAGCGATCGGAAATCTGAGATGGTAGCCCTCGCCGAGAAACAGCCCATGTGGTCCCCGCCTGATGGTGGCGCGGCCGATTTTCGCCACTCCGAGCCCGACGATCGTGCTGAGGTTGATGAAGTTGCCGGCGAAGCGCACCCACTGCCACCCCGTTGTCGGCCCGCCAGCTTTCACGGCTCCCATGCTGACAGCATGGATGCTTCTGGTCATCTGAACTGACAGAGTTCCACGGCGCGCATACGGCTGGCGCTCCACAATGCGGACACTGTTCCCAGGATGCGGAATCCACGTGCGTGGTTCGTCACCGCCCTCTACGCTGAGCCGTGTTCATCCAGAGGGGACGAGGGACCGGCCCGAGGACTCCCCGGCAACCGACTGATAGGTCAGAAACGGTGCCAACTCCGGCTCAGTCGAAAGTCGGCTGAGAAAGATGATGAAGGACTTGATGATGACCGCGGTGGTCGACACCGATCCAGCTCCCGCTCACGGCGTCCGGGCCGGCGCCTTCGGAAATGCCACGCACCTGATCTGTCGGGAATGCGGGGCGAACGCACCGCTCGGGCCCTTCTACGCCTGTACCGAGTGCTTCGGTCCGCTCGAGGTCGGCTACGAGTTTCCGCAAATCAGTCGAGAACGGATCGAGGCGGGCCCGCGGAGCATCTGGCGATATGCCCCGCTGTTGCCGGTCCCAGCCGACATCGCCACATTCCGCTCCACCGACCCCGGCTTCACCCGGCTGGTCGATGCCCGCAATCTTGCGGATGATCTTGGTCTGAAACAACTCTGGGTCAAGGATGACTCGGGCAATCCGACGCACTCCTTCAAGGACCGCGTTGTCGCTGTGGCGCTTTCAGCGGCCCGCGAGCTGGGACTGCAGGTCCTGGCCTGTCCCTCCACTGGCAACCTCGCCAACGCTGTTGCGGCGGCCGCTGCTCGGGCCGGCATCAAATCGGTCGTTCTCGTGCCGCACAATCTCGAGAAGCAAAAGATCTTGGCCTCGGCGATCTACGACACCACCTTGATCGCCATCGAAGGCACATACGACGACGTCAACAAGCTCGCCAGTGAAATCGCGGCTGAGGAAGAGGGCTGGGCGTTCGTGAATGTCAATGTGCGGCCCTACTATGCCGAAGGCTCCAAGACCCTGGGGTATGAGATCGCTGAACAGCTTGGCTGGCGACTTCCCGATCAGGTCGTTGTCCCAGTTGCCTCCGGTGCGCAACTAACCAAGATCGACAAAGGCTTTCGCGAGCTGATCAAGCTCGGGCTCGTGGAGGACAGGCCGTTCGTGATCTTCGGCGCGCAGGCTACTGGCTGCTCGCCGGTGGCTCAGGCCTTTCGTGCCGGACAGGACTTCGTGGCACCGGTGAAGCCGGACACTGTTGCGAAGTCGCTGGCCATTGGCAATCCGGCCGATGGTCCTTACGTGCTCGACGTGGTCCGCCGTACCGGCGGCGCGGTCGCCGACGTCGATGACGACACGCTGGTGGCGAATATCCAGCGCCTGGCGCGTACTGAGGGCATCTTCGCCGAGACAGCGGGTGGGGTCGTCGTCGGCGTCACCGCGAAACTGCTCGCCGACGGCGTGCTGAACCCGGAGGGCGAGACAGTCGTGATCAACTCCGGTGACGGGTTGAAGACTCTCGACGCGGTTGCCGCCCGCGTCGGACCCGACATCACAATCCCGCCGCGCTACGAGGCCTTCATCGACTTCTGGAAGGAAAGGAACTCATGAGTGCCACGGTCCGCATTCCGACGATCCTGCGCACCTATACCGGCGGCGCAGGAGAGGTGAGCGCCGATGGCAGCACGCTGGCCGAGGTCCTGAATTCCTTGGAAGACAGTCATCCTGGCATCCGGGCGCGAATCCTCGACGACGCGGGCGCACTGCGTCGCTTTGTGAATGTCTACGTCGGTGACGACGACGTGCGTTTCATAGGCGGCCTCGATGCCAAGGTCACCGAGGGCACCAGGATCTCGATCATTCCGGCCGTTGCAGGCGGTGCCGACAGCTAATTCGTACGACGCTCAGTACTAGTGCCCTGGAAGGGAAATCTCTTGGCGCTTCGCGGCGCCCAGGCGCGCACCTCGCGGCGTTCTCCTCGGTCGGGATACGACCCGGTATCCCTCCCTCGTCGGCCTTGCGATGCGCGCACCTGAACGTCGCCAAGCGCCAAGGAACTTCCCTTCCAGGGCACTAGCGTCTCTAGACATGGACCTCGAGCGATTCGTCACAGCCCAGAACAGCTGTGGCACTTATCAGCACGCCGTCGCCGAGTTGCGGAACGGGCGCAAGACCAGTCACTGGATGTGGTTCGTCTTTCCGCAGATTGCTGGGCTCGGGCGCAGTGCGACGTCCCAGGCGTACGCGATCAGCGATCTCGCCGAGGCGAAGGCCTATCTGGCACATCCGGTACTCGGGCCGCGGCTGATCGAATGTGCCGAGATTGTCGCTTCGCATCACGGACTAACCGCCGAACACATCTTCGGCGGCATAGACGCGATCAAGCTGCGCTCCTCGATGACGCTCTTTGCGCACGCCGATCCCGATCAGGGGATCTTCCAGCAGGTCATCGATCAGTATTACGACGGCCCCGATCCGGAGACCGAGCGTCACCTATAACGATTCCTTGATCAACTTGATGCAAGGACCAGTCACCGTGTGCAATGTAGCTACATCCCGCGCCGTCGTTTGAACGGCAGATCCGCAGCTGAGTAGCAAATGGGAGGCAGTCCTTGCCGGATCGGAGCCGCGCAGCAAACGCGCTCACGATCATGATGACCGACGTCGTCGGCTCGACCGAGCTACGGCAGGCACGCGGCGATCAGGACGCGGACGACATGCTCGCCTTGCAGGCAGCGATCGTGCAGCAGCAGGTCGCAGCATTCGGTGGCCGGGTACGCAAATCCCTGGGCGACGGGTTTCTCATCTCCTTCCCCTCCGATGTGGCAGCGGTCCGTGCCGCCGTGGCCATCCAGCATGCCTTGGACGAGCACAACACCGCCGACCCTCAGCGCGCTGTCGAAGTCCGCATCGGCGTCCATTCCGGCCAAGTCGCCGAGCGGGATGGCGATCTGCTCGGGCAGGCGGTGCATGCCACGGCCCGCGTCATGACCGAGGCAGTCGGCGGGGAGATCCTGATCACCGACGAGGTACGCAAGCAGGCCGAGCCGCAGCTGGACTACTCATTTCTCGACTCCGGACTTTTCTGGCTGCGGGGATTCCCGGAGCTGTGGCGACTGTACGAGGTGTCCTGGAACGACACCTCAGCAGGGTCACGGCCCGGTGCTGCGCCAGCACCGCTGACCGCATTCGTCGAGCGGGATGCCGAGAGAGCCCGCTTGCGCCGGCTGGTCGACGACGCGCTTGTCGGTCGCGGCAGGTTAGCGCTCGTCGCTGGCGAGGCAGGCGTCGGCAAGTCACGGCTTGTTGCCGAAATCGGCGACGAGGCCCAGGCGCGCGGCATGCGGGTGCTCACCGGACACTGCGTGGAGATGAGCGGCACACCGCCCTACCTGCCCTATGTAGAGATCATCGAGCAGGCGATCAGCAGCCCGCGCAGCTCTGTCGCGCTTCGTGAGGCGCTTGGCGATGTGGCCGCAGAGATCGCCCGCATCGCCCCGGCGCTGCGCCGCGCCTTCCCAGAGATTCCACCGCCGGTCGAGCTCCCGGCGGAGCTGGCCCGCCGTTATGTGTGGAACAGCTTCAGCGAATTCGTGGGTCGTGCAGCACAGCGCCAGCCACTGCTGCTGGTGCTGGAAGACCTGCATTGGGCTGGCGAGTCGACACTGCTACTCACCGAGTACCTTGCGCCATTGCTGCCCGACATGCCGGCACTGGTCCTCGGCACCTACCGAGACGACGAAGTTGATCTCCATCATCGGCTGGCCCGCGTCATTGGCCAGCTGGCGCGCCGCCGTTTGGTGGAACAGGTCAGCCTGCGCCGGCTGACGGTCAATGGCGTTCGCGCGATGCTGCAGGCGCTGGCTGGGCAGCCGGCGCCTGAGCAGTTGGTATGGCTGATCGACCACGAGACTGAGGGCAACCCGTTTTTCGTAGAAGAGGTCTATCTGCACCTTGTCGAGTCCGGCGTGCTGCTCGATGAGCATGGCGGGGTGCGCGCTGACCTAGTGCTGGACGAGATCTCTGTGCCGGAGAGCATCCGGCTAGTGCTGAGGCAACGACTGGGTCATCTGAACGCGTCTACTCGCGAGGTGCTGGTCGCGGCCGCGGTTTGGGGCAGGGTGTTCTCCTCCGAGCTCGTAGGTGAGGTCGCTGGCGCGAGCGAGGATGCGCTGGTCGAAGCCTTTGATGAAGCGGAGCGAGCCCGGCTCATCTCGCCCGGCAACGCTGCTGGTGAGCTCATGTTCACCCACGAGCTGATCCGCCAGACCCTGCTGTCTGGCGTCTCGGCCGTCAAGCGTGAGCGGCTGCACTCACAGACAGCCCAAGCAGTCTCGCGACTCTACTCCGACGATCTCGAGGCACACGCGGGGGATCTCGCCTACCACCTGTCCCGCGCGGGACGGTCCGCTGACAGGGCGAGCCTGGTGCGTTACCTGACGATCGCGGGCGACCGGGCCTTCGACGCGGCCGCGTTCGATGACGCCGTCGGGCACTTCGAGCACGCGTTTTCGCTTGTCCCTGTCAGTGATCAGCTTGGTCGAGCCCAGCTCCTCGAACGGCTGGCGATGGCGCTGCGCAGTGTCGGCCGGTGGGACGACGCGCTGCGCACGATGAACGAGGCTCTCGACCGCTATGAGGCGCTCGGGCGGGCGGATGACATTGGCAGATTGGGCTGGGCCATGGTGTACCAGCTCACCTGGAACGGCCGGCTGAGCGAGGCCGTGGCGATCTGCCAACGAGCGATGGCGCCGCTCGGCGACACCGCGAGCGCTGACAGGGCCCGCCTTCTCTCTGGGCTGGGACGGGCGCTCAGCGCAAGCGGCGACTATGCCGCGGCTGTGGCCATGTTCGATCAGGCGCGGGCGCTTGCTGAGCAGGTGGGCAACGAGCGGGCCCTGGCCGACGTGCTGCACATGCAGACCGCGCACCATCTCGGCTACGCCGAGTTTGCCGATGGGATTCGCGTCGGCTTGCAGGCCGCTGAGACGTTCGAGCAGGAGAGCGCGCTGTGGGATCTCTGCAGCGTGCAGGCGTTCGTGATCTACCAGGACGGTTCGCTGGGAAGTCGCGAGCAGGCCGTCAGGCTTGCCGACAAGACGCTGGGCATCGCGGAGCGACTTGGCCACCACGGCGCAGCATTCCTTGTGCTCATCGACCGGATCCGCCAGGCGGCGATGCTCGGAGACCTGGCGCAGGTGGAGGCGCTTGGTCCACAGATTTTGGACATCGGTGAGCGGGGCGGGCTGCCGTTTCGCTACTTTGGCCACCTCTACCTGGGCCTGGCCGCACATTGGCGAGATGACAGCGAACTCGCCGAGGCCCAGCTGCGCAACGCCGTCGAGCTGGAACCGCCGGGCGCGTTCGCCGGGCAAAGCAGTTCGCTGCTGGCACGGCACCTGGCCTACCACGGGCGTGCCGAGGAGGTGATGGAACTCTTCGAGTCAGCCCAATCACAGCTGCCTAGCCTCGACCGGGTCAACGGCGTCGGCTCGTGGAGCTGCGTGCTCGGCTTCGTTGAGGCGTTCTACCTGTGTGACCTGCACGAACAGGCCGCATCGCTAGCGCCACTTGTCGAAGGCGTGCGCGGGCTCGGTCGAAGATGGATCGCCTACGACGGCCGGCTGGTGGAGACCCGTGCCGGTCTCGTCGCCGCAGCGACCCATCGCTGGGACGAAGCCGAACGCCAGTTCGCCATCGCCAGAAAGGTCGCCGCCCAGATGTCCAACCGGCTCGAGCTGGCCGACCTGCACCGCTTCCAAGCCCGGATGCTGCTAGATCGCGAAAGCAATGGCGACTACGCTCGCGCTGCCGAGATGTTGGACGAGGCTTTGTCCGCTTACCGCACGTTCGGCATGTACGCCTATGCCGCTGAGGCGGAACGGCTGCTGAGTCAAGCGCGGGTCTAACGGCGTTACGCGGCGAGCAACGCAGTTGCCGCCGTAGTCTGAGCTGGCCGGTCCGGTGGTGAGCAGCTACAGGGAGGTAACCCTTGTCGGATCGCAGCCGGGAAGCGAAGATGCTGACGATCATGATGACCGACGTCGTCGGCTCGACCGCACTGCGGCGGACGCGCGGCGACAGGGACGCTGACGACATCCTGGGGCTGCAAGCGGCGATCGTTCATGAGCAAGTCACATCGTTCGGTGGTCGGGTACGGACGTCCCTCGGTGATGGGTTCCTCATTTCGTTTCCGTCTTCGGCGGCAGCCGTACGTGCCGCTGCCGGCATCCAGCGCGCCGTGCAGGAGCACAACAGAGCCGATCCGGAGCGGGCCGTCGAGATCCGCGTCGGCATCCACAACGGCCAGGTCGCCGAACGCGACGGCGACCTGCGCGGGCAGGCCGTGCATGCCGCGGCTCGAGTGATGGCCGAGGCGGTTGGCGGGCAGATCTTGATCACCGACGACGTGCGTAAGCACGCCGAGCCCCAGCTGGATTGGTCTTTCCTCGATTCGGGGCTGTTCTGGCTGCGTGGATTTCCGGAGAGCTGGCGGCTCTATGAGGTGTCCTGGGATAGCGCTCCGGCGAGCGGGCGGGCCAGTGCTGGGCCAGCGCCACTCACGCCGTTTGTCGAGCGGGACGCCGAGCGTGCCAGCTTGCGACGGCTCGTTGACGATGCACTAGCCGGCGACGGTCGGTTGGCTCTTATCGCCGGAGAAGCTGGCGTGGGCAAGTCACGATTAGTCGCGGAGATCGGCGAGGAAGCCCAGGCGCGTGGGATGCAGGTGCTGACTGGACACTGCGTGGAGATGAGCAGTGCACCGCCGTACTTGCCCTATGTCGAGATCATCGAACAGGCGATCAGCAGCCCGCGCAGCTCGCTGGCGCTACGACGAGCACTTGGCGACGTCGCTCCCGAGATCGCCCGCATCGCGCCGGCCCTGCGGCGCGCCTTCCCGGATATCCCGCCACCACTGGAGCTGCCGGCCGAGCTGGCGAGACGCTACGTGTGGAACAGCTTCAGCGAGTTCATGGGCCGTGCCGCGCAGGGTCGACCGCTGCTACTGGTGCTGGAGGACCTGCACTGGGCCGATGAGTCAACGGTGCTGCTCACAGAGTATTTGGCGCCGCTGCTGCCCGAGATGCCAGTACTCATACTCGGCACCTACCGGGATCTCGAAGTGGACTTGTACCATCCGCTCAACCTGGTCATAGCCCAGCTCCGGCGTCGTCGCCTGGTGGAACAGCTAAACCTGCGTCGACTGTCGTTTGACGGCGTACGCGCGATGCTGCGGGCCCTGACCGGACAGGCGGCGCCTGAGGAGTTGGTGCGCGTGATCGACAGCGAGACCGAGGGCAACCCATTTTTTGTCGAGGAGGTCTACCTGCACCTCGTCGAGTCCGGCGTGCTGTTGGACGACGATGGGGGGCTTCGTCCGGGCCTGCGGATCGACGAGCTGTCAGTGCCGGAAAGCATCCGGCTGGTGCTGGGGCAACGACTAGACCGGCTGACTCCGTCCACCCGTGAGGTGCTGGTCGCGGCTGCGGTGTCAGGCAGGGTGTTCATCCCCGATCTGGTCGGCGAGGTCGCAGGTACGGACCAAGACGCGCTTGTTGACGCCTTCGACGAAGCGGAGCGCGCCCGCCTTGTCATGCCCGGCAAAGTCACTGGCGAGCTGAAGTTCAGCCATGAGCTGATCGCCCAGACACTGCTGTCGGGCGTCTCTGCAGTCAAGCGTGAGCGGCTGCACTTACAGACCGCTGAGGCCATCACGCGGCGCTACGCCGATGATCTCGACGCGCACGCCGGTGATCTTGCCTATCACCTCACGCGTGGACACTCCGGCGATAGGACGAACCTGGTCCGCTATCTGACAATCGCTGGCGAACGGGCCTTCGACGCGGCGGCGTTCGACGACGCGGTCGGCCACTACGAGCACGCGCTGTCACTGCTGCCGGCCGATGATCAGCTCGGTCGGGGTCAACTGCTCGAGCGGCTCGCGATGGCGCTCCGCAGCGTGGGCCGCTGGGATGACGCCTTGCGCACGATGAATGAGGCCCTGGACCACTATCAGACACTTGATCAGGCGGAGGCCATCGGCCGATTGGGTTGGGCGATGGTGTACCAGCTGACGTGGAGTGCTCGACTGGTTGAAGGAGTGCAAGTCGGCCAGCGAACGTTGGCAGCCCTCGGAGACATCGTTAGTGCGGACAAGGCTCGCCTGCTATCCGCGCTGGGATGGGCGCTTAGCATCAGTGGCGACTACGTCGCGGCCACAACAACCTTCGAGCAGGCACGGGCGCTCGCTGAACAGGTCGGCAACGAGCGGGCGCTGGCCGATGTATTGCACATGCAAACCATCCACCATCTGAGCTTCGGCGAGTTCGCCGACGGAATCCGGGCCGGTACGCGGGCGGCCGAGGTGTTCGAACGGGACAGTGCGCTGTGGGATCTCTGCAGCGTGGAGGCGTTTGTGATCTACGAAGACGGCACGCTCGGCAGTCGCGAGCAGGCGGTTCGCCTCTCAGACAAGACACTGGGTATAGCCGAGCGGCTGGGTCACCTGGGTGCGGCCTACATGGTGCTTTGTGACCGGATTCGCGAGGCGGCGATGCTTGGTGACCTGCCACAGGTGGAGGCGCTGGGTCCCCAGATCTTGGACATCGGCGTGCGCGGCGGGCTGCCGTGGCGCTATGTGGGCAACATCTATCTCGGCCTAGCCGCACACTGGCGAGGCAACGCCGAACGCGCCGAGGCCGAGCTGCGCAACGCCGTCGCACTTGAGCCGCCGGCCGCATTTGCCGGGCAGAGCGTGTCGCTGCTGGCGCGGCATCTGGCCTATCAGGGCCGCGCCGACGAGGTGATGGCCCTTTTCCTGGCGACGCAATCGCAGTCGAAACTGCCCAGTCTCGACCGGGTCAATGGCATTGGCGCATGGAATTGCATGCTCGGCTTTGTCGAGGCCCTCTACCTGTGTGGGCATTACCAGCAGGTAGCGGCACTGTCCCCCCTTGTGGAAGGGGTGCTCGAGCTTGGCAAGAGATGGATCACCTTCGACGGTCGGCTGATGGAGACTCGCGCAGGTCTGGTTGCCGCAGCTCGTCGTCGCTGGGACGAAGCCGAGCGCCA
>Ga0075424_100004347_pt1 | contig 13349 bp, 7 predicted proteins | sample SoiMethybrSBSTD3_FD_75301 | JGI IMG/M metagenome (GOLD analysis project Ga0075424, IMG submission 75301) | Bulk soil microbial communities from a Populus tree surrounding site in Tennessee, USA - Soil MetaG P. TD hybrid SBSTD3 | ecosystem: Environmental > Terrestrial > Soil > Tree plantation... | reverse complement strand
TGCGCAGCCGGTAACCCGCACCGCGGACGGTCTCGATGCTGCGAAGGCTGAAGGGTTTGTCGATCCGTTCGCGCAGTTGACGAATGTGGACGTCGATCACGTTGGAGCGGTTCTCGTAGCCGCTGTCCCAGGCGCGCTCGAGCAGCTCGAAGCGTGAAAGGACCGTACCGGGGCGGCGCATGAAGATCGTCAACAGCGTGAACTCCTTGGCCGGCAAATCGATCTCGGTCCCGTTGCGCCACACGCGGCGGTCGGCGGGGTCGAGCCGAAGCGATCCGACCTCGAGAATCGCCGGACGCTCGACCGGTCCTCGGCGAGCGAGCGCCCGCAGCCGCGCTAGCAGCTCCGACAGCGCAAAGGGCTTGGTCAGGTAGTCATCGGCGCCGCCGTCGAGACCGGCGACGCGGTCATGCAGAGCATCGCGAGCCGTGAGCATGAGCACGGGCGTCCACACCTTGTCGCTGCGAAGACGGCGGCAGGTCTCGAACCCGTCGATGCCCGGGAGCATGACGTCGAGCACGAGCGCGTCGTAGCTCGTAGCGCCGGCCATCCACAGAGCGTCCTCGCCCTTCATGGCGACGTCGGCCGCGACCCCGGCGCCGCGCAGCGCCCGCCGCAGCAAGCCGGCCATCTTGACCTGATCCTCGACGATCAGTACGCGCACGGCTTCACCTTCCTCCACGAAGATGAAGTTCTCCTGAAGAGCGCTGGCGCAAGAGCATGAGAAGGGCGGGCGGCCCGCTCGGGCCGCCCGCTTGCTTGACGGCTCACCGGCCGCCTGACGCCCGCCTACTCCTGACCGTTGAACTGGTGGTCGGCGTTGGCGTTGCCGGGCTCGTCGGCGTGGCCGCCGGGCCCGTCGTTATTGGGGACCTCGGACCCAGTCTCACCGGCGGTTTCGGGCTGCTCCGCGCTGCCCGGGGTGTCGGGCTGCTCGGCGCTCCCCGGTGTGTCCGGGGTCGACTGGTCGCCGCTCTGGACGCTGTCCCGATCAGGGCCGGACGTCTGCTCGACCGACGGCTGGGCCGCCGACTTCACCGGCGTCGATCCTGCGTTGGCGAGAGCGGCCCCCCCGAAGGCCAGGGCAGAGACCGCGCCGACCGTGACGATGAGCTTCCTTCCGTGCTTGATCATCTTGTTCCTCCATTTTTGGTTGACATCAAGCGCGACGAAGGTTGCAGCGGGCGCGTGAAGTGAGCGTGAAGTCGGGCGGGCGCAGTAGACCAGGCGCGTTGGTGGGATTCGCCACTCGCGACGAGCGCTGTTATCGCCAGTAGGAGCGCCGATGATGTCGCCAGGGAACGGGTGGATGGAGCTAAGGCATTCGCTCGACAATCAGTGGGTGCTCGGCTTCGACGGCCCGGCCTCCTCGCTCGCCGCGCCGTTTCGACCCAGGACCTGAAAGAGCGCAGCGATGTCCTTTTCCCCATAACCGAGTTCGGTTGCCCTTGTCAGGGCCTCGTCGGCGGCGCGCGCCGAGGCCAGCGGCACGTCGAGCTCGCGACCCAGGTCGAGGGCGAGGCGGATGTCCTTGTCCATGAGACCGACGTTGAACCAGGCATCGTCTGGAAGCTCGAGCACGAGTGGCTCCCGGGCCTTCAGCATCGGCGAGCCGATCGGGCTCTCGGTCATAACGTCGGCGGCGAGCTTCACGTCCACCCCGTCTCTCTCCGCGAGCCGGAGTCCTTCCGAGAATGCGAGCATCTGTACCGCAAGGCTGATGTTGATCGCCAGCTTGAGAACCAGGCCGTGGCCGTTGCCCCCGATGTACGTCGGGGTACCAAGTTCCTCGAGGACGGGCTCTACCTGGTCGTAGGCGCCCTTGTCGCCGCCAACCATGATCGTCAGCGTCCCCGCTTGAACCTGGGGGACGCTGCCGGAGACGGGCGCGTCGAGCATCAGCGCTCCCGCCTCCTGCACCTTCCGTGCGACCTCACGGCTGGCGCTCGGGCTCACGGTGCTCACGTCCACCCAGATCTTCCCCGCACCGAGGCCGGCGATGATGCCGTCGTCTCCTGACGCAACCTCCCTCAGCACGTCGTCGTTGGGAATCGACGTGAAGACGATCTCGACGGACTCGGCGAGGTCCCGCGGGGTGTCGTGCCACTGGAGCCCCTTGCCAAGAAGCTGGACTGTGCCGTCCTTGCTTCTCGCTTCGCCGTGGACCGTGTAGCCGGCATCGAGGTACCGGGAGGCCATGTTGCCCCCCATGTGTCCGAGGCCGACGAAGCCGATCGTCGGGCGCCCAGCGCTCATTCGGGCATCATCTCCGGGTGCGGACCGGTCATCGCGACGGAGCCGGCCATGATGCGGTCGATCCGCTCGAGATCGGCCTCGGTGAGGGTCAGCCCCGCCGCCGCGACACTGTCGGCGATGTGATCGGGGTGACGGGCGCCGACGATCGTGACCTGCACCGCCGGATTGGCAAGCGTCCAGGCGATCGCAAGCCGGCTCATCGAGACTCCGAGCTCATCCTCGGCGAAACGCTTCAGCTCGCGGACGACCTTCAGGTTGCGATGGAAGTCCTCGCCCTTGAAGAACGGAGCGCCGCTGCGCCAATCGTCCGCGGCGAAGGTCGTGCTGTCGTCCATCGCACCCGTGAGGAGCCCATGGGCGAGCGCTCCGTATACGAGCACGCCGATGTCGTGGTCGCGGCAGTAGGGCAGGATCTCGGCCTCGATCCCGCGCCGGAAGAGGTCGTACGGGGGCTGCAGCGTCTCGACTGGCCGCGTCTTCGCGAACTCCGTAATCTCGGCGGTGTCGAAGTTCGAGACGCCGACGTGGCGGATCTTGCCCTGGTCGACGAGCTCCTGAAGCGCGCCCGCGGTCTCCGCGAACGGGACCTTCGGGTCGGGCCAGTGCACCTGGTAGATGTCGATGTGGTCGACGCCGAGCGCCTCGAGGCTCGCGTCGACGCCGCTGCAAAGCCAGGCAGGGCTCGAGTCACGGACGAGCCCGCCGTCAGTCATCCGAAGACCTCCCTTGGTCGCGATCACCACCTCATCCCGGTGGTTCGCGAGCTCGTCGCGGAGAGCCCGTCCCAGCAGCCGCTCCGAGGCGCCGAAGCCGTAGCCCTGCGCTGTATCGAAGAGGTTCACGCCGAGCTCCCGGGCCCGACGGATCGCCGCGATTGCATCGTCCTCGTCGAACTGGCCCCATTCGCCGCCGAGCTGCCAGCTGCCGAAGGCGATTGCTGAGACCTGGAGGTCGGTCATCCCGAGCCGCACGGGATTCAGGGTCGTTGTCGCCACGGTGCCCCCTTTCACGTCGCATTGCATCACGGATCATGCGCCGTGTCGATCGGACGGCGACGAGAGTCGCCAGCCTGCGACGTCGCTGCAATAGGCCCGCGGCGGCGGCTTTGTAAGCCTGAGCGCGCGAGCGAGCGGCGCGAGTGTCTGCTCTGAAGACCACGAACCACGATGCTGCTCCCCGACCTTCAGCGGCTTGCTCGCTAGAGCGGCCCGCAGCTAGCCCTCGGAGGGCTGGTCTCTGCCCTTTGGCTCGTCGCCTTGGGACCGGTGTCCCGAAACGCCCTTCATGAAACCTTCTAGGTCCTCACGGGTCGGCGGAAGGATGTCGATTGGCTCGCCCTTCTTGGGCTGAGTCTTCTGCGGAGCCTCTGGCTTCTTGTCTGCCATGTCGACGAGAGGCTAGCGCGTGGACGTCGGCGCTTCTTGACCTGTTCGATGTCTCGGGTGCCGAGCGCGATGCCGTAGAGCTTCGCCGGCGCCCCGAGTCCCCTGATCGAACACCCGGTACATGGGACGGCCTGGATTCCCGATAACAAGCCGATCAGCGAAACCGTCCTGCGGCCCACGCTAGCCGCGTCGCCCCGGAAAGAGCCGGATCTGCTCGCCCTTCTGCACGTACTGCGTAGAGCACGTGCCCGCGTCGGACTCGAGCAGGGCGGCTGCTACCTATCAGCTTGAACCCCCACAGCTCCCCGCAACCTAGGAGAGGTCGCGGAGTCGTCTCCTCGGCGACGTAATCGTCCGGCTGGGGGCCGATCTCCGGTTACTTCGGTTTCGATATCAGGCTAATGGCAGCTACTGGTGCTACGAGGCGTTCTCCTGCGACATCGCCTATTCCGACAGGCCCACGGCTTTGAGGGCCTCGCGGCGGTCGGTATATCCGGTCTCGGATCGAATGACGAGACCATCCCGAATGGTCAAGATCGTGGCATTGGGTTGTCCAATCTCAACGCCGCTGCCTTTGCCTTTGCCCACCAGGCGCCCGATCACCACTACGCGGTCGCCAGCATCAATGAACTCATTCTGCTCGGTGTGCATTCCTTCCCATACGTCGTCCGTGTCGGCCAGCCACTGTCGAAGGCCGTCTCTCCCGACGTACGTCTTGGGATTGAACACGCTACGAGTGGCATCGAGCACGATCTCGGGGTGCGCGAGGCCAATCGCTTTCTCTCGATCGCCGCCATTCAACGCCTCGAAGACGGCTTTTACGATCTCCACGTTCTCCTGCGACATCGCCTGCCCAGTATCCACCCGAGACCACGGGGCGGGCAAGGTCCGGGGGAGGGTCGGCCCATCACGGGTTACCCATCGAGGCGACCACCGTGCGCGGCGGCTTACGGTCAGGCCGACGCCAGTACGGCCCGCACGGTCGACGGATACCACTTCGCGCCGCCGTGCGCGGTTGGGACCAGATCGCGGTTGAGCTCCTCCGCGATCGCCGCGAACGTCTTGCCAGCCTCCTGTAGGAGGAAACCAGAGCAGGATCGGCGCAGCCCGAGTGGCAACCGAGCTCGGTGACGCCGTCGCCGACGTCGGTCGCGAGGATCTGAATCAGGGCAGGCACGCTCACTTCCTCTGGATGGTGTTCCCCCGCCCACTGCCCGTAGAAGCGGGAGATGTGGCGCACGCGCGGGTATCGGCGCAGCGGAATCCCTCGAAATGAGGCAAGAGCCCGGGAAGGATGTGGACGTTGCGGTGCGAGTCGAGCGGTGAGCCTCCACGATGCGGCGATTAACTCCGGCGCACCAGCCGAAGTCGTCGGCGTCGACGATCAGGTACTTCATCGGCCACCATTCCCGGCCAGCACCGGTTCGAGGTCCGCGAACCACCTTTCGATCTCCTCCATCATCGGGAACCCCCACCACTCTCCCCGGGAAGCGGCGAGCGCCGCATCTCCGAGATTGCATGCGTAGCGGGCGAACTCCGCGGTCTCGAAGAGTGTGTTCAGGGTGGAGTCGTCAGGCAGCTGCCAGCCGCGCCGTGCCGCGGCCTCGCGATACAGCTTCAGGATCCAGGGTCGGTGCTCCGGCGCGAGGCAGTACAGGAAGGTCGAGAGGTCATAGGTGACTGGCCCGGCCCCGACGTGATCCCAGTCGATGAGCGTGGCCTGGAATCCGTCGTCCCCGCGGGCGACCAGCGCGTTGCAGGGCCAGAGATCTCCGTGCAGCAGAGTATCGGGGCCGCCGTACCGCTCGAGCAGAGAAGCCCGCTCGTCCCGCTCTTCGCGGAGCCGATCGACGCGGGCCAGAAGGCTGTCCCGAAGCTCCGCCCGCTGACGCGACAGGCCTTGGCCGAACGATCCGATTGACCCGAGAGCATCGATCGACCGCGCGACGTGCTCGCCGAAGAAGCTCATCCCGAGCTCGCGGCCGTGCCTGCGGAATTGAGGAAGCAGCGCATGGCCGGCGAAACGAGTGTGAAGATCGACGAGCAGCTCCACCACCGGCGTGACCCGAGCCGGATCGGGTGGGCTGTCGTCGAGCCGGCTGCCGCCGACGTCCTCGTAGACGTGCCAGACCTTCGAATCCGAGCACTCGTGGACGGCGCCTCTGAGTATGGGACAGGCCCACTGCAGGTCGACGGCGGGCAGCCATCGCTGGGCAACAAGCTCGTTGGCGCGGGCATACCGGGGGGAAAGCCGCTTCACCACCACCGAGGAGTTACCGGCCGGGATCTCGAACCAAAGGCGATGGACCGATTTCTTCAGCGGCTCGTGGAGGACGAGTCGGGCATGGGCGTCGCGTCCTGCGACGAGGTGACCCGCCTGCTCGACCACCTCGGGTGGAAGAACCCGGCTGCCCGCACGGAGTGCCGGAGCGTTCGCACTCATGCCCAACCTTCGCCGAGTGACGCCCGCGCGATCTTCGCCCTCCATGCCGGCGGCCTCTGCCCGCTCGAGCTCGGCGGCCCAAGCTCGCAAGGGCTTTTCGTACGTGTGCAGCTCCTCGACACCATCCTCCGGGCGCGTATGCGCGAGGTACATGCTGGCCCAGTGGGCGGTGGCCAGCAGCCGGAAGCCCTTGCCCACGAAGACGAGTTGCCGGAACTCGTCGTCGTCGAGATGACCCACGTACTCGGAGAGCGCCGAGCGGTAACAGGAGAGGTCCTTGGGAGAGGCGCCCGGGACAAGGAGGTGGATGTCAGCCGATGGCATGCCCCAACCCGACAATTCCCAATCAAGCGCAACGATCGCGGGTTCGGCATCCTCGCGTCTGAGCCGCAGGTTCCCGTCGGCGAGATCGCAATGAACAAGCGTCCGGGGCAGGTCGTTGCAGATCGCCTCGACACCGCTCCAGCTGGACTCGATCAGCTCGCAAGTCGAAATCAGCGATCGGAGCATGTCCCTGTCGTCCGGGCGGAGCACCGGGTTATCGAGGTGGTCGAGGATCGTGAGGCGGGTGATCTGCAGGTGCTGCAGGTAGTGACGCGGGCCACGCTCAGGCAGGGATGATGCGAGGTCGAGCTCGGCGGCAGCGCCGTGCAGCGTGCCGAGCCACCGCGCGGCGAGCCGTCGGTGCCGCGCCAGCTCCAGACGGTCGTCGCCCCCGTCCTCGATGAAGAGCCATGCGAACTCCTCCTCTTCGTCGCCGACGAACCCGAGGTAGTTCAGGCGGGCCAGGGGTAATTGGGGAAGGACATACTCATATATTGTTCGCTCGACGAGGAGCGGCTCGCTGAGCCGCCGCTTCGCGATCACGCTGGTCTTTCCGTCCGCCAGCCCAAGTCGGTAGATCTGGACTCTGTCCTTCGCGCGGAGGAGTTCGACGCGAGCGACCCGCATCCCTGGCGGCGCGATCGCGTGCCATGCTCCGACGACAGGATGGTTGACGGGATCGCATGGAACGGGAACGCGTTTCCTTCTGGTGGGTGGCCGCGTCCGAGGAGCCTCAACCGAGTCGCCGGCGAGACGGCCGTCCTCCACCTCGATGCGCACGTCGCAGATCTCGAGCGTGCTCGTACGGTGGGCGATCATGAACGCGGTGCGGCCGCGCATGAGCCGCTTCATCGCCTCGAGGATCTGCTCCTCCGTCCGCGCGTCGACCGAGCTCGTCGGCTCGTCGAGGATGAGGATCGGGGCATCCTTCAGGAACGCACGAGCGAGCGCGATCCGCTGGCGCTCGCCACCCGAGAGGCGGACTCCACGCTCGCCAACCGGAGTGTCGTAGCCATCCGGCAGCGCCACGATGAAGTCGTGTGCGCCGGCCGCTCGTGCGGCCGCGACTATGTCGGCATCGCCGGCTTCCGGGCGCGCGTAGGCGATGTTCTCGGCGATGCTCGCCGAGAAAAGCACCGGTTCCTGGAGGACGATCGCGAACTGGTTGCGAAGATCGGCGAGTTTGTACTCGCGAAGGTCGACGCCGTCGAGCAGGATCTGGCCGGCGTTCGGGTCGTAGAAGCGTGTGAGGAGACTCACGAGCGTCGTCTTCCCGGCTCCCGTGGTCCCGGCGATCCCCACCCGCGTGCCGGGCGTGGCCTTGAACGAGACATCATCGAGCACTCGGCTGCGCTCCTCGTAGGCGAACGAAACGTTCCGGAACTCGACCGCACCGGCCGCGCGCTCGAGCGGGCGGGCGTGCGGCGGATCGACGAAGTCCGGTGGCTCGTCGAGGAGCGAGTAGACGCGCTCCGCGCTCGCGAGTGAGGACTGAAGGGTTCCCACTTTCCTGCTTGCCGTCTTCAGCGGCTCATAGAGCTGCTCGAGGTAGCCGACCACCAGGACGAGCTCGCCGAGCGTCATCGCGCCGGCGAGCACTTGCCGCGTCCCGATAAAGAGAACCGTCGCCATCCCGAGACCGATCGTCAAACCGACGAGGATGCCGAAACGGCCCTCTACATATGAGAGACCGATCTTGGCACGCACGCTCTCGGCAGAACGGTCGGCGAACCGATCGCGAGCATGGTCCTCGCGGCCGAACGCCTTCACCACCCGAAGCGCTTCCAGTGACTCTTGGACGACGGACAGCGCCGAGCTCTCGAGTCGCTTCGCGTCGTGCCACTGCGTTCGGAGACGCTTGCGGTAGACCCGCGTTGCGAGAAACAGGACCGGAGCGATGGCGAGCGATACCAGGGCGAGCTGCCAGTTGATTCTCGCAGTGATGTAGATCATCGCGACGACGGTGACGGACGCCGTGAAGAACGGAATCAGGCCAGTGATCGCAACGTTCTGGATGGCAATCGCGTCGTATTGGATCCGGTATGTGGAGTCGGACGTTCCCCTCGAGTCGTGATAGGCGAGCGAGAGGCGCTCGGCATGCCGAAAGAGGCGGCTACGGAAGCCGAGCAGCAGCTTCTCACCGGCGTAGGTGCTCAGCACCAGGTTGCCGAACTGCTGCATCTGCTTCAGCAGCGGGATCAAAAGGAAGAGGCCCGCGGCCACGAGCAGGACGCCGGTCTGCGATTGCTCCAAGCCGTTCGGGACGAAAACGGAGATGAATCCCGGCAACGGGTGATCGCCCACGACGCTGTCGACGGCGATCGCGAGCGGAAGCGGCGTCAGCAGCACGAACAGGCTAGACAGGAGACTGAGCGCGAAGAGGCCCGCGATGTGCCGCCAGTAAGGCCGGGCTTCGCGCAGCAGCCGCCCCCACAGCCGTAGTCCAGCGGACCTGCCGCCCAAGGCACCAGGATGCGCAGGTTTGCTTACCGCGAGTGTGGATTTCCTCCGTGACCTTCCTTCCAGCTCGTCGATCCGCCGCGTCAGGTGATCCTTGAGCTGACCGACATCCGGTCCGTAGACCTCGGCGCCCTCCACCTCCAGGCTGGTCAGAAGCCGTTTCAGCGCGTCGAGTTTTTGGTGGCTTTGCCACCACTTGGATTTTCCTTTCGCGCCTTTCACGGGAGAGATTGCTCCAGCACCCGCGTCATCACGTTGCGCGCATCGAAGTGCTCCTCGGCAAGGGCGCGGGCCGCCCGGGAATGGCGCTCATACTCCGACTCGGCCGCCTCGAGCATTGCCGCGGCCTCGTCGAGGTTCCGGAACCTGAAGAGACCCTCCGCGTCCGGGAGATATCTGCTCGGACCCGTGTACTCGACGACGGCCGGCTTGCCGCTCGCCAGGTAGCAGATCGTGCGGTCGCTGATCCAGGCGTTCTGAAGCAGTAAGCAAGAGGGCTTCGCGCAACTGAACTCACCCCTCGAGCTCCGGATGTAGGCCGCATAGTCCCGCGTGGTCGCCGTCACGTCCCATGCGTCGCGTACGCCCCAGCCCGCCCGTTCGAAGATCGGACGATCCTGCGAGTCATCCGTCCCGAGGCAGAGAGCCAGTTCGAGCCGCTGGCGTGCGCGGGACGGGAGATCCAGGTATTCGAGGAACGCCGTGCGCTTGTCGTTGTCGTACTCCTGACCGTCGATTTCGATCGTTCCGGCGTACAGGTGCGTCACGGTCGTATACGGCGCTCCCGGCGCCCCCGGTGCAACCGGCCATTCCTCGAGGAAGACGGGCGGCGGCGTGTAGATCCAGGCAAATCCACCGTCGGGGAAACGCGCACGTGCGGTACCGACCGTCTCACCGATCGTGAAGTAGCGGTCATACTCCGCCCCGCTCGTCTCGCCAGATTCCATCCAGAGCTGGAGCAGCCCCGGGTCGATGTCCACGAATGCCGTGCTGGAAAAACGCTTGACCTCGGTTGGCGAGCGATTGTGTCCGAGGTCAAGAAGCAGATCGGCCTCCGCTGCCGCGTCGACCGAGCTCAGGTACTGGTCGGAGAGCTCTGGCGCCACCGGCTCGCCGTTGGATGACGCAAGAGCAATCTCCTCGAATCCGTGGTGCTGGAGGGACCTCCGCAGGAGGGTGAGACGCTCCTGGGCAACGTCGACCGAGATGCGAGGCGGCTTACTTTCGAGCCAGATCACCCGGCATCCGACCGAGCGGAGCCCCAACGCCCAATTGAGAAAGACCCAGGTATGGCCACCGCCCTTGCCCTCTGGATAGTCGAGGGCGCCGGCTCCGAGACAGACAACGGGCGTCATGGTGTCATCGAGGCGCGCGATGCCTCGCGCGGCACTTCGGCGCGGTTCACCCTCGGCGACACGATGCCCACGGCCGCCTCTTCCGGTTTCTCGACAGAGGCCAGGCAGCCGAGAGCGGCTGCAGATGCAACCGCGCATTCGAGCAGGCTCCTGCTGAAGAACGCTGCCGAGATCGCACCGAGCAGCACGGCTGCGACCCATGCTCCCGAAACCGCAGCCGCGACTGCGAGCACGAGCAGCGCGAGCGCAACCGGCGTCGCGGCACGTGAGTAGCGCGGAGAGATACGGAAGCGAACGTGCTGCGTGCCCGCGCCGTGGTCTTCCGCTGCGAAGAGGAGCCGCACCGCACCGAACATGCCACCCCGCACTTCCGCGTCCCACTGGTCGAACGCGCCCCCAAGCCGTACTGCCAGGCCGGTTCGCCTGAGCGCATCAGTGAGGTCGGCAAGCCGGTCCTCTGGCTCGCGCCAAGTCTCGAGCCAGATCGCAAGCTCGCGCTGCCTGGGTAGAGCAAGGCCCGCAGGACGCCGCCCTCGCCACGGCGTGAGGCCGTGCCCGATCCTGCCGACTAGCCGCGCGAGAGGCTGGGTCGCGTGCAGGAACGACGTGATTGCGTGGAGCTGCCAAACCTCACGCGCGCGGCGTCGGCCGAACCTTGTCCAAAATCCGCTGTAAAGGGCGCCGACGAGCGGCAGGAGTAGCGCCGCTCCCAGCAGCGGAACCACGTAGAGCAGTGGTGCCCAGAACGGCGTGAGAGCGGACAGACACGCCAGCACGGCGATCCCCAGATACCACTCTGGAAGCCGGGCGAGTGAATCGAGCACGCTCGGAGTCCCCTGGTAAAGCGTCTGGAACGGCGCGAAACCACAGACGCCGTTGTAGATCCGGCTGCGCTTGAAGGCCAAGCGGGCGAACGCGCTTCCGTACATGTCCCCACCCCAGCTCACATGGCCGGCTGCGTTGTACCGTTGCGGCCACTTGCGCTCCAGGAGGGCCTCGGCACGCCCGTAACCGCGTTGCTGCCGCCAGTATGCGCGCACTGAGTTCCGCCGGTGGTGCCACACCATCGCCGCCGGGTTGAAGCTGATCCCATGGCCCGCTTCCTGGAGGCGCCAGCAGAGATCGACATCGTCGCCAGCGGCGCGAAACTGGGCGTCGAACCCACCGAGTTCGTCCAGCACGTCTTTCCGGATCGAGAAGTTGCAACCGGGAATGTGCTCGGCCTCGGTGTTAGAGAGAAGTACGTGGATTGGCCCGCCGGGCGAGTGGGCGACGCTCTCGGCAACCGCGTTCGCATCCAGGGGCGGGATGTTCGGTCCGCCAACCGCTGCGCTTCCCGTTCGATCGAAGGTGTCCACGAGGTAATGCAGCCAGTGCGGATCGGGCCAGGCGTCGTCGTCGATATAGGCGACGATCTCGCCGGTAGCCGCGGCAGCGCCAACGTTTCGAGCGGCACCCAGGCCCCCATTCGGAGTCCTGATAAGCCGCACATCGAACTTCGCCGCAACCGCAGCGGTGTCGTCCGTCGATCCGTCGTCGACGACGATGACCTGGAGGTCCGGGTACTCGAGGCGCTCGATCCCCTGCAGCGTGGCACCCAGTGTTCGGCCGCCGTTGAAAGTGCAGACCACCACCGACACTCGCGGCCAGTCCCGTTCCAGAGGGAACGGCGCGTGCGCGAAAGCGGAGGTGACCGCGGCCAGCGCCGGTTTCGGCTCGCGGTCCGGGCGCGTCAGACCGAAGGCCCAATCGTCGACGTACTCTCCGGCGCGGAACCACTCGTCCGTCCACGAGAACACGAACGCGCCCGCGCAGCCGGACGCGAAGGTCTGTCGGATCTGGCCGTCGAGTGCGTTCGCCTGCACGTCCTCGCCGTTGCGAAGCGCATCAAGACCGAGCTCACTCATCAAAAGGGGCCGGTCGCCGGCAAGGCTATGGAGTCGCGCGAGGTAAGACTCGAGGCGGTCTCGCTTCTCGAGGTAGACGTTGAACGCGAGAAAGTCGAGGAACGGAAGATCGAGATACTCCGTCGTCGGATAGTTGACGTAGGTGACCAGCCCGCCGGGATCGGTGTCCTTGACGGCTTCGTACAGGCGCTCGAGGTAGCGCTCGATCGTTTTGCGGCCAAGCCACCGGGCGAGCGGAGGCTGGATCTCGTTGCCGAGCGCGTAGCAAAGGATCGCCGGATGGCCGGCGACGGCCGCGACCTTGTCCCGCACCACCTGTTCGAGATCGGGCGCATCCTTGCGGTCAGCGAGATATCCCGCGTACTGCTCGGCAGAGAGTCCGACCATGACCTTGAGGCCATGGTTTTCGGCGGCGTCGAGCAGGGACCGCGGCGGCATCGTGTGCGGGATGCGGACGGCGTTTATCCCGGACTCGAGCATGAGCGCGAAGTCCCGGTCAATCACTTCGAGATCGTGGTACTCGTGTCCGTCCGAGTCGGGCTCGAACGCGCCGTACGTCACGCCTTTGACGTACAGCTTCCGATCACCGACGAAGAGGAACTTGCCGTGAACCCGCGGTCGAGCACCCGCCTGGGCGATGTCCGCGAGCCCGTTCGAGGAGAGCGAAGGGGCATCGACGGAAACGTCCGGAGGGGAGATTTCAGCTCTCACGGCTACCCTCCGATTGACCTGCCGCCGCGCAGGGGCAGACCGCTCCAGAAAAAACCGTCAGGGGTCCTTCCGAGACTCTGCTTCGACACCTTCTCGTCGCACGTGGGCGCTCGGCCAGATCAGGACCTGCCCGCGTGGCCGCCCCGACCCGCGAGCCCCCGCCGGTCGAATCCGTTCGCAACTCCACGATTCCTCCCGCACTATGCCCGCACTATGCGCGTGAGGGGCTGGAGACTATGCTTGGCGCGTCCAGGTGTCAAGGCACACTAGTTTCCGCCGATCTTGGGGATTTTGAGGAGGCGTAAGTCGTGGGCGACCCGGCATCGCCGACCCGGGATCGGCGGGAAACGACGGGAACCTCGCGCGGGTTCGATTCCCGCCGTCTCCACTGGCCGTCGCCTGTCGCGAAACCTGAAGCGTCCGTCGCTTGTGCGGATCGAGGGGCGGGCGTAGACTTGCTCGCGCATCGAGGGGAGGGGTCACGAGCTTCAGCTTCGCGAGTCGTGCG
>Ga0075424_100004346_pt1 | contig 13350 bp, 9 predicted proteins | sample SoiMethybrSBSTD3_FD_75301 | JGI IMG/M metagenome (GOLD analysis project Ga0075424, IMG submission 75301) | Bulk soil microbial communities from a Populus tree surrounding site in Tennessee, USA - Soil MetaG P. TD hybrid SBSTD3 | ecosystem: Environmental > Terrestrial > Soil > Tree plantation... | reverse complement strand
GACGGCCTGGGCGTGGGCAGCTTCGACCTGCCCGAGCGCGGGTACGACGCGGACCGCACCGAGGACTTCTTCCGCGTGTCCGACACCGGCACCTTCGGCCGCCACTTCACGACCGACGGGCGCGCCCAGCTCCATCTCCTGCGCACGTCGTCCGTGGCCGCGAGCGACGCCCCGGCCCTGCTCGTCCTGGGCGCGTTCGACGCGGGGGGCGCCCAGGTCGCGGGCGGCACCCACGACGTGGAGCTCGAGCTGTCCGAGGACCTCGGCTACGCGCGCGGCCGCCACGCCCTGCGCGCGGGAGGCCTGCTCGAGGGCGGCCACTACCGCAGCGACGCCGTGACCAATCCGGGCGGCACCTTCACGTTCTCCGACCTCGCCGCCTACCAGGCGGGACGGCCGACGAGCTTCACCCAGCGCGTCGGCGATCCGCTCGTCTCCTTCGACCAGTGGCAGCTCGGCCTCTACGTCCAGGACGAGATCAAGGTCTCGCGCCGCGTGTCGCTCGCGCTGGGGGTCAGGCAGGAGCTGCAGACCCACGTGGCGGATCACTTCAACCTCGGTCCGCGCCTCAGCGTGGCCGTTTCGAAGGGCCAGACCGTCCTGCGCGCGGGGGCCGGCCTCTTCTATTCTTGGATGGCCGACTCGACCTACGAGGAAGCCGTCCGTCTCGACGGCGCCCACGAGAGCGAACGGCTCATCCTCTCCCCGGGATTTCCGGACCCGTTGCGCGGCGGCACGCTCGCGTCCCGCGGGGTCAGCACGCTGTACCGTCTCGATCCCGGGCAGGACCAGCCGATGGTGCGTCGCGCCTCCGTCGGCCTCGAGCGCCCCCTCGCCGGCGGCCGGGCCAGCGTCCTCTACGTGATCGAGCATGGATCCGGGCTCTTGCGCAGCGTGAACCTCAATGCGCCGGTACCCGGCGTGGGCCGCCCCGACCCCGAGGCCGGCAACCTCTGGCTCATCGAGTCGGCGGGGCAGTCCACACGCCACCTCGTCCGTGTGAACTTGACCCTCCTGCGCCCGGAGAGCCGCACGCGCCTCGTCCTCAACTACACCTGGACGCACTCGGTGAACGACGGCGATGGCCCCTTCGACCTGCCCGCGAACGGTCTGGACCTCGCCGCGGAGCGCGGCCCCGCGCGCGACGACGTGCACCATCGGGCGACCGCTCTCTTCGGCACGCGCTTGCCCCTCGCCCTGCGCCTCGACGGCACCCTGCGCGCGAGCTCGGGCGCGCCCTACGACATCACGACCGGGCGCGACGACAACGGGGACGGCGTCAGCAACGACCGTCCGCTCGGCGTGGGGCGCGATGCCGGACGGGGCGCCGCGCAATGGGACCTCGGCGCGCGGTTGTCCTGGTCGAAGTCTTTCGGCCCCGCCCGCGAGTCCGTGCCTCGGGCTCCGCGACCGCCCGGCGGTGGCCCGGGGATGGGCGGTCCGGGGATGCGCGGCGGCGGAGGGAGCGGAGGAGGCGGCGGAGACGGCGACGGGAGGCGGAACATCAGCCTCTACCTTCAGGCCTACAACGTGCTCAACCGCGTCAACCCGTCGAGTTACGTCGGCATCGTGACCTCGCCCCTCTTCGGCCAGGCCGTCGCCGCGTCTCCCTCGCGGCGGTTCGAGATGGGCGCCAACCTGTCGTTCTGAGACGAGGGGCGGCTCGAAGCCGCCAGGAGGTTCGAGAGATGCGAATGACGAAGGTCCTGGGGGCGATGGGAGCGGCCGCGGGTGCGCTCGTTTTGGCGGCCGTGCACGTGGCGGCGCAGACCGCGCCGCCCGCGAGTCCGGCGGCCACGGTGGACCGCCAGAAGTTCTCCAACACCTGGAAGCTGAACGCGGACGAGAGCGAGAAGCTGCGCGACAAGATGCACCAGGCGCGCGGGGGCGAGCACGGCGGTGGTGGGGGTGGCCGCGGCGGCGGGTTCGGCGGAGGCGGGATGGGAGGAGGCATGGGTGGTCGCGGCGGCTACGGCGGGGGCCGCCATGGCGGGGGCATGGGCGGCGGCGGTGGCGACTCCACCTCCTCCGGCAATGACGACGCGATGCGCGAGACCATGCGCCGCCTCGAGGAGCCGCCGGAGACGCTCACGATCAAGCAGGAGGACGGCGCCTTCCTCGTCGGCGACGACAGCGGCCAGATCCGCCGCCTGCACCCGGACGGACACACCGTGAAGGCGGACAACGGCGAGGGGCAGGTGAAGACGCAGTGGCGGGGAGACGAGCTGGTGACGGAAACGATCCCCGCCCGCGGCCCCCAGCTCCGGGAGACCTTCGCGCTGTCACCCGATGGGCGCCGGCTCTTCGTCACGGCGCACTTCGAGCCCCGCTGGGGCGGCGCGGTGGACGTGCGCCGGGTCTACGACGCGGCGGAGGCGCCTTGACCGGCTAGAGGTACAGGTGCAGCTGCAGCAGCGTCGTCTTGGTCACGATGTCGTTGCTGCGGCCCTTGTCCCGGTAGTGCGAGAGGTCGACGTTCCAGTGCGTGCGCGGCAGGAGGTTCAGCTCGAAGACCCAGCGGATGGTGCCTCCGGAGGTGTCGCCGAAATCCGTGCGCAGCTGGGGGGAGATCTTCAGCCACACGCCACGATAGACCTCGAACCCCGTCTCGTTGACGAGGACGTAGGAGGGTGCGCCGGGGAGCCCCTGCTGCCACTGGGCGTCCCCTTCCGTCCAGATCGTGAGACGGCGTATCGGCGAGAAGCCGAAGGCGAGGCCCGCCGATCCGTCGCGGGGATTCACGTCCGACTTGTCGTGGAAGAGCCCCGACGCGACGAGGACCGTGCGCGTGGACACGTCGATCTGGACGCGCGCCGCCCCCACGAAGCCGCGCGTCCCGTCGTTGTCGATGATCGAATCCGCGCGCCCGGGTGACGCCGTGAGCTGGACGAGATGGCGGTCGGTGGTGTGGCTGAGCTCGAGTCCGTACACCTGGTCGAAGGTGTCGAGGCCGAGCGGTCTGCGATTGAACGCGGTGTGATCGGAGAAGTGGACCCCGTAGGCGGGGAGGAAGCGCCCGGCGCGGAAGCCGAAGCCCTTCTTCGACTGGTAGCCCACCCAGTGCTCGAAGGAGTCGACGCGCGTGCCCTCGGCTTGCAGCGGCTGGCGGCCCAGCTCGCCGTAGACCGTCCACCCCTTGGCCCGGTAGGCGGCTGTGATCTCCGCGTTCATGAGGAGGTCGCGCTTCTCCTGGCCGCCCGGAAAGCGGACGTCCAGGTGTCCCGGCCGCAGATCGATGCCGAGGCTGAGGTTTCCCAGCCGGCTGCCGAGGAGCCCGTACAGGAAGGCCTGCTCGCCATCGGGTCCCGAGGCGGGCGCGGTGGAATGCCCGCGCCCCATCGTGGAAAGCTCCTCGCGGGTCAGCGACCGGCCATACGGCGTCAGGAGGCCGCCGCCCGTGGGCGAGAAGTGGCACGTCGTGCAGCGTGCGTACTGGCGCGCGAGGAAGACCGGCTCCGCGCCGGCGGGCACGGCGGACACGGCAAGGCCAAGCCCGACCAGAGCGGCCAGTCGCAGGTTCATCGAGTCCCTTCCGCGGCCGGTGCCGTCCCGGGCGTGGCCACCAGCGAAACCTTCACTTGCACCTCGTTCTTGACGCCCACTCCCAGGTAGCGCGGGGGGGCGATGCCGTAGTCGTCGAGGCGTACGGGAAAGCTGGCCACGACGCGCACGTCGTTGCCCTCGGAATGGATGTCCGCCTGCCCCGCCACCGGCCGGCGCGTGCCATGCAGGAGGAGCGTTCCCGTGAAGGGCGTCTGTCCCCGGAAGCTCGGAGTGTCGGCTTTGGCCAAGCGCACGGCGGAGAGTACCGCATTGGCGAACTCTTCGCCTCTCGCCACCTCGAGGTATTTTTCGCGCAGGTGCGTGTTCCGCAGATCGATCCCCGTGTCCAGGCTCGAAAGGTCCACGCGGACTTCTCCGCCGAGCGCACCGGGCGGGGCCGCCCCGGGGCTCACGGTACCGGAGATCGCCGTCGTCTTCGTCTCGAACAACCCTCCGACGGTAAGAGGGCAGACGACACGGATCTCTCCCCGGACCACGCGATACGACGGCGTCTCCGCGGGGCGGGCGGCGGCGGGGCACAAGGCCAGCGCGATGGCGACGGGCGCGACCACGGATCGGCGGCGTGTCAGGAGAGTGAGCATCGCGCAGTCTCTCACACCGAGATGGTGAGGACGTTGTCCGCGAAGCGGGTGGGGAACGAGCGCAGCGACCGCGTGGCCGGGCCGTTCTGGACCACGCCGCTCGTGCTGAACCGCGATCCATGGCACGGGCAGACGAAATCCTGCCCCGTGAATCCGGTGATCGTGCAGCTCTCGTGCGTGCAGGTGGCGGTGACGGCGGTGAACGTGTCCGCCGCCGTGTGCGCGACGAGGATCAGGCCGCTCGGGCTCTGGATCAAAGCGGCGCTGCCGACGGCGGACAGGGGCGAGCCGGCGGCGATGTCGAGGCTCACGCCTCCGCTCACCGCGGTCGCGCTGAGCCTCGAGAGCGCAGGCACGTCCGGGGGCAGCGAGCCGCCCGTGATGCTGCCCCCGCCTCCTCCGCACGCCTGGAGCAACGTCCCCACCGCGGCGGCGGAAGCCAGCTGGCAAGCCTGGGCGCAGAACTCACGACGCGTCTGGTCGGTCATGATGACATGGGCTCCTTTGATCGCAGGAATTCCGTCGGACGAGGCGGCCCGTCCGCGGGCCGCTCTTGGCGTCGTCTGGCCTGCAAGGCGTGTACCGCCGAGCCGGTGCGGGACTGGCGATGTTACCGCCCGGCGCGGAGGCCGCGCGTCCCCCGCGCGGGACAGCGTTCGTCCGCAGGCGGAGACGCCGGGTACGCCGCCCCCGCGCGCCTGTAAGGCGCCGGCAAAGTCTTTGTTAAGAAGGTAAAAAGCCCCCTATTCGTAAGGGCTTTCCTTTTTCGGCATGTTAGTGTGCGATGTCGATGTTCGAACACGCACGCGCGCCCCGTCTCCCCGTCATCGCGGCCGTCGCCGGCCTGCTCGTCGCGCTCGTGCTGCTGGCCGCGCTGCAGTACCGCTGGGTGGGCCAGGTGGGGGAGGCCGAGCGCGCGCGGCTCCAGGCGAGCGCACACGGCCGCGCGGAGCAGCTCGCCCAGGACTTCGACCGCGAGGTGACGCGCGCGTTCGCGCTGCTGCAGGTCGACGAGGACATGCTGGGCACGGACGGCGGGGAACGCTACGCCACGCGCTACGAGCGCTGGGCCTCGCGCAGCGAGCACCCGGGGCTGGTCTCCGCGGTGTACGTGGTGACCGCGGACAAGGGCACCCTGTCGCTCCGGCGGTTCGACAAGGCGGAGCGCGCGTTCGTTCCCACGGAGTGGCCGGCGGAGCTCTCGGCGCTGCGCGCACGGCTGGAAGGGACGGAGCCCGGCGCCGGCCGTGCCGAACGCGGCGGCGGCCCCCGCGGCCCGTTCGGAGTGGTGGAGGACGAGGTGCCCGCCCTCGTCTCGCCCATCTTCACGGCGCTGCCCGCACCACCGGCCGGTTCGGAGCGCGGCGAGGGATCGCGGGGCGCCGCGTTCGAGCGCGGCTTCGCCGAACGCGGCGGTTTCGGGGAGCGCGGCGGCTTCATCCGTCCGCGCAGCGCGGGATTCACGATCGTGCAGTTCGATCGCGGCTACATCGAGAGGGACCTCCTGCCCGCCCTGGCCGGCCGCTACTTCGCGAGCGGAGGGGAGTTCGACTACTGCGTGGTCGTCACCACCCGGCGGGAGCCGCGAACCGTGGTGTATCGCTCCGATCCCGCCGACGGCCTGCACCCCACGCCCGACGCCACCGCCGGCCTGCTCGAAGTGCGCTTCGACCAGATCGACAGCGGCCTCGTGAGGCCCGGCGACTCGTCCCTTCCCGCGTTCCTGGCCCGCCGCTCGCCGCGCGACACGCGACGAGGAGCCTTTCGACCGCCCGCCGTGGATCGCGGCTACTGGGAAGTGGGAGTCACGCATCGCACGGGCTCGCTCGAGCAGGTCGTCGCCCACACGCGCCATCGGAACCTGATGATCAGCTTCGGGACCCTGCTGCTCCTGGGAGCCAGCGCGGCCATGGTCGCCCTCTCCAGCCAGCGCGCGCGGCGCCTGGCCGCCCAGCACGTGGAGTTCGTGGCCGGCGTCTCGCACGAGCTGCGCACGCCGGTGGCGGTCGTGTGCGCGGCGGGGGAGAACCTGGCCGACGGCCTCGTCCGCGACCCCGCGGAGGTGCGCGTGTACGGCGCGACCATCCGCGACGAAGGACGGCGCCTGGCCGAGATGATCGAGCAGGTCCTCGAGTTCGCGGGCATCGACGCGCGCGAGCGGCAGGGCGTACGCGAGCCGGTCCCGGTCACGGGCCTGGTGGACGAGGCGCTCAAGGCCTGCGCCGGGACCATCGCGGACTCGCGCATCGACGTCGAGCGGACGATCGCGCCGGACCTGCCGCCCGTGATCGGCGACCGGGCCGCCCTGCGACGCGCCCTGCAGAACCTCATCCAGAACTCCGCCCGCCACGCCGCCGCCGGGCGCTGGATCGGGATCTCCGCGGAGCCGGGGCGGGCGGGCCGGGCGCACGTCGTGCGCATCACCGTACGCGATCGCGGCCCGGGGATCCCGAGCGGCGAGGAGCGCCGGATCTTCCAGGCCTTCTATCGGGGCCGGCAGGCCCTGGCCGCGGGCGTGTCCGGCAGTGGCCTCGGTCTCAGCCTCGTGCAGCGCATCATGGACGCGCACGGGGGAACGGTCGAGGTCGAGAGCACCCCGGGGGCGGGGAGCGCCTTCTCGCTCGTGCTGCCCGCGGCCACCGCGGAAGCGCAGCGGGCGGCCGCAGTGGAGGAGCAACGTGCGCAAGCGGATCCTGCTCGTTGAGGATGAGCCGGGTCTCCGGCTCACGCTCAGCGGGCGCCTGGCCAGCGAAGGCCACCTCGTCGAGCAGGCCGCGGACGGGGAGACGGGGCTGCGCCGGGCCTCGAGCGAGCCCTTCGACCTCGTGGTGCTGGACGTGATGCTACCGGACCGCAGCGGCTTCGACGTCTGCCGCGATCTGCGCAAGGGCGGGATCGACACTCCCGTGCTCATGCTGACCGCGCGCGGCCAGGTCGAAGACCGCGTGCTCGGGCTCAAGCTGGGGGCCGACGACTACCTGGTGAAGCCCTTCGCGATGTCGGAGCTGCTCGCGCGCGTGGAAGCGCGTCTGCGCCGCGAGCCTCCGGCCCCGCGCGAGGCCACCGAGGGCTATCGCTTCGGCGAGATCGACGTGGACTTCCGGAAGGCGGAGGTGATGAGGGCGGGCGCGCCCGTCACCGTCTCCGCCAAGGAATTCCAGCTCCTGCGCTACCTCATCAAGCAGCGCGGGGCGACCCTCTCGCGCGACGAGCTGCTCAACGAGGTGTGGGGCTACGACGCCATGCCCACCACGCGCACCGTCGACGTACACGTGGCCTGGCTGCGCCGGAAGATCGAGCCCAACCCGCGCCGGCCGCAATACATCCTCACCGTGCACGGCCTCGGCTACAAGTTCGTGGGCTGAACAGGAATGGAGACCCGGCGATGACGAGGAAGGGCGTGATGACGGCGGTGGCGGCGGCCACCCTGGCGGCGCTGCCGTGGGTCGGGGTCGTGCACGCACAGGAGCCCCCCGGTCCGCCCCACGGCCGTGAGTTCGGTCCGGGCGGTCCCGGCGGGCCCGGCTTCGGCCCGCGGCTGGCCGAGGAGCTGGGCCTCAGCGACGACCAGAAGGCACAGCTCGAGGCCTTGCGTGGGAAGCAGCGTGAGACGCTGCGGCCGCTCATGGAGAGCGCGCGCCAGGCCCACGAGGCCTTCCAGGCCGCTCTCGACGCCGACAACGCCGACGCCGCCGCCGTCGGCCAGGCCGCGCTGGCCATGAAGGCGGCGGAGAAGAAGCTGCGTGCGGCCCACGACGCGGCTTTCGAAGAGATGAAGGCCATCCTCACTCCGGAGCAGGCCGCGAAGCTGGAGCAGGTGCGCGCGCAGCACAAGGGCCCGGGGCCCGGCGGGCTGGGCCGCCGCGGGCCTCGCCCCTAGGACGAACCCTGCGATACTAGGACTCCATGCGGCCAGGGGGGGCGAGCAGGAGGTGGGCCGCAGTGTCCCTCCTCGCCTGCCTGGGCGGATGCGGCCACTCCGCCGCGCCCACGCCCGCCGCCGCGAGCCGCCCGCCCAACTTCGTCGTGATCATCGCCGACGACATGGCCTACGGGCTCTTCGGCCCGGGCAAGCGCTTCCCCTTCGTCAACCTCCCCAACCTCGAAGCCCTCTCCGCGCGCGCCGCGTTCTTCGAGCGTGCGATGGTCACGACGTCGCTGTGCTCGCCGAGCCGGGCCACGCTCCTGTCCGGCCTCTACGCCCACCGTCACGGCGTGCCCGGCAACGAGAGCACCGACATCTCCCCGGACATCCCGACCTATCCGCAGATCCTCCACGCCGCGGGCTACGAGACGGCCTACGTGGGCAAGTGGCACATGGACGCGCGAACGGACATGCCGCGCCCGGGCTTCGACTATTGGCTGAGCTTCCGCGGCCAGGGCGTCTACGTCGATCCCGTCCTCAACGAGAACGGCAAGTCGCTCAAGCGGACGGGCTACATCACGGACCTCCTCACCGAATACGCCGTGAATTGGATCCGCCGTCCGCACGGCAAGCCGTTCGTGCTGATCATCGGCCACAAGGCTCCCCACGAACCGGCGGAGCCCGCGCCGCGCCATGCCGGCGCCCTGGCCGACGTGTCCCTTCCCGAGCCGGCGACCTTCGAGGACGCGTACGAGGACAAGCCGGCGTGGCAACGGCGGTACGTCCGCTGCGGCGGCGGCCCCACCGCCTTCGTGCGCTGCCCGGATCCGCAGCCGAACACCATCGCGCCCTGGCCGTGGCCTCCGCGCGACGAAAGCCGCCTGGACTACCTGCGCTCGCTCCTCGCCGTGGACGAGAGCGTGGGCTCCGTCATGGCGGCGCTGGCCGGCCAGGACCTGACGCGCAACACGTACGTCGTGTTCCTCAGCGACAACGGGCTCTTCCTGGGCGAACACCGTCTCGGTGACAAGCGGCTCGCCTACGAGGAATCGCTGCGGGTGCCCCTGGTCGTCGCCGGGCCCGACGTGTCCGTGCGGCGCCTGGGCACCATGGCCTTGAACCTGGACCTGGCCCCGACGATCCTCGACCTCGCCGGCGTGAGCGTTCCCTCCGACATGCAGGGCCGCTCGCTCGCGCGCCTCCTGCGCGGGGAGTCGTTCGTGCTGCGCGACTCCTTCCTCTACGAATACGACACGGAGGCGCCTTTCCCCGTCGTTCCCGACATCCGCGCCATTCGCACCCAGACCGGCAAATACGTCACCTATCCGGCCGCGCCTTCCGACGACGAGCTCTACGACCTCACCGCCGACCCGGGCGAGGTCATGAACCTCGCCCACCGGCCGGAATGGGCCACCACGCGGGCCGCGCTGCGGCAGCAGCTCGACCGCCTGCTCACGGAGACGGGCGCTCAGTAGCCCGGCGCGGGTGTTCCCGCGGCCGCCGGTGCGCTTCGTCACCTGGCCTGTTTGCGACTATTCACATCTTCTTTTACGTCTGCTTAATGCAGCGAGCGTGACCGCTGGGCACGATCTCTGTGACTTTACAAACGCCGGCGCGATTCTTGTGCCGCCGGCCCCACGGAGGCGCGTGGCGGGCCTAGGCTGGGGGAAGAGTAGGAGCGGAGACCGTATGCGGAATGACATCGATCATCGGGACCCTCGGGGACGTGGGTGGGGGCGTGCGTGGCGCGCCCTCGGCGTGGCCGGCCTCGTGGCCGCCCTCCTGTCGTGCGGGGGCAGCCCGATGGGCTCGACCGTGCCCGTGATCCTCTTCTCGCCCCTGGCCTCGACCAGCGTCTTCCTCATGAACCTCGACGGCCAGAAGCTCCACGAATGGCCGACGGACAACGCGCCCGGCTACTCGGTGTACCTCCTCCCCAACGGCAATCTCCTTCGCGCCACGTCCATCGACGAGCGCCCCTTCAACGCGCTGCAGGGCAGCAACGGCGGCCGCGTGGAGATGCTCGACTGGACGGGCAAGGCGGTCTGGAGCTTCGACTACGCGACGAAGCAGGGCCAGCAGCACCACGACGTGTTCTACATGCCGACCAATGGGCACGTGCTCATGGTGGCCTGGGAGGGACGGAGCTCGGAAGAGGCGATCGCGGCCGGGCGTGATCCGGCCACGCTACCGAGCGGGGGCGAGCTGTGGGTGGACAAGATCGTCGAGGTCAACCCCGCGAACGACCAGATCGTATGGGAATGGCGCACCTGGGATCACCTCGTTCCTCCCGGGGAGGCGCCCTCCGACCATCCCGGCCTGGTGGATCCGAACTACGTCTCACCCGGGACCGACCTCGTGGACTGGACGCATGCCAACGCCGTCTTCTACAACGCCGCCCTCGACCAGGTCATGTTGAGCGTGCGGAACTTCAGCGAGTTCTGGATCATCGACCACACCACCACCACCGAGCAGGCGGCCGGCCACACCGGCGGCCGGCTCGGCAAGGGCGGCGACATCGTCTATCGCTGGGGCAACCCGCGCGCCTACGGCCGCGACGACCTCCCCCAGCAGCTCTACGGCCAGCACAACGCGCAGTACATCGCCAGCGGTCTGCCCGGAGCGGGCCACATCCTCGTCTTCGACAACGGGGACGCGCACGCGCGGCCGTATTCGCGCGTCGTGGAGCTGGAGTCGCCGGCGCGCCCCGACGGCTCCTATCCGTACGACCCGGCCACCGGCTATGGTCCCGCCGCGCCCGTGTGGCAATACGTGGCCACGCCGCCGGAGAGCGTCTTCTCTCCGATCATCTCCGGCGCGCAGCGGCTGGCCAGCGGCAACACCCTGGTCACCGTCGGCACCGCCGGCCGCTTCCTCGAGGTCACGCCCGACGGCCAGACCGTCTGGTCGTACACGGTGACGGACACGGCGGGGGGCACGGGCTACCTCGTCTTCCGGGCCTTGCGCTACGAGCCCGGGTACGAGGGGCTGGCCGACCAGAAGCTGACGCCCGACGGCCTGCTGCGGCTCACTCCGCCCAGTGCCCGCGGCCGCGCGACCATCACGAACTACTGACGCCGCGGGCGCGGTGACGGGCGCGGCTTCACAGAACATTAACGTTCTCTTTGCACGCCTTTAATCACTTCGCCCCGTCCGCCGAACCATCATTCCGGCCGTGCACACCGCGGCGCTTCGCCGCGCGACCCGGGGGGCGATGGCGGAGGGCAGCGAGATCGAGCGCGAAGCGCGGCCGCCGGGCGTGGCCCGCCCGCGGCACGCGAGCCGTCTGCTCGCCGTCGCCCTCGTCGTGCTCCTCGCGGGTGAGGCCCGGGCCGGACAGGAGCCGGAGGAGGAGGGGCCCGCGCCTCTGGTCGAGCGCGTGGAGATCGCGCGCAACCAGTTCCTCTCCGCGGAGACGCTGCGCTTCTACATCTCGACCAAGCCCGGGGACCGCTACGACCAGCTGAGGCTGCGCGAGGACTTCCGCCGCCTCTGGGACACCGGCTTCGTGGACGACCTCTCGATCGACGTCCAGGACACGCCCACCGGGGGCAAGGTCGTGACCTTCGTGGTCAGCGAGAGGAAGCGCATCCAGATCGTCGACTTCCGCGGCAGCAAGGCCCTCACCAAGACGACGATCGAGGACGAGCTCAAGAAGAAGGACGCCGCCCTCAAGATCGACACCTTCTACGACCTGGGCAAGGCGCGCCACGTCGAGCACATCCTCAAGGAGATGCTCGCGGAGAAGGGACGCCCCTTCGCGACCGTGAAGCACGACGCCAAGCCCGTGGGCGGCGCCGGCCTCCAGATCTCCTTCGTGATCGACGACGGGCCGAAGGCCAAGGTCAAGCAGGTCGACTTCGTGGGCAACGAGGTCTTCTCCGACGCGGCGCTCCGGCGCCACATGAAGAGCATCCACCCGGGCAGCTTCTGGAGCCTGGGCTGGCTGCTCGGCAAGAAGACGTACACGCCCGAGAAGTGGTCGGGGCCGGAAGGCGACCAGAAGCGGCTGGAGGACTTCTACCTCGACCACGGATACGTCACCGCCTCCGTCGGCGAGCCCAAGGTGGTCTACCTGGACGGCAAGACCGGGAAGAAGCCCACCAAGGGCATCCGCCTCCAGATCCCGGTGAGCGAAGGGGACCAGTACCGCATCGGCGACGTGAAGTTCGAGGGCATGGCCCTCTTCAAGCCGGAGCTGGTCCTGCCCCTCTTCAAGCTGCAGACGGGCGAGGTCTACAAGGAGTCGAAGATCCGGAAGGGCTTCGACAAGCTGCGCGACGCCTATGGCGCCCAGGGCTACTTCCAGTGGACGGGGCGGCCGGAGCGGAAGCCCGACTCCAAGCGCAAGGTCGTGGACGTCACCCTCACCATGGACGAGGACAAGAAGTACTACGTCGGGAAGATCACGTTCACCGGCAACACCACCACCCGCGACAAGGTCATCCGGCGCGAGGTCTACCTGAACGAAGGCGACACCTTCAACACGGAGGCGCTCAAGGTCTCCATCCGGCGCATCAACCAGCTCGGCTACTTCAAGCCGATCGAGGGCGCGCCGGAGCTGGGGCCGAGCAGCCTGGGCGAGGACCGCATCGACGTCACCTTCAAGGTGCAGGAGCAGAACCGCAACCAGTTCACCTTCGGAGGCGGGGTCAGCGGGCTGGAGGGCACGTTCCTCAACGCCAGCTTCTCGACCGCGAACTTCCTCGGCCTGGGGGAGACCGTCCAGCTCTCCGCGCAGACGGGAGCCCGCGCCAAGAACTACCAGCTCGCGCTGACCGAGCCCTATCTCTTCGACCGGCCCATCACCGCCGGCATCGACCTCTACTCGCGCAAGCTCGATTACCTCACCACGCAGAACGTCGTCGGCTACAGCGAGGTGCGCACGGGGGCGAGCCTGACGACCGGGCTCCCCATCGGGCGCCGCGGGTTCCTGCGCCTCTTCGCGAGCTACACCTACGAGGTGGTGGACACCGCTGGCCTCGGCAACCTCGCCAACGGCAGCGTCATCCCCACCAGCACGACGGGCGAGCCCATCTTCGCCCCCTTCCTCGACGACGGGCGGCATCCGGAGAGCCGCATCGCGCCGTCGCTCGTCTACAACACGGTCGACAACCCCTACACGCCGCGCAAGGGGATGAAGATCACCCTGACCCCCATGATCGCGGGAGGTCCCCTCGGCGGCGGGACCGACTACTTCCGTCCGGACGGGGAGGCGATCCTCTACATCCCGCACCTGCGCAAGACCGCGCTCGGCCTGCGCGCGCAGGCGGCCTGGATCACGCCCTACGCCGACACCACGCGCCTGCCGTATTACCAGCGCTACTTCCTGGGCGGCGA
>Ga0075424_100004345_pt1 | contig 13352 bp, 9 predicted proteins | sample SoiMethybrSBSTD3_FD_75301 | JGI IMG/M metagenome (GOLD analysis project Ga0075424, IMG submission 75301) | Bulk soil microbial communities from a Populus tree surrounding site in Tennessee, USA - Soil MetaG P. TD hybrid SBSTD3 | ecosystem: Environmental > Terrestrial > Soil > Tree plantation... | reverse complement strand
CTCGCGACGAGCGTATGAGCGACCTCGACGAAGCGCGAGCCCGTCGCGCGATCGGCACGATCATCGACGGCAGCGCGCCGCGCGACACGATCCCCACTGGCTTTCCCAGTCTCGACAACGCGCTTGGCGGCGGCGTCAGGCGTCGCGATCTCGTGATCCTCGGCGGCGAGGTCGGGAGCGGGAAGTCAGCGCTCGCGTTGGCCATCGCGCTTCGAGCGACCGAGGTCGGAGGGAAGGTGCGATTCCTGTCCGCCGAGATGGACCAGAGCCGAGCTGCGGAGCGCGCGCTCGCCATTGAAGCGCGCGTCCGAGTGGACGACCTGAGGCGCGGCAATCTCGACCCCGAATCACGGTCGCGACTGGAGATCGCCGCACGAAGGCTCGAGCAGCGGTTCCCGGCATTCGACGCGCTGCTCGCCGGGGATCTCGCGGCGTTCGAGCACGACGACGTGCGTCTTCGCGGCGTGGATGTCGTGATCATCGACCCGCTTCAGGCGCTCGCCTCCGGCGGTCGTCCGCTGGACGAGGAGATGGCGAGCGCCGCCCGGGCGCTGAAGCGACTGGCGGTGGACCGTGACGTGTGCATCATTGCGACGAGTGGGCTCCCGCAAATCGTTCGGGATCGCAAGGACCTGCGACCGCAGCTCGACGACTTCGGCGCGCTTGGCGCACCGAAGCAGTTCGCCGATGTCGTCCTCGGGCTCTATCGGCAGGAGATGTACGACAGCGCACCGGACGTGGACGGCGCAACGGAGCTGATCGTCCTCAAGAACCGCAACGGCGCGCGCGAATATGTCGATCTCTACTTCTACAAGCAGTGGATGCGGTTCGAGGACATGCTAGAGCCGGATCGCTGAGCGCGACCGCAGGCCTTCTCGGGAGGTCTCGCATGTATGCGAACACACGTGTGGCTGTTCGCACCGTGCACACGGCTGGTCTGTCGTTCGCGCGCGGGTGTGCAACGATCGGACTTGCCATCATGGCCGCGACCGCGCCCTTACCGTGCCAGCCGAAGCCCGACTCGTCAGGCTTCGTGACGACCGCCGATGGCGCACGGCTGTACTACGCCATCTATGGAAGCGGGCGTGATACCGTGATCGTGCCGGCGGCGGCGCTCCTGGCGGGCCCGCTCGCGTCTCTGAGCGAGCTGATCACACTGGTGTTCTATGACCAGCGGGGCCGAGGACGATCCGACTGGATCTCGGACCCCAAACGCCTGACGATGGCGGATGAGCTTCGCGATATCGAAGCCGTTCGCGCGGCGCTGGGCATCTCAAAGGTGGGCATCGTGGGCTTCTCCTACCTGGGACTCGTCGGGGCCCTCTACGCCGCGGATCACCCCGACCGCGTTACTCGCCTCGCACAGCTCGACCCGATGCCGCCTGACGAGGCCACAGCGTCGCGTTATGCGCCCGTCGAGGGACGGCTGCGATCCGACACGGCCGCTGCCCAACTCCGCCGGGCCCGTGCAGCGGCGTCGGACACCGCTGACCTCGCGGCGGAATGCCGTCGATGGTACGCCGCGTACCTGCCGGTGTATCTGGGCAATCCCGCAAACGCATCGAAGGTATCCACTGACTTCTGTGAGAACGCGAACGAGTCGCCGTCGCGTTTCCAGTGGCGGGTCGACAAGACCATGCGATCGCTGCCACGACGTTGGGACTACACGCAAAAGGCGATAGCCATTCGCGCACCTACGCTGGTCATTCAAGGCGACCAGGATTTCGCGGTGTCGCCGGACGGCGCTCGCCGCTGGGCGGAGATCATTCCGAACGCACGCCTCATTATGCTCTCGGGCGCGGGCCACCTGGCGTACATCGAGCGCAGTGATCGCGTGCTGCCGGCGCTCATGCGCTTCTTTCTGGGAGACTGGCCGCCCGAGGCGATGCAGGTGCGAACGTCTCGCTAGCGTTCCCGCAGCTGACACCGCCGCGCGAGCGGCCGCACGGTTTCCGGTGGTATATTTTTGGTCCTTCACACGACCCACGCGCACTTCCGAGCTGCTTATGGCTGGTCACAGTAAATGGAAGCAGATCAAGCACTACAAGGCGGCCGCTGACGCCAAGCGCGGCGCGCTGTTCACGAAGCTCATCCGCGAGATCACGATGGCCGCCAAGCAGGGCGGCGGCGATCCGGATGGGAACCCTCGCCTCCGCACCGCCATCGAGACGGCCAGGAACAACTCGATGCCCAAGGACAACATCGAGCGCGCGGTCAAGAAGGGCACGGGGGAGCTCGAGGGGGTCGACTATCAGGAGATCCTCTACGAGGGCTACGGACCGGCCGGGGTCGCCCTCATGATCCAGACGGTCACGGACAACCCCAACCGCACCGTCGCCGAGATTCGGCACAAGCTGTCGCGCGGCGGCGGGAACCTCGGCGCCGCGAACTCGGTGTCATGGATGTTCGATCGTCGCGGGCAGATCTATCTCGACGCGGGCAGCATCGAGGAAGACACACTGATCGAGGTGGCGCTCGAAGGCGGCGCCGAAGATGTGAAGCGTGAGGACGATCAGTTCGTCGTGACGACAGCCGTCGCGGATCTGCACGCGGTGAAGTCAGCGCTTGACGCCAAGAACCTCGCGTCGACGAGCGCGGAGATCGCGTGGATTCCGAAGAACACGATTCGCGTCGAGGGCAAGGACGCCGAGACGCTCGTCAAGCTGCTCGAGGGCCTCGAGGAGCTGGACGACGTGCAGAAGGTGGAAGCCAACTTCGACATGGACGTGTCGGAGATGGCGAAGGCGTGACGCCCAGGACCGCGACGTGATCGTTCTCGGCATCGATCCGGGAACGGCCACGACGGGGTACGGCGTCGTGAGCGGCGACGGGACGCGTCCGCCGACACTGATCGAGTGTGGCGTGATCCGAACGAGGCCGCGAGAAGCCCTGCCGGATCGCCTGCTCGAGATCCACAGTGGTGTCACCGAGCTGATCACGCGGCACCGCCCGCATGCGATCGCCGTCGAAGACGTGTTCTACGCGAAGAATGTCCGGACGACAGTCGTGCTCGGCCACGCGCGAGGCGTGGTGCTGCTCGCGGGGGCGCAGGCGCGAATCGACGTCTACGAGTTTCCGCCGGCCGAGATCAAGAAGGCGGTCGTCGGGTCCGGTGGCGCAACCAAGGAACAAGTGCAGTTCATGCTCACACGATTGCTTCGATTGAAGGCGGTCCCTTCGCCGTCGGACGCTGCTGATGGCGTTGCGGCGGCACTCACGTATCTCATGACGGCGCGCTTGCCGAAGGTTGCGGCGACGCCGCCTGCGATGCCGTCGCCGTTCGCGACGAAACCTGGCGTGCCGGGCCGCCGCCAGTGATCTCACAGGTCTTCGGCCGGCTGACGACCAAGGAGCTCGACCACGTCGAGATCATGACGGAGGGCGGCGTCGGCTATGAGCTGGCGATTCCGCTCAGCGCGTACGAGGCGTTGCCGAAGGTCGGGGAGACGGCGACGCTGCACACGTACCTCGTGGTGCGCGAGGACGGCTGGCAGCTGTTCGGCTTCTCGACGCCATTCGAGCGGCGCGTGTTCCGGCGGGTGCTGGACGCGAAGGGGGTGGGTCCGGCGCTGGCGTTAGGCCTCCTGTCGACGCTGTCGGCAGAGCGGCTGGTGCGCGCCATCCGCGAGAAGGACATCGCGACGCTACAGAGTGTGCCGCGCGTGGGACGGAAGAAGGCCGAGCAGCTGGTGCTCGATCTCGCCGACAAGCTGGACGGGTTGGGGGGCGGGCCGGTGGCCGGCCCGCGACCGGAGGGTGCCGGAGCGGAGGACGCGATCCGGGCGTTGGTGTCGTTAGGCTACACGCTGGCCGAGGCCGAGAAGGCCGTGCGTGCGGCGCTGGACTCGAACGGCCGCGCCCAGTCCGCGACGGAGCTGATTCGGAACGCGCTCGCGAAGGTTCGGGGCTAGCTGCTAGCTGCTGAACGGCTTTACGGTCGGCATCGCGGCCTGGTCGGCGGGCATGTCGGTTCCGGCGGCGCGATGAGCTAGACGAGTCAGCTCACCTTGCCCGGCTTGAGATACGTATCCAGCCAGTGCAGCTCGTTCAGCATGCGATGCACCTGATTCCACGAGCCGGAAATGCTGTGCGGCATGTTCGCGTACTGAATCACCTTCGCCGGCACACCGTTCTTCTTGAGCGCCACGTACATCTGCTCGGCCTCGGAATACGGCACCCGCTGGTCGATCTCGCCGTTGATGAACAGCGTCGGCGTCCTCACCCGACCCGCGTAGGTGAGCGGAGACTGGCGAATCATGATCTCACGCGACCGCTCCTCCCACGGCGTCCCGAAAAATTCGGTCTCCTTGGTGCGTGCGATGTCCGCCGTGCCATAGTCGCTCATCCAGTTCACGATCCCCGCTCCCGGAATCGCTGCCGCGAACCGGTCCGGGTACTGCGTGATGAGCCAGTTCGTCATGAAGCCACCATACGAGTGCCCGATCGTCGCAACACGCTTGCGATCGATCGGCAGTCGACCGAGGACGTAGTCCACGCCCGCCATCACATCCTGACCGTCCTTCGTTCCCCACGCGCCCCACGTTCCCCACAGGAATTTCTCGCCATAGCCCGTGGAGCTGCGGAAGTTCACCTGGAGCACGAAGTACCCGTTCGCCGCGAGGAACTGGTTCTTGAAATCGAACGTGTAGCCATCCGCCGCGTGCGGGCCGCCGTGGTTGCTCACCACGAGCGGATAGGGACCGCCATCCGCGCGATAGCCGTACGGGTAGAGCAGCCATCCCTCGATCGGCGTGCCATCCCTGCTTCGGAAGCTGAGTCGCTCGGCTTTGCCTAACGCGATCTCGTCGAGCAACGCGTCGTGGACGTGCGTCAGGCGCTTCTCGGCGGAGCCGTCGATGTTCGCCGTGTAGATCTCCGCCGGCGATTCGGTCAGCCCGACCGTGTAGGCCATGCGCGTGAAGTCGCGGTCGAAGCTCACGCCGGTGATCCGGCGCTGCCCCTTCGTGACCTGTTCTACGGCCCCGCCGTTAGGCGACACGCGGTAGACGTGATTGGCTCCGCCGACTCCGCCGCTGAAGTAGACGTAGCGTCCGTCGGCACTCCATACCGGCGACGACGGGAGATAGTCCCAATCCGCCGTCAGATTCCGTTCGGGCCCGCCCTCTGCCGGAATGATCACGAGATCGGTCGCGCCACCGTGGTCCAGCTTGCGCCGAATGACCGCATCGGTCGACAGCTGGCGCGTCGTGAGTATCCAGCGACCGTCCGGCGAGAAGCGCGCCCCGGTATAGGCGTAGTCGGAGTCCGTCGTCAGCCGCCGGACCTTACCATCCATCGCCACGGTGAAGATCTGGCTTGCCCCATATTTGAGCTCGTTGCGATATCCGGAATCGGCGGTGAATGCGAGCCGGCTCCCGTCACGATTCCAGTTCACGGTCAAGGGACGCAGCCCAAGCCGCGTGAGCTGCCGCTCGGCCCCGCCATCGTTAGGCGTCAGGAACAGCTCCTGTGGCGGGCTGACCTCCGGGTCCAGGCGGTTTGGCACCGGGAACGGCTGACCGTCCCGCTGGAAGTCGAGCCAGTCGAACTCCACGCCCTTGAACCGCTCTTCGTGACGTTTCTCGAACTCCGACGCATACGTGATCTCGCGCTTCGGCGGAGGTGTGTCGCGCACGGATGCCGTCCACTTGCCGTCGGGGCTCGCGAGCGTAACGCGGCCTGACGCGTCGCCGCGCCCACCACGCTGCCCCGCCGCCGTCTCGCTCTCGACGAGACGCTCGGGCGTTGTTGGGTTGAGCGCCCAGGCCGTCGCGCCAGCGACGAAGTGCAGCTGGCCGTCATCCGACCATCGCACAGTGCCTGCGTTCGCCCCCTCCGGGCTCACGCGCGCCGCCGGGCGCGACCCGTCCGACGGGACAAGCCACACCTCGCCAGTCTCGGTGTTCGTCGCCTCGACCCGCGTGGTCACCGTGAACGCCGCCCACGCACCATCGGGCGACAGCGCGGGCGCGCCCACCGTCTTGATCCGATAGAAGTCCTCGATCGCGAGCGGCCGTCCGTGAGACGCCGGCGAGGGCGCCGACTGTCCACCAGCAGTCGCCGACAAAGCCACGACCAGCCCGGCAATGGACGAAGCAAACAATTTCGGGCGTCCACGTACGACTCGCCCTCGTGTGTGGTGCACTGCGGCCTCCAGCTGATCTCGGGGACTGGGATAGTCTGCGAGTGGATGCCGTCGGGGGCTAGCCTGGGGCGTAACAGGTGGCCAGTTTCTTCGCATGCCTGCCATCCGAACCGCCAGCTTCACCGAGTCGGTCATACGCGAGATGACGCGTGTCGCTCAGCGGCACGGAGCGATCAACCTCGCTCAGGGGTTCCCCGACTTCCCGATGCCAGAGGCGATGAAGGAAGCCGCGTGCGCCGCCATTCATGGGGATATCAACCAGTACGCGATCACCTGGGGCTCGCCCGCGCTCCGCGTCGGCATCGCCGAGAAGTACCGCCGGTGGTATGACATGGCGGTCGACCCGGACCGCCACATCACCGTCACGTGCGGCGCCACCGAAGCGATGGCCGCGGTATTTCTCGCCTTGGTCGATCCTGGGGACGAGGTGATCGTCTTCGAGCCGTGGTACGAGAACTATGGGCCGGACGCGATTCTCGCTTCGGCAACTCCGCGCTACGTGCCACTCGAGCCACCACAATGGCGGTTCGACCCCGACGTGCTGCGGGCCGCGTTCAACGAGAAGACGAAGGCGATCGTCGTCAACACGCCGCACAACCCGACGGGTCGCGTCCTGACCCGCGAAGAGATCGGCTTCATCGCCGACCTGTGTATCGAGCACGACGTGTGGGCGATCACCGACGAGATCTACGAGCACATTCGTTATGCAGGCGGACACCACGTGCTGGCCACGTGGCCCGGAATGCGCGAGCGTACGATCACCATCTCGGGACTATCCAAGACGTTCAGCTGCACGGGCTGGCGCCTCGGGTACGCCATCGCGCCAGACCGCGAGAGCGTCGCGATCCGCAAGGTCCACGACTTCCTCACGGTCGGCGCGCCGGCGCCGCTCCAGGCGGCGGCAGCGGTCGGGATGTCGTTCGACGCCGAGTACTATAACCACCTATCGCTCGATTACCGTGCGCGGCGCGATTCGCTGCTGCCCGTGCTGGCCGAGGCGGGGTTCAAGTTCTCGACGCCCGAGGGCGCGTACTACGTCCTCGCGGATTTTTCCGCGCTGAGCGACAAGGACGACACGGCGTTCGGCAAGTGGATGGCCGCCGAGATCGGCGTCGCGGGGGTTCCGGGTTCGAGCTTCTACCACGCCGGCGCCGGGCGTGGGAAGAACATGATCCGCTTCGCATTCTGCAAGAGACAGGAAACGCTCGACCAGGCAGCCGAACGGCTCGCCGGGATCACGGCGCGCGTGTAGGGCCGCGCGCCGGCCCTCGTTAGGCCTTCACGGGCGCGACCGACATGGCCAAACTCGGCAAGCCAGCGGTGGCGATCGCGATCATGGCGGCGATCATCGCCGTCCTGCTGACCTTGTGCACGCCACGCTCGACCTCGAAGAGTTCAATGCTCGGGGTCGAGGCGCCAAGTCCCGCAGCGCCGCGCGCAAAGGTTGGCGACATTCGGGTGCTCGTGCTCGACTTCGATCCAACGATCGAGGACAGCGCGTCGCGCCCCGCACATCAGGCGTTCGGGTGGAGCGACCCGAGGGTGCTGGCGACTGGCTACATCGCCGACGTAGCAGCCGCGAGCGGCGGGCGCATGCGGTACGACATTGCGGAGTGGCGAACCCTCAACGAATTCCCGCCCAAGCGCGATAGCTACCGCTACTCGGCTGCGGCGTATGGGCGATGCCTGACACACACGACCACGTGTCACGATCCAGATGGACTCGACTACGATCGCGTGCTCACGGAACAGGGCGTCGCAAAACTCATCGAGCGTCGAGAGATCGATGAAGTGTGGCTGTTCGGCGGCCCGTACTTTGGATACTTCGAGGCCGCGATGGCTGGCCCGGGCGCGTTCGACATCAACGGTGACGCGTTCGAGAATTTCCCGAGCACCCGCGCGTTCGCCATCATGGGCTTCAACTACGAGCGCGGTGTGGCCGAGATGCTTCACGACCTCTGCCATCGCGCCGAGGCGACGCTGTCGCGCGTGTACGGCGGGTGGGACGCTGCCAGGTTGAACACGACGTGGGCGCGGTTCGCCGCCAACGCACATCAATCGAGAGGGCGGGCCGGGGTCGGCAGCTGCCATTATCCGCCTAACGCAACGTCGGAGTACGATTACGACAATCCGCGCGTCGTGCAGAGCAACGCGGCGGACTGGCAACGGTATCCCGCGCTCACCGGAGCGCGATCGGCCGTGTCGAGGGACACGTGGCGTGGGCCAGACTACCAGCGGAACTACATGCGATGGTGGCTATCGCACCTGCCGCGCGTCGATGGAGTCGGGCCGGACGGGAAGCTGGCCAACTGGTGGGCGTACGTGGTGAGTTTCGACTCGTTGGTTTCAAGAGGCCAGAGCCCGTGATGCGGCCGGACTAACGGCTCTGACTCCTTGAACCTTCCGTGATGCGCCTCGGTGTTTCTTCGGTTAGATTAGCCCTTCCACCTGCAACGTAGAGCTGATGTCCCCACGCGAAGTCACGACCCCGGAAGAGCTCGCCGAAGAAGGCCCCGTAGAACTTTCGCTCCGTCCGCAGCGCCTCGCGGAGTTCATTGGGCAGCAGAAGGTCAAGGACAGCCTTCGGATTTACATCGACGCCGCCCTCAGTCGCCGCGAGCCGCTCGACCACACGCTCTTCTTCGGGCCGCCCGGACTCGGCAAGACGACGCTGGCCGAGCTAATCGCACGCGAGCTCGGCGTGAACATTCGCACGACGTCGGGGCCGGCGCTCGAGAAGCCCGGCGATCTCGTGGGAACGCTCACGAACCTGCGAGCCGGGGACATCCTGTTCATCGACGAGATCCATCGCCTGCGTCCGATCATCGAGGAGTTCCTCTACCCGGCCATGGAGGATTACAAGATCGACATCCGCCTGTCGGAGGGACCCAAAGCGCAGACGATCACGATGCCGATCGAGAAGTTCACGCTGATCGGCGCGACCACGCGCCTCGGCATGCTCACGCCGCCGATGCGCGCGCGCTTCGGGATCGAGCAGCGTCTCAATTACTACCCGTCCGAGGACCTCGAGCTGATCGTCCACCGGACGGCCGAAGTGCTAAAGGTCGCGATCGTGGTCGAGGGCGCGGCGGAGATCGCGCGACGGTCGCGAGGCACGCCGCGGATCGCGAATCGTCTGCTGCGTCGCGTCCGCGACTATGCGCAGGTGAAGAGCAACGGCACGATCACGCGCGACGTCGCGAACGAGGCACTCCAGCTCCTGGATGTCGACCAGTTCGGGCTCGACGACATGGACTCGCGCATCTTGAAGTCGATCATCGAGAAGTTCGACGGCGGCCCGGTCGGGATTAACACGATCGCGGCGGCGGTCGGCGAGGACGCGAGCACGATCGAGGAGGTGTACGAGCCCTTCCTCGTACAGAACGGGTTCCTGCAGCGCACGCCGCGTGGGCGCATGGCGACATCCACGGCCTATCGCCATTTCGGCTACACACCACCCAGCGACCCCGGCCAGCCTTCGCTGTTCTGAACGCCGCGCGTCCGTGAAATAGCACTCCGACCGGCCGCACGCCTAACGCCGAGCTAGAGGGTCTTCGCCAGCTCTTCCCAACGGCGCTTCGTCTCGGCCATGAACTGGACGAACCGAGGGTCGGTAGCGAGCCCGCGCAGATGCGGGTCGGCGAGAAAGAGCGGATAGCACGGCATCCCGTCGGTGGACGTGCGTCGAAGATACTCGAGCGCCTTGTCGTGATCGCCGAGTAGGGCGTATGCTGCCGCGATGTTGTACTCGGCGTGGTGAAAGTGAGAGGCCGAGCCGCCGTCCCGCAGCGCACGGGCGATGGCCGCGAGCGTTGCCGATCGGTTCCCTTGCTCGGCGAGGATGATCGCGCGAGCCGCGTCGATGTCTCCGCCTTGTAGACTAGCCCCGACTTTCTCGGCGCTGTCGAGCACTGCCAGTGCATCAGACCGTCGCCCTAGATAATCGAGCACGAGCGCGTGTTCGGTGGCGAACGCCCCAGGGACCCTCTGGGCGAAAGCCTCGAACTCGCGAAGCGACTGTTCGTATTTGCCCTGGTACCAGTGGACTCGCGCGATGCGTGGCGGCACGAATGCCGTCGTCGGATCGAGCGCCAGCGCGGTGTCGTACTCGGCCAGCGCGCGATCGAGCAGCCCGACGTGCATGTAGATCACACCGAGCGACGCATGCGGATCGACGAAGCTGGGCTTCAGCGCTGCCGCCTTGCGGTGCAGCTTCGCGGCCACCTCGTGCGGGAAGCCGTTTGGCTTGGTCCACGTGAGGTTGCCCTTCTGCTGGTAGGCCTCGGCGAGGTTGGGGTCGAGCGCCAGCGCCTTCTCGATCTCCACGAACGCCCGCTCTTGCCAGGTGGGTTTAGGATCGTAATTGAAGAAGCGGCTCGTGAGCACGCTGGCGATTCCGGTGTGCGGCAGCGCGAACCGAGGGTCCAGCGCGATGGCGCGATCGAAGTACGCAATCGCCGAGTCCTCGGCGGAACGCGCCGCCCGCTCCATTATTGCCCGGCGGGCGATGTACATGCCGCGCAAATACGCGTCGTACGCCGCCCCATTGACGGGCGGTTGGCTCCCACTCGACACCTGGCCACTAGCCGAGACTGGCGCGTCGACTGCGAGAAGCCGAGCGATCTCTCTCGCCACGGAGTCCTGGACTCCTGCCAGGTCACGCGCAGGCCGAGCCAGCCTGTCGCCCCACACCTGTTCGCCGGTATTGGCGTCGACGAGCCTAACGTCAAACGCGACCGAGTCGCCGCGGTGGCGAATCGTTTCCTCGACCACGGATCCTGCGGAAACCGCTCGGCCAACATCGGCGGGCGTCCGATGGGTGTCGCCGAGCGGCGGGATCGACGATCGCGCCAGCACCCGAAGATTCCCGACGCGCGACAACGCGGACACGAGGTCGTCGGTTGATGCGTCGGCCAGATACTCGTCGCTCGTGTCGCCAACCATGCGGAGCGGGAGCACGGCAACGCGGCGGCGATCGAGCCTCCCTCCGTCGCTCGGCGCGTAGGACGGCGCGCCGGCACTCGGGGCACCGCGAGAGGAACCCGCCCGCGCGGCCGCCAGATACACGCCGAGTGCGAGAACCGCACAGCCAACGCCGGCGATCGCCCAGCGGCGCGAGCGGTTCGCCGCGGGACTCGGCGGTCCCACCAAATCGTTCGCCCGCTCGCCCGCCGTTTCGACGCGTGCTCGGATGCGGTCGACCGATGCCTTGAATGTGGCGGCGTCGGCGATGCGATCCGCCGCGAGCTTCTCCAGAGCACGGCCAACGAGGGTCTGGACGTCGGTCGGGACCGACGGGCGCACCATGCGAATCGACGGCACCGGCGCCGACAGATGGCGCGCGACGATCGTCGCAGCGTTAGGGCCCGTGAACGGCGGCTCGCCGACGAGCATCTCGTACAGGACGCATCCTAACGAGTAGAGGTCGGCCCGCGAATCGATCGTGCGATCACCGGACGCCTGCTCCGGGCTCATGTACGCGGGCGTTCCGACTGATACGCCAGTCAACGTGAGTCCCTGTCCACCGTCGCCGAGCACCCGCGCAATTCCGAAATCCGCGACCATGGCGCGCCAGTGGCTCCGATCCACCGACGAATGCGCCGCCAGCAGAATGTTCTCCGGCTTGATGTCTCGGTGGATGACGCCGCGCGAGTGAGCGAACGACAACGCGTCGGCCACTTCGCTCGCGATTCGCAGCGCGTCGGAGAGCGGCAATGGACCGTCGCGGCGAAGCCGATCCCGCAGCGATTCGCCTTCCACGTACGGCATGACGTAATAGAGCAGCTCCGCGCCGGAGGTATCGCGATTCGTGACGCGCGACAGCCGCCCTGAGTCGTGGAGCCCGAGGACGTGCGGGTGGTTGAGCTGCGCCGCCACCTGCACCTCGCGGAGGAAACGCTCCGCGCTGACTGAAGCCGATACGTCTGGCAACATGACCTTGATGGCCACGCGTCGGTCGAGGCGAGTGTCGCGGGCGAGATAGACCGTGGCCATCCCGCCGCGGCCGAGCTCCCGCTCGATCACGTATCGATCGGCCAGCCCGACTCGTACCGCGGCTTCCACCCCGGTTTCGGAATCCACGTGAGATCACTCGACAGCGGCAGCGCTACGTTAGCGTCGCTGGAACCAACGCCGCCAGCGCGAACAGGGCCGAGAGCCCGATTACCTTATCGCGAGTGACTTCGCCGATCCCGAGGGACGCCGCGACCGCCGGTACGCGCACCGCCGACTACGACTTCACCCTGCCGGCCGACCGGATCGCGCAGGTCCCCGCCGACAGGCGCGACCAGAGCCGGCTCATGGTGGTCGATCGCGGGACCGGTTCCATCGAGCACCGGCGGTTCGCCGACATCATCGAGCTTGTCGCGCCAGGCGACGCCATCGCCGTGAACACCACGCGCGTGCTGCGTGCTCGTTTGCTCGGCACCCGCGATTCCGGCGGAAAGGCGGAGGTGTTTCTTCTCAAATCGCTCGGCGACGATCGCTTCGAGGCACTCGTCCATCCAGGCGGCAAGCTCAAGCCCGGACGCGCCGTTCACGTGGCGCCGGAGCTCGATGTCGAGATCCTCGAGGTGACTGACCGACGCTCGCGAATCGTGCGATTGCGTTCTCCCTTACCCGTGACGGAGGCGATCGAGCGTTTCGGCCACGTCCCGCTGCCGCCTTACATCTCGCGCGGCGACAGCGAAGCCGACGCGGAGCGATACCAGACGGTGTACGCGAGAGAATCGGGATCGGTTGCCGCACCCACGGCCGGGCTTCACTTCACACCAGATCTGCTCGACGCGCTGGCAACCAGGGGAGCGACCCGAGTCGATCTGTTGCTGCACGTTGGCGCGGGAACGTTCAAGCCGGTGGAAAGCGATGATCCCGCGAATCACGTGATGCACGAGGAGTGGTACCGTCTCGATGAACGCGCCGCGAGGGCGCTCAACGAGACCCGGGCGCGCGGCGGGAACATCTGGGCCGTCGGAACCACGTCGGTGCGCACCCTGGAGAGCGTGGTGAGCCGAGACGGATCGTTCGCCGCACAGAGCGGTGACACACGCATCTTCATCCGTCCGCCATACGAGTTCCGCGCGGTGGACAAACTCATCACGAACTTTCATCTTCCGCGCTCGACGTTGATCATGCTCGTCGCCGCATTCGCCGGGTACGACCTCACGATGCGCGCGTATCGGACGGCGCTCGAGGAAGGCTACCGGTT
>Ga0075424_100004344_pt1 | contig 13352 bp, 9 predicted proteins | sample SoiMethybrSBSTD3_FD_75301 | JGI IMG/M metagenome (GOLD analysis project Ga0075424, IMG submission 75301) | Bulk soil microbial communities from a Populus tree surrounding site in Tennessee, USA - Soil MetaG P. TD hybrid SBSTD3 | ecosystem: Environmental > Terrestrial > Soil > Tree plantation... | reverse complement strand
CGCGGCTCATCGGGTGGCCTGACGTCCTGCTCTGGAATCGAGCGGTGTGGCTGGGTGTCGCCGTGGGGCTTATCGGATTGCTCGTCGCGCGCTTCCGTTTCACGCACCCGGCTGTGGCGCTGCGACGACGCTGGTGGCGCCGACGTGCAGTGGTCGACCCCTCGACTGCGCTCGGGGCAGGCACCGCCGCCGACCGCGTCGCACCGCTCGAGGTGACGTCCTTGACGAATGCGCCCGCTCGCGGCCGCTCATTCTCGTTCGCGGCGCACGCTCGGCAGACGCTCGCCGTCGCCGCTCGCGCCTGGCGCGAGATCGCGCTGACACGATCGTACCTCGTGATTCTCGCTGGCGCGCTGATTTTTGTTTTCATCTTCGGCTGGGAAGTAGGTGCCGAGGTTTTCGGGACGTCCACCTGGCCAGTCACCCACCTCATTGCGGGCACGGTCTTGAGCTCGGCGCTCGGCCCGGTGATGGCGCTGCTCATCGCGATCTTCGCCGGAGAGCTCGTGTGGCGCGAGCGCGAAGTCGGGATGGGCGACATCACGGCGGTCGCGCCGGTGCCTAACGTCGTCGCGCTGCTTGGTCGCTTTCTCGCCCTTGTCGCGATGCTCGTGACGCTTCAGGCGGTGCTGATGGGCGCCGGCATCCTGCTCCAGGCAATCCGCGGCTACCATCGGTACGAGCTCGATGTGTACCTGAAGCTTCTCTTCGGGATCAAGCTCGTCGACTATGTGCTACTTGCCGTGCTGGCTCTCGCGGTGCACGTCATCGTGAACAACAAGTATCTTGGGCATCTGATCGTCGTACTCTACTTCGCGTTGACGCAGGTGGCCGGCCTCGTTGGCCTCCGCGATAGCATGCTCATCTACGGATCGGACCCGGGGTGGGTGTGGTCCGATCTCAACGGGCTCGCGCCGTTCCTCTCGGGGCTCGTGTGGTTCAAGCTGTACTGGGCGACGTGGGCGCTGCTGTTCGCCGTCATCGCCAGCGTCTTCTGGGTGCGCGGGCGCGAGCTGGGCGTCAGGCGGCGGTTGTCCCTCGCGCGGCAGCGCCTCCGCGGGCTGACGTCGCACGTCGCGGCGGGGGCGGCCCTGCTCATCGTCACGTTAGGTGGGTTCGTGTTCTACAATACGCACGTGCTGAACGAAGACCGCTCGCCTAACGAGATTGCCGCCGAGCGTGCCGAATACGAACGTCGGTACAAGCGCTTCGAGAATGCGCCGGAGCCCAGCCTCGTCGCGGCGCAGATGCACGTGGAGCTCTACCCACGAGCCCGTGCAGCCGAGATTCGTGGGACATTTGCGTTCGTCAACCGGACCGTACGCTCCATAGATTCGATCCACGTACTCCCGAGCTTTGACGTCGAGACGCGCGCGCTGGCGTTCGATCGCACCGCGCGCCTCGTGACGACCGATTCCACGTTGCGGTACCGGATCTACGCGCTCGAGCGGCCGCTCGCGCCGGGGGACTCGATCGCCATGACGTTCGAGCTTACATCCCATCCGCGCGGGTTCCGCAACGCCGGCGCGCCGACTGACGTGACGCCTAACGGCGCCTACCTCCAGGGCGGGTGGGTGCCGTCGCTCGGCTATCAGACGGGCCGTGAGGTGGTGGATCCTCAGGAGCGACGGGAGCAGGGCCTCCCGCCGCGCAAAATGCCAGCAAGCGCGGGTGACGTGGAAGCGCGCGCTGGCGCGAATGCCGTCCCGTGGGTGAGTATCGAAACGGTGATCGGCACCGATCCGCGCCAGATCGCCGTCACGCCAGGGACGCTCGTGCGCGAATGGCGAGAAAACGGACGTCGCTACTTCCATTACCGCACCGACCAGCCGGTTCGTTACGGCACTCCGGTTCTTTCTGCGGAGTACGCGGTTCGGGAGGGAAGCTGGAATGGGCTTCCGCTGCGCGTCTATTACCATCCGACGCACGACATCAACGTCGACCGCATGCTCGAGAGCATGCAGGCGTCTCTTGCGTACTACTCGAAGAACTTCGGGCCGTATCAGTTCCACGAGCTTCGCATCGTAGAGTTCCCGCGTTATGCAGCCTTCGCACGGGCGCACCCGCACACGATCTCGTTCTCGGAAGGGAGCGCGTTCCTCACGCGCGTCGACTCGGGCGACATCGACCGGCCGTTTTTCGTCGTTGCGCACGAGACAGCACACCAATGGTGGGGTGGCCAGGTCGTTCCGGCGCAAGCGCCGGGCGCTGGGTTCGTTTCCGAGACGATGGCGCAATACAGCTCGATGATGGTCTTCGAAACGACGCACGGCCCCGAGCTGGCACGCCGCTTCTACGACTACAACATGAACCAATACCTCACGGGCCGGACCGTGTACACGAACCGCGAGGTCCCGCTGCTCGACGTCGTGAACCAGTCGTACGTGTATTACTTCAAGGGTGCGGTTGCGATGTACACGATGCGCGAGCGTCTGGGCGCCGACGCGGTCAACGGGGCGCTGCGGCGGTTCCGCGAGAAGTTCGCCGGCGCGGATGCGCCGCCGCCCACATCGCGCGCCCTCTACACGGAGCTGCAGGCCGTCACGCCCGACTCATTGCGGCCGCTGCTGTCGGATCTCTTCGAGCACATCACGCTCTGGAACATGCGCACCGATTCGGCGTTCGCCGTGCCGGTGGGTGGCGGTGGCTATCGAGTGACGCTGTTCGTCGACGCGTCGAAGGCGCGAGCCGATAGCGTCGGGACGCAGACTCCGGTTGCGATGGACGACGATGTCGAGGTCGGAGTCTTCGCCGGACCGGCGCTCGACGGCTCGCCTGGGGACGCGCTGTATTTGAAGCAGCACCGAATTCGCTCGGGCAAGCAGACGATCGTGCTCACGGTGCCGCGTTTGCCAACGCGCGCCGGTATCGACCCGTACCGCAAGCTGATCGAGCGGGACCGGGACGACAACGTCGCCGCGGTCGTGAGCAAGTCGGGCGCGGGCGCATGGCAGATTGATCCTGAGTAGTTTCTCCACCAAAGGAAATCCGTGATGAATGTGGGCGTTCGAGCGCTCGTGCTGGCGATGCTCACGGCTGGGACGCGTGCAGCCCTCCTCGCACCAACGTCTGACACGACCGGTGAGGGTGAACGATTATTGCCGCGGCCGGCCCTCTGGGACACGATCGCGGCCGCCGACAGTGCACTTTTCGCCGCGTTCAACCAGCGCGACCTGGCGAAACTCATGACCTTCTTTGCGCGCGACCTCGAGTTCTATCAGGACAACGAGGGCGTCGAGAACTACGCGCAGACGAAGGAGGACTTTGCCCAGATGTTCAGGCAACCGGCTCCAATTCGTCGAGAGCTTGTGCCTCGGAGCCTCGAGGTCTTCCCGATCAAGAACTACGGCGCGATGGAAGTCGGTCGCCATCGGTTCTGCCACGTCGACGGCGGGAAGGAGGACTGCGGCACGTTCAGCTTCGTTCACATCTGGCGACGGAGCGACCGCGGATGGCAGATCTCCCGCGTCGTCAGCTACGGCCATTAGCGAAGGCGAGTCGCCTGACTTCTCGCGCGTTTGGCCAACGAATCGTTGCCCCTGACCTTGAGCGTTAGGCTGACCACGCGCGTTGCGGCTGTAACAGCTTCGGATCACTCCCACCTTGCGCCCCGGCCGTCCTGCCACCATATCCGGCCGTTAACCCAACCCCGGAGGACGCGTGAGTACCGAGGCCCCAGTCAGCAGCAACGTCCGACTCATGGAGCAGCTGTACCAGGCCTTCGGCCGGGGCGAGATCCCCGCGGTACTCGCTCGGTTCAACCCGCATATCGAGTGGGTCACGGCCGAGGGGTCGCCGTATCCAGGCACGTTCACCGGCCCGCAGGCGGTGCTCGAGGGCGTCTTCATCCCGTTGGGCACCGAGTGGGAGGGCTTCCGCGTCGACGCGGTCGAGTTCATTGACGGCGGCGACAAGGTGGTCGCGCTCGGGCGCTACTCCGGCACGTACCGGGCGACGGGCCGCGCCATGACCGCCGCGTTCGCGCACGTCTGGACGCTTCGGGATGGCGCCATCATCCGCTATCGACAGTATGTCGACTCGCGGAAAATGGCCGAGGCGCTCTAACCATGCCTCGGAGACTCGCCTTCTGGTCGACTGACACGCCGGTTGGCGGCGGCAAGTCGGTAGTCGACACGGGATGGGGCTTGGTGGTGTATCACCGGGACGCCGACGGCGCGTGGCGCGTCGCGCGCGACGCGTTCGGGCCGGACCACCAGCCAGCCGCAAAGTAGGCTCCCCGGTCGAGCCTGCGAGGTCGTCGGCGTGGCCACCGGCGACGTGGTGCCTAACGATTACTGCAGCTACCAAAGGAGCGCTATCGATTGTGCTCTCCCGCGCACTCTTATTTGAATCCTTTGCAGCTGGACTTGGGCATTAGCCGGCGCCACAGTTTGCGCTGCCGCAACCTTGCGGGGCTTCCCGACACGGCTTAACTGAACGGGTTATCCCGCTACGTGCGTTCGAGGTTTCTCGAGGTGCAACGCAAACCGCTCCGTGTCGTCCTCAGTGCAATCTTTGGAGTCATTGCGGTCATCGACCTGGCGCAGGTGCTTCTCGCTTTGGTCGGACGGTCCGACAACCCCTCAGCGTTGATCGCGCTGAACTTCGGAACCGGCGCCACAGCCGCTGCCACCTGTTGGGGAAGCTGGCGCAGGACGCGTTGGACGCCGATCGCCGCCGTTGCCTACGGCGCGCTCACCGCCACCCTCCTCCTCGTGCTGCCGTCGCTCCTCGATTTGCCCGTCGACGCACGCGCTGGACTCCGCACTGGCGCCGTCGCTGTCCTGCTCTTCGCGCTTCTCAGCGCGGCGTACTTCCGAGCCGACTCGCGGCGGACTGCCGATGTGATCGAGCGTGAGCAGCCGGAGAGATAAGCAACAAATCTGACTACTCGATCGTCGCGAGCTTAACTTCTCCCGAGCCCCGTCCATCCCCGACGGGTACCAGGAGTCGGCATGTCGCTGCTCAACCATCGCGATAGCCACGCTCATGGCTGGTCGCGCTTTTCGATCGCGGCGGCCTGCCGAGCTGTGCCCGTCATCCTGCTGCTGGTGTGGCTCGATGCATCGGAAGCACGCGCGCAGGGCGTGAGCGCGACGTCGCGGACGAGTGCAGGCGACGCCCGCTCGTGGGTGCACGAGTCGTGGACGGTGAAGGACGGCCTCCCGGTAAACTCCATCAACGCCCTTATCCAGGACCACACCGGTTACATCTGGGCCGCGACGTTCGACGGTCTGGTGCGTTTCGACGGGATCCGATTCACCGTCTTCAACTCCGCCAACTCCGAGGAGCTGCCCAGCAATCGCATCATCCAGTTGAAGGAGGGACGAGACGGGTCGCTGTGGCTCATCACCGAGCAGGGTCACGTCGTTCGCTTCCGTGACGGGCGGTTCACCAACGTCGCTTTCGAAACCGGGAAGCCGAGCCGGGACATCGCGATCCTGTTCGTCGACTCGTTAGGCACCGTCTGGGTAGGGACACCCGACGGGCTGTGGACATCCGAGGGTGATCGCCTGGTCCGGGTCGGGCGCGGAACGCTCGACGCGCGCGCCACGGCCATTACGCAGCGGCGAGACGGGACCGTCTGGGTGGGCACCGATGGCGCCGGGATCTTCCGCGTCTCGGATGACCGTCAGGTGACGAAGGTGGTGACCGATTCCGCCATCGACGCGGATTTCATCATTCGGCTGGTCGAGGACGCGTCCGGCGCCCTCTGGATCGGCGGCAACCACGGGCTTTGGGTGCTGCGCGATCGGGCGGCGCAGGTGAAAGCTCCACAACCCCTTTCGCTCGTTTCGATAGTCGCGCAGACACCGACCACCAGAGCACTGTTCGCCCAGACAGCGTCCGGTGTGTACCGGATCGAATCCGACTCGGCCATCCCGGTAACCCCCGGGTTTTCCACCAATGGCCTGCGGCTTTGGGCGGACACCGAAGCCATGTGGAGCGTTGGCGGTCAGGACGTGTTCCGCGATGGTCAACGGGTCTTCACGCTCGCGGAGCGCCGCGTCGTGACCGCCGCCATCTTCGACCGCGAAGGCAGCCTCTGGCTCGGCACCGATGCCGGCGGGCTTCACCGCTTTAAGCAGGCGCTGTTCACCACCTACAGTGTTGCCGAAGGCGTGGCGTACCCTAACGTGTACGCCACGTACGTGGACCGATCCGGTACGATCTGGCTGGGCACGTGGGGGAATGGTGTGAGCCGTCTGGACCCCGTCACCGGTCGTGCCTCGACGCTGCCTACGCTAACGAATCCTCTCGCGGTGAACTCCTTCTACCAGGACGCGACCGGGGCTATCTGGATTGGCATCGGCAGTTTCGGAGGAGGCGTGCTCGTCTGCGCCCCACCGAGCATGACGTGTCGCGCCGACGGACCGCGCGCGCTACGTGACCGCGCCGTGTTCGCGCTCTACGGAGATGCGGACGGGCGCATGTGGGCCGGCGCGTCCGGCCTGCTGTTTCGTTATGACGGGAAGAGCTGGACGAGCTTTCCGTCGCCGTCGGGAGGGCCGGAGGCAACCGTACGCGCCTTCGCGAGCACTCGTGACGGCGCACTCTGGATGGGAACCAACGGCGGAGGCCTGACGCGATACCGCGAAGGCGCGTTCACGCGAGTCACGCACACAGATGGGCTGCCGAGCGACCTCGTTCGCTCGCTGTACGAGGATGCGGACGGGTGGCTCTGGGTTGGGACCGAGGGGCGCGGGCTGGCGCGACTCGATCCGCGCGCGTGGGACGCCGCGCCCGGCAGCGCACCTAAGACCGCTCGCCGAATCGTGCGGATTGGCACGAAGGACGGGCTCTTCGATGAAGTGATCCACCAGATTCTCGAGGACGACGCCGGGCGACTGTGGATGAACACCAACCGTGGAATCTTCTGGGTGCCGCGCGCGGAGTTGAACGCATTCGCCGAGGGCAAGGTCTCGAGAATCCACTCCACGGCGTACACCGAGCGCGACGGCATCCGAAACCGCGAGGGCAATGGCGGCGTGCAACCCGCCGGGGCGAAGGGGCCCGACGGCCGGCTCTGGTTCCCAACGCAGGATGGCGTCGTCGTCGTCGATCCGGCGAAGGTCCGCCGCGAGCGACTCGCGCCGCCGCTGGTCGTCGAGCAGCTCGTCGCGCGTGGGGAAGCACGGCGACCGGAGCATGATTCCATCGCGCTCCGGCCTAACGAGCGAGACGTCCAGATCGAGTATACCGCGCTCACGTTCCTCGAACCCACGAACGTCCGCTTTCGGTACAGGCTCGACCCGTACGATGCGGGTTGGGTCGACGTCGGAAACCGGCGCACGGCCTTTTACACGAAGGTGCCGCCGGGACGATACACCTTCGTCGTCGAGGCGAGCGACGCCGCTGGTGGCTGGTACGAGCCAGGAACCAGGCTCGCCGTGCGAGTCCTTCCGAGAATCTGGGAGACGGGCATCTTTCGCGTCGCCTTGGCCGCGACGTTAGGCATTCTCCTGTTCGCAGCGATCCGGCTGCGCGAGGCGCGGCTTCGCACTCGCGCGCTGCAGCTCGAGCGCGTGGTCGATGAACGGACGGCAGCGCTGCGTGACCGGGAGCACGAGCTCGCCGACCGGAACGCCAGGCTGCAGTCGCTCGATCACGCGAAGACGCGCTTCTTCGCCAACGTATCGCACGAGCTCCGCACGCCGCTCACGCTCACCATCGGGCCACTGGAGGATCTGCGCATGCGTGCCGGGGGCGAGCCGGAGGTCGAGCGCTGGCTCGACATCGCGCTGCGGAACGCGCGTCGCCTGCTCCGGCTCGTGAACCAGATCCTTGACGTGGCGAAGCTCGAGGCGGGCGCGATGCGCCTCGCGCCGCGCGCGCTCGATCTGGCGCCGTTCACACGGGGTGTGGTCGCGGCGTTCGCGCCAGTAGCAGAGCGCAAGGCTATCCACCTAACGACTGACACCCCTGACACGCTCGTGGGTGGGTTCGACGCCGACGCCGTCGAGAAGATCCTCACCAACCTCCTCTCCAACGCCATCAAGTTCACGCCGGGTGGTGGAACGGTACATGTCGGACTCTCGAGCGACGGCGCGTCGGCACGGCTCGTCGTGAGAGACTCCGGTCCTGGCATCCCTCCCGATCAGATCGCCCACGTCTTCGAGCGATTCTACCAGGTGGACGAGTCGGCGACGCGCACGCAGCCCGGGACAGGGATCGGGCTCTCGCTGGTGAAAGAGCTCGTGGAGCTGCACGGTGGAACGATCACGGTGGAAAGCGGGAGCGACGGGACGACGTTCACGGCAAGCATCCCGGCTCGTGAGGTAGCCGAAGGCGTCGCGATCCCCGCCGACGCTGATGTTCCCGGCACCTCGTCGCTCGTCACGGCCGTGACGGCCGAGCAGTTGGGAAGGCCGGCGGAGCCAGCGCCGGCGGACGACGATCGTGCCGATGACGTCCCGACCCTGCTCGTCGTGGACGACAGCGCTGACCTGCGCAGCTACATCCGCGACCACTTCGCGGCGCGGTTCCGCGTGCTCGAGGCGGCCGATGGCGCGGAGGGGATCGCGCTCGCACGCCGTCACCTTCCGGATGTCGTGGTCTCGGACGTCATGATGCCCGGCACCGGCGGTCACGAGCTGGTCCGCGTGCTGCGGACAAGTGCCGAAACGGACTTCCTCTCCATCATCCTGCTCACGGCGCGGGCGGAGGACGAGCAGCGGTTGGAGGGACTCGAGCGCGGCGCCGACGAGTACATGGTGAAGCCGTTCGAGATGCGCGAGCTCGACGTGCGCGTGCGCAACCTGATCGAATCGCGCCGCCGACTGCGCCAGCGGTTCTCTAGCGCGGCACCGGAGGTGCGTGCGACGCCGTCCGGTCTCGCTCCCGACGACCAGGCCTACGTCGCGCGTGTTCGAGAGCTGATCCGCCGACGCCTTGGCGATCCCGATTTCGGTGTCGGCGAGCTGGCGGATGGAGTGTCGCAGGACCGGTCGCACCTGTTTCGTCGTACGAAGCAGCTCTTCGGCGAATCGCCGTCGGACCTCATCCGACGTATGCGCATCGAGGAGGGAAAGCGGCTCCTTGCCGAGGGGACGGCGACGGTGACGGACGTGGCATACGCGGTGGGATTCAACAGCCTGTCGTACTTCTGCAGTTGCTTCCAGGATGCGTACGGGTCGACGCCCGCGGCGTACCGCAACCGAGCGTCGGGCCGTGCCGGTCATCCCGAGCCGTCAGGCGAGGGATCGCGGTCTTCCCGGTAGAATGGACGGTCATCCCGAGCCGAAGGCGAGGGATCGCGATCCTCCCGCTAGAGCGAGGTGGCCCGTGCCAAGCCTGGCACAAGCCATGTTGCGCCGTGACACAACCCATGTTGCGTGCAACGCCAGTTGTCTCAAGTCGCACCATGACTGCTCAGTAGCCGCTGAAGCGCCGGAATACAGTCTCCGCATCGAACGCTGTTCACGCTTTTCGATGCCTGGAGGCACGTATGCGCTCGGATCGGCGAATTACGCCTGTTACATGGATTGCGGCGGTCGTGGTCAGCACGAGCTGTGGACCGACGCAAGATGCGTCGGCGCCTGGCGTTGCGGCGCTGCCGACCGAAGTGTCGGCCCACCGCGACGACGGCCACGGCGGTCACGCGAAGGAAGCGACGACGCTCTACGTCTGGGCGAGCGACCAGGCGGGCGTCGCGCCCGACTTCCTCGCGGTCATCGACTTCGATCGTCAATCGCCTAACTACGGCCAAGTGCTGCGCACCGTGCCCGTCCCGCCGCCGGGCAACATCGGTAACGAGCCGCATCACTGTCACACGTCGGGGGACCAGACGGTCCTCGCCTGCGGCGGGCTCCTGAGTGTGCTCAAGGGGCAGAACGACATCTTCTTCTTCGACATCTCCGACGCCCGGAACCCGAAGTTCCTCAAGTCCACCCACGCGCCCAACTCGAGCATCACCGACGACTTTCTGCCGCTGCCCGGCGGAGGATTCCTCGTCACTAACATGGGCTCGGCGACCGGCGGTGCGGGCGGACGCGTCGTGGAGTTCGACAAGAACCTGAACCTCGTCGCCGAACATCCCGCGGTGCTGCCGGCCGACGGAACGCTCAACCCGCACGGCATCGACGCGGATTTCTCGAGGAACCTGATGGTCACGAGTGATTTCGTGAATCCGGTGACGACGCTGAACGTGTTCGCGGGCGACATTGAACTGAGAAGCTCGCTCCGTTTCTGGAATCTGCGTGATCGCAGCATCACGCGAACGGTCTTCCTCCCCGACAACGCCGGGACGATGGACGCGAAGCTCATCCCCGGGGACAAGAACGGACGCGCCGTGACGGTCAACATGTTCACGGGCCTCATGTACTCGGTCGATCCCACCGATGGCAGCTACACGCAGGCGTTCGATCTCGAGAACATCACGCCTCATGTGAATACCCCGGTGCGCGGCGGCATGCCCGGGCTTCTTGCGGTGCCGCGCGGAGGACGACGCCTCATCTTCGCGACGTTCATGGCAGGTCAGGTGGGGATGCTCGACATGACGAATCCGAAGGAGTTCAAGCAGCTGTCCGTCGTCAGCTTCGGCGAGAACACCGGACCGCACTCCGTCCATCTGACGCACGACGACAAGCGGCTCGTGGTAACGGACTACTTCCTCAACCAGGACAGTTTCGGAAAGGTCCACGCGGAGGGCGACCACAAGGTGCACGTCCTCAACGTGGGAGAGCGCAGCCTAACGGTGGACCCGGCGTTTCAGGTGGTGGACTTCAACACGGCGTTCCCGACTGGGCCGGCGCGCCCTCACGGGATCGGCATGAAGTGAGCGAGAAAACGGATCCTTCACCGAGGGTACGGCTGGAGGTCGCGCTGCTCGACGCCGACCAGGCCGTGCCCTCGCCAGCCCCTCCCGCAGCGGCCGACGAGCAACCATGCCTAACGGCGCTCGTCGTGGCGGCCGAGTCGGACGTTAGGCGCTACGTTCGCGAGTGCCTGCGCGAGCGCGCGGATCTGCGGGTCGTCGACGCGGCAACAGTCGCGGCCGCAGTCGCTCTGGCGGCGCATTCGCCGCCGGAATTCCTGGTCGTGGACGAACCGGAGCGTGATGTCCTCGTAGCGCTGTCATCGTTCCGTGCGATCGTCATCGTCGACGACTTTCCACACGATGCATTCGAGTCGGGATCGCGACTCCGGTTGCTCGCCCGCCCGTTCACGGCCGAAAGACTAAAAACCGAAGTCGATCGACTTCTCTGAGGCAGCGCGGTGCGAAGGGCTCATGAAGACTGCGCAGAGGCTCAAGGGCCCACTACTTACGGCGCAGGGCACTGACCGCGCAGGGCACGAGAACGGCGCAGGGCACTAACCACGCAGGGCACTAACCACGCAAGACAGTAACGACAACGGCGCAGAACCCGCACAGCGTGAGAGGGCGCGGCGGTTTCGACGTTTGGCGCCCTCCGGGCGCTGCGCTCTGGCCGTTAATGTCTTGCGCCGTCAGTGCCGTGCGCAGTTAGTGCGGTGCGCGGTCAGTGCCCTGCGCAGTTCGTGCCTTGCGCCGTAAGTAGTGGGCACTTCAGCCACTGCGCCCTAACGACTTCCTCCGCGCTCGCCCGCCCGCCCATTTCCCGCTGTCGTCAGCACGACGATCGGCGCCGTCCACTGGAATGGGCCCCATTGCATGATGAGCTTGCCGTGCCGCGCGTCCGACCGCGTGATCGAGATCGTGAACTCCTCCACCGGCGTCGCGAGCGAATCCATCGACATGGGCGCCATCGCGAGATCGCGCGAGCCATCGTAGTCGGTGCCCCATTGGCCCGTCTGCTTGTTCACGATCAGGTCCGCGCGTTTCGGACGTGGAACCGTCCAGAGGGTGTACGTGCCGGCCGGCACGCGCATGCCGGCCAGCGTGATCGGCGCCGATGTCGTGAATTGCGTCGCGGCATTCGCGCCGGTGCGCCACACGTAATCGTACGGCAGGAGCTTGCCTAACAACTCGCGCCCGCGCGCGAGCGGCCGCCCGTAGTCCACCGCGAACGTCGCGGCGCCAATGGTGGCGCGGGCCGTGTCCCGCACGCTGAGCTGCGTCGCACCGCCATTCTTCGACTCCACGGCGGCGAACTCCTTGTCGATCGCCTCCACGTCAGGCAGATCGGTGACACGCGCGACGTCGACCTTGTAGGTGGTCCTCGCACCCGAGTAGCTCAGGAGATGACCCGCCGAATCGACGTCGGCCACGCCGATCCCGGACAACCAATCGTGCGAGATCTCGAGCTTCCCATCGGGTCGCCGCCACACGCGGCCTGTGTGCAGCGGGAATCGGTCGAACTCCCGGTCGATGTAGAACTGCCTGAGGTGGGCGGTGTCGCGGCCGGCCGCATTCGCCTTCAACTGGCGCAGCGCCGCGTCGAAGTACAGTTCGTAGAGACTGTACATCTGCGGCAGGTGCGCCATCGCGATGCCGCCGCCGGTCGCGAAATCACGACGGACAGTGCCGGCGGAGTCGCGCTTGATGATGTGCACCGAATCCTTTGTTACCTGAACCGCCACGCGCCGCTGCCGCTGGTTCGCCGGCTCGCTCGGCGTCACAATCTCCATGGCGAGACGCTCGATTCCTCCGTTAGGGCCGAGCTCGATCTCGGTGTGGCGCCGCCGCACGCGCGGGAACCGGTCGGTTTCGTCGCTCGTCACCCGGTTGCCCTGACGAGTCACGCGCTCGACCGAGATGGTGTCGCGGCCGAGCCGCGTGATGAACCCGTATCGTTCCTCGGGCTGGTTGGAACGGCAGGCCGTGAGCGCGAGACCGGCGACAATGAGGTATCTCATGCGACGACCTTCGACCATCCCGCCGAACCGCGCAAGACCGGTTAGGGCGAGGCGAGGAAGCCGGCCGCGAACCGAGTCAAACCGCGTACAGACTGCTACAGACTGCTAAGGAATGCTCTATGGCAACCACTCGGTCCCTGATGATCCTCGTTGCCGGCCCCTACCGGAGCGGTACCGGCGACGACCCCGAGAAGCTCGCGGCGAACGTCCGCGCCATGGAAGCGTACGCGCTACCATTGTTCCGCGCCGGACACGTCCCGCTCGTCGGCGAGTGGCTCGCGCTTCCGCTCGTTGCGCTCGCCGGGTCCAGGCGGATCGGCGATGCGCCATTCGACGAGATCTTCCATCCGATCGCCGAGCGGCTGCTCGCGCGCTGCGACGCCATTCTGCGGATCGGTGGCGCGTCGAAAGGTGCGGACCTCCTGGCAGAGATGGCTCGCCAGCTCGGGCTGGCCGTCTACCATGATTTGCGCGACGTCCCGGGCTGTCGCGAAGCGACGCCGCCGCCGTCCTGACGGGTGAAGATGTCCGATCCGATCGGTTCGGACGATTTTAACCTTGCCGGTCCCCAGTTT
>Ga0075424_100004343_pt1 | contig 13353 bp, 14 predicted proteins | sample SoiMethybrSBSTD3_FD_75301 | JGI IMG/M metagenome (GOLD analysis project Ga0075424, IMG submission 75301) | Bulk soil microbial communities from a Populus tree surrounding site in Tennessee, USA - Soil MetaG P. TD hybrid SBSTD3 | ecosystem: Environmental > Terrestrial > Soil > Tree plantation... | reverse complement strand
GGAAAAGCCATCGCGGGTTGGTTCAGTGATCATTGCGGAGACCAGGGGGCGCCGTCAGGCCGCTCCGCGAAGGCACTCCGCAAATCGCTCCCGGGCCTCGCGCAGCACGGAGGTGTCCTCGCCCGCAGCGGCCTGGCGGGTGATGAAACCGTCCAGGCGAACCAGGTCGTCGAAGACCTCGTAGCGGCCGGTCAGCTCCTCGCTGCCCTGGAAGCGGCGAACCCAGATGAAGAGCCGCGCGGGGCCGCCCTCGCCCGCTTCGCTCACCGACGCTTCGAACTGCACTCGAGTCTCGGCCATGCTTGTCTTGTCGTCTCCGCGCCTAGTCTACCCCGGGGAGCCTCCCGCCGGCAGCCCGGTTGCCATTCCACCCCCGTGCTACCATTCGCCCGGCGCGAGATGGCGCCCGACCCCCCCATGATCAAAGAACTCTTCCATATCGGCTCGTTCTCGGTCAGCCCCTTCGGGGTGATGCTGGTCTTCGCCTTCCTCACGGGTTACCTTCAGCTCCGCTGGGGAATGAAGCAACTCGGAATCGGCGACGAGGAGGACGCCAGCGCTCTCGTTTTCGCCGCGGGCGTCGGCGGCATTCTCGGCGCCAAGATCTACTACGCCATCCTCAACATGGATTGGCGGCTCCTCTTCGACCGCTCGGGCCTCGTCTGGTACGGCGGCTTCATCCTCGGCTTCCTGTGCGTGGCTTGGATGATACGCCGCCGGCGCCTCCCGATATGGCCCCTTGCCGACGCGGTGGGTCCGGCTCTCGCCCTTGGCTACGGCGTCGGCCGCATCGGCTGCTTCCTGGTCGGCGACGACTACGGCCGGCCCACGAATCTCCCCTGGGGTCTGGCCTTTCCCGTGGGCCTGCCGGAGACGACGGCCGGCAATCTGCGGCGGATGTTCGGCGTCGCGGTGCCGGCCTCAATCCCTGACGACACGCTGCTGCGCGTCCATCCCACGCAGCTTTACGAGACCGCCATCGCGCTCGCCATCTGGGGTTTCGCCTTGTGGCTGTTCAAGCGCCGGCCCGAGCCGCCGGGCATGGTGGGGCTGGCGGTATGCGCCCTCCTTGCCGTCGAGCGTTTCCTCATCGAGATCCTGCGCGCCAAGGACGACCGCTTCTTCGGCGGCTTCACCCTGGCGCAGGTGCTGAGCGTCGCCATCCTCCTCGCCGTAGCCGCAGTGGCATGGGGCCGGCGGCAGCGCCTCCAGACCGCGCGGAATGAGTCTTAGGCCTGCTCGTCTTCTCACCATTGCCGGCTCGGACTCCGGCGGCGGCGCCGGGATTCAGGCGGATCTCAAGACCTTCGCCGCTCACGGCGGCTACGGATTGAGCATCGTCACGGCCCTGACAGCCCAGAACACCCGCGAGGTGCGAGCCGTCTTGGAGGTGCCTGCGGAGATGGTGGCGGCGCAGATCGACGCGGTCCTGGAGGACATCGGCGCCGACGCCGTGAAGATCGGCATGCTGGCGAACGCCGCGCTCATCCGCATCGTGGCAGAACGCCTGCGGGCGCACCTGGCGGGGACGGGCGTGCCCATCGTCCTCGATCCCGTGATGGTGGCCAAGAGCGGCGACCGCCTGCTGCGGGAGGACGCGGTTGAGGCCCTGAAAGCCGAGCTCCTGCCTCTTGCGGCGGTGGTGACGCCGAACGTCCCGGAGCTGGAGGTCTTGACGGGTCTACCCGCCGGAGACGAGGGCGAGCGGACGCGGGCAGCCGCGGCTTTGGCCGCTCTCGGACCGGCCGTGCTGGCCAAGGGCGGCCACGCGGTAGGCGAGGAGGTGGTCGATCTGCTCATTGCGGAGGGCCGAGTCCAGCGATTCGTTCATCCTCGCCTCCACACGCGGGCGACACACGGCACAGGTTGTACTCTTTCGTCGGCGATCGCCGCCCGTTTGGGAGCCGGAGAAACTCTGTCCCGGGCCGTTGAGGGCGCCATCGATTTCCTCCAGGGAGCCATGGCGGCGGCCTACCCCCTGGGTTCCGGGAATGGCCACGGGCCGGTCGATCATTTCTATCTGTGGAAGTAGGGGAGAAAGCACACCATGGACGAACCGCTCGATCTGCTGGTCGTGGGCGCCGGGCCTACCGCGATCGCCATCGGCGCCGAAGCGCGCCGGCAGGGCCTGTCCGTTCTACTCGTGGACCGCGGACCGCTCACCTCGGCCATCCAGGGCTACCCCACGTTCATGGAATTCTTCACCACCAGGGACCGCCTGGAGATCGCGGACGTTCCGTTCACCATTCCCGACGACAAGCCCACCCGCCGGCAGGCCCTGGTGTATTACCGGATGGTGGTGGAACGCTACCAGGTGCCGCTGGCCCTCTATGAGGACGTCCTGGAAGTTCGCCGGCAGGGAGAGCTTTTCATGATCTCCACCCGCCGGCTTCAGGGGCCGCGGACGCACCGGGCCCGGGCCGTGGCCCTCGCGACCGGCTACTTCATCAATCCGCGGCGGCTGGAGGTGCCCGGTGCGGATCTACCTTGGGTCTACAGCCGTTACAAGGAGCCCCATCCTCATTTTGGCCAGGACGTGATCGTCGTCGGTGCCGGCAACACGGCGGCCGAGGCGGCCCTCGACCTGTGGCGCAACGGCGTGCGGGTGACCTTGGTTCACCGCGGCGCGCACGTCAGGCCCGGGGTCAAGTATTGGCTCAAGCCGGACATCGAGAATCGTATCGAGGAAGGCTCCATCCCCGCCCACTTCAACTCCATCGTCCGTGCCTTTCTCCCGGAAGGCGGAGTGGAGATCGAGACCCCGGCCGGCCCCAGAGTGCTGCCGGCGCAGGCGGCCTATGTGCTCCTCGGTTACCAGCCGGACGCCGACTTCGAGCGCCGCTGCGGCGTCGCCGTCGATCCCGAGACCCTGATCCCCACTTTCGATCCCGAGACCTGCGAGTCCAACGTCCCCGGACTGTACGTAGCCGGCACCCTGCAGGCCGGCCGCTGGACCGACCGCATCTTCATCGAGAACTCCCGGGATCACGGTCCCAAGATCATCGCGCACCTGAAGGACCGTTTGGCGCCGGTCGCTGCGCGTCTCTGACTAAACCAGCGCCGCGTTCGCCGCGCCGTTTATAGGAGGCTGTGCGTCAGAGAAAGACGAGCACGGACAGCAAGGACGACAGGGACAGCCAGGACCCCAAAGATATTTGTCTCTGTTGTCCTTGCCGTCCTTTTCGTCCCTGGTCGGTTCTTGGTCGGAGTCCTGAGCCGCAGCGCGGCGAAATGGGATGCCTCCGAGGAGAGCCGAAGCAACTCTGGCCACCGCCCTGCAACGATTTGACAGGGCTCTGGCGCAAATCGCACGGTCGTGCTATCCTTGTCGCAGTGCGGCATTGACCCGAGACGGCCGGCCCACTCTGTCACTCAAAGGGGAAGAGAATGGCCAAGGAGCTTCAGCACACCAGTGAGATGGAGTCGAGGAAGGTCGCCGAGGCCTCCCGCGAGACCGAGTGGAAGCAGCCGAGCTTCCTGCGGGAGATGTTTCTCGGCAATTTCCGGCTCGACCTGATCCATCCCTACCCGCTGCCGGAGCAGGAGCGGGCCGAGTTCACCGCCTTCTACAACGCGATGCGGGAGTTCCTGCGCGACGAGGTCGACTCGGTGGCGATCGACACCACGGGCGAGTACCCGGATCACGTCCTGGACGGGTTTCGTAAGCTGGGCGCCTTCGGCATGAAGATTCCGAAAAAGTATGGCGGCCTGGGTTTCACCAACGGCGAGTACCAGAAGGTGATGATGCTGCTCGGCTCGATCGACGGCAACCTCTCTGCGCTGCTCTCGGCCCATCAGTCGATCGGCGTTCCCCAGCCGCTCAAGCTGTTCGGCTCGGAGGCGCTGAAGAAGAAGTACCTGCCGCGCTGCGCCGCAGGCGACATTTCCGCTTTCGCATTGACCGAGCCGCAGGTCGGCTCGGACCCGGCGCGGCTGATGACCACCGCCGAGCGGACGCCGGAGGGCGACTTCGTTCTCAACGGCGAGAAGCTTTGGTGCACCAACGGCACGATCGCCAAGCTGCTGGTGGTGATGGCCAAAGATCCCCGGTCGAAGAAGATCAGTGCCTTCGTCGTCGAGGCCGGCTGGCCCGGCGTCAAAGTGGAGCACCGCTGCCACTTCATGGGGCTGCGCGCCCTGGCCAATGCCGTCATCACCTTCAAGAACGTGCACGTCCCGGCCGAAAACCTGATCGGTGAAGAGGGCAAAGGGCTGAAGATCGCCCTCACGACTCTCAACGACGGCCGGCTTTCGATTCCCAACGGCTCCGTGGGTACCGCCAAGCTCTGCCTCGAGATCTGCCGCAAGTGGGCTAGCGAGCGGGTGCAGTGGGGTCGCCCGGTGGGCAAGCACGAAGCCGTCGCCCACCTGATCGCCGACATGGCCGCCACCACTTTCGCCATGGAGTCGATCGCCTCGCTGGCGACCGTGATGTCCGACCGCGGCGGCTATGACATTCGTCTGGAGGCCGCGGCCTGCAAAGAGTGGAACTCGGCCCGCACCTGGGAGATCGTGGACAACACCATGCAGATCCGCGGCGGCCGTGGCTACGAGACCGAGACTTCGCTCCGAGCGCGCGGCGAGGAGCCCATCGGCGTCGAGCGCATGATGCGGGACTACCGCATCAACAAGATCTTCGAGGGCTCCTCCGAGATCATGCATCTCTTCATGGCCCGCGAGGCGGTGGACAAGCACCTCCAGGTGGCCGGCGCCATGATCGATCCCGAAAAGAGCGTTGCGGAGAAGCTCGCCGAGCTGCCGAAAATGACCTCCTTCTACGCCTCGTGGTACCCCACCCGCTGGCTGGGTTGGGGGCAGTGGCCGCGCTACCAGCAGTTCGGGGAGTTGGCGACGCACCTGCGGTTCGTGGAGCGCAACACCCGGCGGTTGTCGCGGCAGATCTTCCACGGCATGCTGGTCCACCAGGCCAAGCTCCAGAACAAACAGGCCTTCCTCTTCCGGCTGGTGGACATCGCCAACGAGCTGTTCTGCATCGCGGCGTCCGTCACCCGGGCGCAGGCGATGATCGAAGCCGGTCATCCGGAGGCGGCCAATGCCGCCGAGTTGGCGGATCTCTTCAGCCGCGGCTCACGGCGCAAGATCGTCCGCCTGTTCCACGAGCTGTGGGCCAACGACGACGTGCGCAAGTACAAGGTGGCGCTGCGGGTTCTCGACGGCAAGCATGCCTGGCTGGAGGAGGGCGCCCTCGGTCTCGAGGCGCGCAAGGAGGCACACCAGCCGCTATCAGCCGAGCTCGCCCAATCCGAGCCTGTACCGGTGGCCAAGATTCGGCCCGTCGGTTCGCGCTGAGCTTCCAGTGGAGCGTGGGGTAGGATCGCCCAATGCGAGCGATCCTACCCGCCTCCGGCTCTGACCTCCCCGCACCTCGAGTCGGCGATCTCCCTGGCCCGGTCCCCCGCCAGGGGGAGATCCTCGTCGCCGTCGAAGCCGCGGGTCTCAATCACGCCGACGTGATGCAGCTGTGCGGACAGTATCCGCCGCCGGCGGGCGAGAGCGACGTTCCCGGTTTGGAGTGCGCCGGCGTCGTGCTGGAAGGCGAGGCGGGCTCGCCCTGGCAGCCCGGCGTGCGGGTCATGGCTCTCCTCGGCGGCGGCGGTCACGCCACCCGCGTCGCCGTCCCCAAAGGCCAGCTCATGACCCTGCCGGACAACCTCTCCTTCATCGAAGGTGGAGCCATTCCAGAGGCGGCCTTGACGGCGTGGACCAACCTCGTCGTCGAAGGCGGGCTTCAGGCGGGGGAGACCGTACTGGTGACCGGGGCCACGGGCGGCATGGGGACCTTCGCCGTGCAGCTCGCGAGAGAGCTCGGCGCCAGGGTGCTGGCCGCCGGCCGCAGCCGCGAGCGGCTGGAGCTGCTGCGGGGACTGGGGATCAATGAGGTCTGCCTGGAAGGCGCGAACCTGGTGGGACAGGTCCGCGAGGCCACCGGCGGACGAGGAGTGGATCTGGTCCTCGAGCTTACCGGCGGCGCGGATACTGCCAGCCACCTCGCCGCGCTGGCCCCCCGTGGCCGGCTGGTGGTGGTGGGGTTGGTGGGCGGCCGCAAAGCGGAGGTGGACTTCGGGGTCGTGATGCACAAGCGGCTGCACGTCATCGGCTCGGTTTTACGAGCCCGCCCGCGGGAGGAGAAGGCGCGGCTGGTGGCCACGTTCGCGGCCTTTGCCCTGCCGCGCTTGCGTGACGGCCGCCTGCGCCCGGTGGTCGACCGCGTCATCCCTTTGGAGCGCGCGCCCGAGGCCTACCAGGCGTTGGAGCGCGGTGGCGCCTTCGGCAAGATCGTTCTCTCAACGGTCTAACGCCACGGGCCTCTCAGTTCCGCGTCGTCGCCGCAGCTTTGACGGTGCCCACGGTGACGGCGCGGCTCAGGTACGACGTGGTCGCTGCGATCTCGTCGCGCACTCCTACCGCCACCTGGTGCGTGCCAGGCGCCAGTTGCAGCGTCAGCGTGTAGAGATAGGACTGGCCGAGGGCATTGAGCACCTGTTTCCGTGGGATCTTGATCGGCACGGCGACCTGCCGCACGGGCGCGGAGCGACCGTCCTCGCTGCGCGTCGCCACCATTAGCCGCAGGTTGCCCTCGAAACTCTCTTCGTTGTTCAATATCGCCAGCTTGTGCAAGGGAATCCGCAGCCGGATGGGGACGGCGACGGTGCCCGATGGACCCGGCATCTGCTCTCCCAGCTCGACCGCGATCTGCAGGGGATTGTCCTCGACGCCATAGAGGAGCGCGGCGAGAGTGCGGTCCACCACCTTTTCGAGCGCCGGCTTGTCACGGTAGCCCACGCGATAACGCAGGCGGATGCCGGGACGTTTCACCCGTACCTCGATCTTGTGATCCTTGCCGTCGCCGTTGTGGGTTGGGGTGTAGCCCAGGGAGTAGAAAGTGGAAAAGTCCTCGTGCAGGTTCGCCAGGTCCGGACGCCAGTCATTGGCGTTGAGGATCGCCCGCCCTCCTGTGCCCTCGGCGAGAACCTGAAGGGATTCCTGGAGGCTCGCGCGCAGGGCGCTGCCGATCGATGGGAACTGAAACAACCGCCCTTCGGGCCCGAATCCGGCCTCGGAGGCATCGGTGCCGGACACTCCCGAAGCCTGAAGTGTGTAGAGAGTCACCTGGTGCGCGTTGGCGTGAGCCACGAGGGCCGCCAGGTCCTTGGCGATACTGTAGGACTGGGAGTCGCTGGGGCCCTGCGAGGCGGCATGATAGGAACGCGGGTCCCGTGCGTCGTAGACGGTTTGAGGATCCAGCTTATCGTTGCCGACTTTGAACCTGCCTGACTGGCCGGAGGGGGTTGGGATCTCTCCGATTCCCGCGGCGCCATTGCCGCCGCAGAGCTCGACCAGAAACTGGAACAGCTCCTCGCCGGGCTTCGCCGGAAGACCGTCGCTGACGTGGAGCACGGCCTTGCGGCCCGGCACACCGGAGAGCGAGTTGACCAGGATCGTGAGGGCGCCGAGCGATCGCCGGATTTCACTCCGCCGGCTGCTGGCAAAGTCGTGGGCCGGCTGTGCAATAGGTAGAGGACAGGGAATTGGATCGGTAGGATCCAACAGCGCAATCTGCTGGATGGTCATCATGTTCTCGAAGGCGTGCTTTCGCTCGAGGTCGATTTCCGGGCCGTGAGCCGAGACCTTCTCGACTCCCTGCAAAGCCGTATCGAGGGCCGCGAGATCCGAGGTGAAAGGCTGCCAGACCTTGAGCACCTGGTCTGAAGTTACCACCATCGCCCGGTCGGCGGGGCTCAGATTGTGAGCGAGGAATTCCCGCAGCTGCTGCAGGGCCCTCGCCCGGTGGGACGGCCAGATGTTGGCGTTATCGACGTAGATGATGAGGTTCCACGCGTCGTCGGGCGTTCGCGTCGCCGAAGCCGGGTCGCTAGAGACCGGCTGGCTGCCTGGGCTCTGTTGGCTGCCTGGGGCCGGCAGGCGAACGGGAACGAAGTTGCTGAGCGAGACGGGCTTGCCGTCCTCCAGCAGCTCGAAGTCGCCCTGGCGCAAGTCATTCACCCGCTTGCCGCTCTTGTCGGTGGCGTAGACGTCGACGTTGACGACGTTGACCTCCACCACGGCGCCGAAGCTGGTGAGCGAAGCCGGTTGGGCTTTCTCGGCGCCGAAAAGGGGAGAGAAGCCGGCGAGGGACAGCAGGACCAATGGACAAAGGATGCGTGATCTCAGCTTCATGGCGTTCCTCAGTTCCGGGCCTCGGTCGCGGCGGGCGCGGTAGCGCTCACGGTGACGGCGCGGCTTACGTAGACCTCGACGTTGACGACGTTGACGTCCACCGCCTCATGAACGGTACCGGGATCGTTGACCGGCGAGCGGGCAGGGGGCGCCGCCGCGGCCAGCCCTGCGGCGAGCATGGCGCAGGAGACGGCCAGAGAAAACACAGGCTGGGCTGCCTTCATGATGGGTGTCCCTCCCGGGAAATCACATTTTCAACAGTCTACTGCAAGAACCGGACCGCGCCTCCTCCAGAGGAGCGAGCCGGCGCACCGTCCTCCGCAACTGACAGAGCAGCGTCCTTCAGCGGCCGGCCGCGGTTTTGCGCGATCCGCCACCACAAGCCGGCCGCCAAAGGCAGGGCCAGAGCGGTGAGCGCCAGGCTCCCTTCGGGGCCGAAGCCGCCGCCGGTGAGCTGCGGATCGCCAGTCACCGAAGCGTTCAGGAGGTGGAACAGGGAAAAGCCGCTCACCGGCAGAGACGCCAGGCAGGCCACGGCAAAGTTCCAGACGCCGTGAGCGGCTGTGGCCCCCCAGAGGCTGCCGCTACGCTCCACCAGCGCGGCCAGGATGAGACCGGCAAGGACGATGTTGACCAGGGCGACGGCATTGAGCTCAGGGTTGGCGGCGTGGAGCAGGGAGAACAGTAAGGAGGATACGAGAGCGGCGGCGCCCGCGCGCCAGCGCTCCCTCAGGGCGTGATAAACGTAGCCCCGCACCACCAACTCCTCGATTCCGGCCTGGATCAGAAAGAGGGCGAGAAGGACGGGGAAGAGCAGGATCCGTGGCAGGGGCCACCAGGGGCGGCCCGTCGCCAGATCTCCGCTCAGCCCCCCGAGATGGAGGGCCGCGTGACGGGCCGGCAGGGCGACAAGCAGGAGGAGCCAGCCGGCCAGTAGAGCCCCGCTGCCGAGAGAAATCGTGACGAGCTCGCGCACGGCCGCTCGCCAGCCGCCTGCGGGCCAGCGGACGCCGAGGCTCGCGAGCCTCCGGCGGTCGAGAAGACGAACGAAGATCCGAGTCACTCCCACCACCGGCAGGACGGCGAGGACGAAGACCGCCAGGATCGCCTCTCTGGACGCCAGGAAGCTATCCGGGCCGAGCTGCCCTCCCCCCAGCAGGAAGGAGATTCCGGCAACCCCGGCGGCCACGCCGGCCTGGATCAGCCAGAAAATCAGGAGATAGAGCCCCACGCGCAGCAGCGGGTGGAATTGGGCACGAGCTGCCCGCAGAGGCTCCGCCGGCGGCGTTGGGTTGGGCACTTGCATCAGAGTGGCACGGGGGTTGCTACTGATGAGAAACCGGGGAGAGGGAACTGGTCAAACAACTAGCAGCCAAGGAGGACCGTCATGGTAAACCTCATTCTCATTCTGATCGTCGGGGGCCTTATCGGGTGGATCGCCAGCATCGTCATGCGGACGAACGCTCAGCAGGGTATCTTCCTCAATGTCGTCGTTGGCATCGTTGGCGCCCTCCTCGCGGGCTTCCTGCTGGCGCCGATCTTCGGCACCGGCAACATCACCCAAGGCAACTTCAGTCTGCCGGCGCTGCTGGTCTCGCTGCTCGGGGCCGTCATCCTGCTCGCCATCGTCAACCTCTTCCGGAGCGGCGCCGTTCGCTGAACCGGCTCGTCCATCGCCAATCCGGAAACACGGGGGTTCGGGATTCGGTCCCGGACCCCTTTTTTACATGCCTGGAATCAGTGATCGAGCTTCGGCGCCCTGGTCGACGCCAGCGCCCTGTGTACTCCCTCGGGAGTGGTGAGACCCTGCTGCACGAGCACGTCGCGAATCCACTTCGCCACGAGCTCATTGCCGGCCTTCGGATAGTGGATGAAGTTGTTCGACGCCAGCTCGGCCTCGGGGTCGTACTTCTGGAAGCCGTCGGCGAGGTCGATCACCCGGTAACCGCGACGGCGCAGCTCCTCGAGCAAGGGTTGATAGGTCACCGGTTCGCCGCGGTGGCGCAGCCGCACTTCCCGGCGCTGGGGGAAGAGGACGATGATGGGCAGTGAGCCGTGATCGAGGGCCTCGCGGTAGAACTGGTCGAGCACGCGAAAGGCAACCTGGTAGGCCTCCGAGCGCTTGTTGTACTGGTCGTGATAAAGGATCGGCTGATCGAAATACTGGTCGGCGATGACGCGCGCGAAGCGCACCGAGGGTAGGAAGTCGAAGCGGCTGCGCCGGTTGTTGCGATGGTAGAAGTAGTCGTGCTCGCCGAGCCGCGGAAGGACTCTCTTGGGATCGCGCAACAGCTCGCGGTAGCCCTCCGGGCTCTGGATCGGGTTGTCGAACAGCACCAGCTTGCCGCCCTCGACGGCGAAGCGGGGCTTGCTGAACGGGATGCCGCTCATGGCGAAGTAGAACGGCCGGAAGGTGTTCACCATACGGCTGATGTTCTCGGACATGTGGCCGATGAGGACCACCGAAGGATGGTACTGGACGCCCTCCCGGCGATAGCGCAACAGGGCCTGGCCGGGATCCGAGGCGGGAATGCCGAAGTTCATCACCTCGAGCCCGGGGTCGAGCTGCTCGAGCTTCTCCTCGAAGGTGGCGCCGGTGGGCACGCCGTCGCCATGCGTGAATGAGTCGCCGAACGCGGCGATGCGGACTTTGTCCGCCGGCGGCTTCAGGTCGTACTCGCGGGTGGCCCGCAGCCCCTTGCTGTTGGACTTGTACAGCGGCCGGTCGCTGTTGGGCCGGATGGTCCATCCCAGCTCGGGATCGAACATCACATAGGAGACCGTGTCGTCGAGCTGAATCCCCAGCACGGCCCGGTGCTTGAAGCTCAAGTCCTCCACCAGAGTGGGCTGATACTCCACGTTCTTGTAGCGCTTGAGGTACCACAAACCCCCAAAACAGATGAGCTCCACCACCAGCCACAGGAAGGCGAGAAGGACGAGAGAGAAGACGAGCTTCTTGGTCGGGGAGAGGGTGGCCATGGGGACGGGGATTGTACCCGATCCCTCGGACCACGAAGAGAGAGGTTGCTCCGCAGCTCCTGTTTGTATAGACTAATACCGCTGCAACTGAGGAGTACCCTATGGAACACCGTCCCAAGATCCGGCGTTTTCCCCGCGTACAAGCTGAACATGCGGTCATGGTCAGGCTGCTTGGGACGAAGGCGTTCGAGGAGTTCGCCCGCACCCGGGTCATCGGGCCCGGGGGCTGCATGTTCGTCAGCGAGGAGTCGCTCGGCTTCGGCTCCTTGATGGAGCTGTCCATCGCTCTGCGGGGCCGGGTGGTGAAGACGGACTGCCGGGTGGTCTACGAGATCCGTAAGAACGACGTCGAGCACCAGGTGGGCGTCGAGTTCCTGCGCATCAGCCCCACGGACCGATCTTTCCTCGAGACCTTCGTAGCCCAGCGCAAGGGCGCCCAGGCGCCGCCCTTCAGCCGTCCCTTCTGAGACGATCGAGACAGTCGAGATCCAGCTCCAGAAACGCCGTGCCGGGGATGGGATTGAACCGGTACGGCGGGATCTCCCGAAACCCGAGAGAGAAGTAGAGCGCCCGCGCCCGCTCCATCGCCGGCACCGTATCCAGGCGCATGCGACCGTAGCCGATCTCCCGCGCCTCGGCGATGACGGCCAGGACCAACGAATGGCCGACCCGGAGACCACGGAATCCGGGCCGCACATACAGACGTTTCATCTCGCAGATCCCCTCGCCCAGATCGCGCAGCGCGACGCAGCCCGCCGTCCGGCCCTCGTGGACTGCCAGCAGCAGGCATCCCCGCGGCGGTGCATAGGTGCCGGGCAGGCCGGCCAGCTCCTCGCCGAATCCCTGGAATCCAAGATCGAAGCCCAGGGACTCCGCATACTCCAAGAAGAGCTGGCGGGCCTCGGCGACGCGCTCTGGAGTCTCCGCCTGGACGATCTCAAGCATCAAGTGTCAACTCTCGCGCCAGGATCACCGGACCGGTAGAGACGTCCCAGCCCGTTCACGGCACCCTCCGCAGGTCAATAATGTCGGGACGTCTCCGAGGCGGCGATACCGGCACGATCATCCCAGCCCGTGGGCGTCACCGACCGCGTCTTCTCCCCACTCACCCAGAAGGATCATGGCGGAGGATCGTACCATCTCGTATTGTCACACTCCGGCCGGAGGTTTCCAGTTACAATCGCCCATGGCCCTCCTTACTGGAGGGGGCCCGCTCCAAGGGAACGGAGGCGTCAATGAGCGTCACAGCAAAACAGCCACCGTATTCATTGCGCGAAGAAATCGCCCACAGCGCGACCCATGCCCTGGGCATCGTGCTCAGTATCGCGGGATTGATCGCGATGGTGCTGGTTTCGGAGCGGTCGGGAGATGTCCGGCACATCTTGGCGTCCATCGTCTACGGTGTGACGCTGATCCTGCTCTACCTCGCTTCAACGCTCTATCACGGCATTCCGTCGCCGAACGCCAAGCGCGTGTTGAAGGTGCTCGACCACTCGGCCATCTACCTGCTGATTGCGGGTACCTACACGCCGTTCACCCTCATCAGCCTGCGAGGCGCGTTGGGGTGGACGCTGTTCGGGCTCGTCTGGGGCCTGGCTCTCCTCGGCATCACCCTCAAGGTCGCGGCCATCAGCCGGTTCAGATGGCTGTCGATCGTCCTCTACCTGGGCATGGGCTGGCTGGTGCTGGTGGCGCTCAAGCCGCTGATCGGGGCGGTCTCGCCGGCCGGGATTCGGCTGCTGTTCCTGGGCGGCGTTTCCTATACGTTCGGGGTCCTCTTCTACACCTGGCGCCGATTGCCTTACCACCACGCCGTATGGCATCTGTTCGTCCTCGCCGGTAGCGTGCTCCACTTCTTCGCGGTCCTGCTCTACGTTCTGCCGACAAAGGGGTGAGGGAGGGTCTGTAACTCCCGACTCACTCCTGCGTATTGAGGGTGCCATGAAAGGAGAACCCTCTATGCGTTTGAAGTTTTTTCTGGCCACACTCTTGCTGGCCGCCGTCCCCGGCTGGGCCGCCCCTGCCTCCGATCTTCAGGCTCGGCGTGATTCGCTCAACAAGCTCCTCGCCGAGCAGTGGGAGTACAACCTCTCGCATTCGCCGGAGTTCGCTTCCATCCTGGGCGACAAGCGATGGAACGACAAGATGTCCGACTTTTCCCAAGCCGCCATCGAC
>Ga0075424_100004339_pt1 | contig 13359 bp, 18 predicted proteins | sample SoiMethybrSBSTD3_FD_75301 | JGI IMG/M metagenome (GOLD analysis project Ga0075424, IMG submission 75301) | Bulk soil microbial communities from a Populus tree surrounding site in Tennessee, USA - Soil MetaG P. TD hybrid SBSTD3 | ecosystem: Environmental > Terrestrial > Soil > Tree plantation... | reverse complement strand
AGGAGACTTGGGCGGGCCGTGGCAAGCAACCACGCTGGTTGGCGGCTCAGCTCAGGTCGGGCAAGAAGTTGGATCAGTTTTTGATACGACGATCTTAAGACAACACTTCCATTCCAAACGTAAAGAATAATTTTTCTCTGTGATTTCGCGGTCGGCCGTTGCATGATTTTGGCAAGCCCAGTCATTGGGCTCTCGGCGGACTTTTCTTTCACCACTGTATTCTAGGGTAGGCCAGTGAGTATCAGCGGCCAGGTTTTTGACCGTTCGGCTGTTTTGCGCCGAAGGGTTGTCGAACTCCTTGAGCGGCGAGCGCAAGTTCACCAGCTTCGTCAGAGGGCGCAAGCAGCGGAAGAGAGAAGGTCAATCTGGAAGCGCTGCAGGAGACGCCTCTCATTCCAGGCTACCGCTCACCTGGAAGTGGATATGTGCCGGTCGTATAAAGTTGGGACCTACCGGATAACCAGCCGGCTCGCGCCTGGCGCGCGCTGCTTTGACGGAAGGTACAAAACTGTCGCTAGTCAGCCTTCACTAACTCAAACTCGACGATACTTATCGCGCCCGTCATTGGAACAACTACTCTTCCGGTGACCGTCATTTTGTTGTTGTCGACCCGAACGAAGTAGACGCGATCAGTGTCGAAAATCGCCTGACTAGATGCGGCGTCAACATGAGCAGTCAATTTGACGCCTTCGGCTGTCTGCTCGGCCGTCGTGTATTTGCCCGTCCAAGCCACCTGCGTTTTCATCATTGCAATGGCTTCAGCGTCAGTCAGCGACGGTGCCGCCGGTGCTTTTCGGGTCGCATCCACGAACAGTAGCCAAAAGCGGGTGGGGGTAATGGTGACGTAGCCAGCTACCTGCTCTCCGAGTGGATACGTGACCTTATCTCCGGTTGTGGCCTTGAGATTAAGGACCTTCCAACTCCCGATGAGCTGGTCTTTGGTTGTGGTTTGTTGGGCGAATAGCGGGCCCGACTTGGCGCCCAGTGCGATGACGATTGCGAGCAGCAATTTCTTCATCCCAACCTCCCAGCCAGCAAGTCGATTTGCCTTAGCCAATCAGCTATAAAGACCTGAGCTATTTCGGGCGGCCTTCGGCGATAAACAAAGTCGATGTTGCCGTCTTCTGTCGAACTGGCACAAGCTCTTGATAGGCAGGCGAACTATACCAATGGCGCGCTTTTTCGACGCTGTCGAAGGCAATGATCACAAACCGTTGCGGCACGCTGCCTTCGAGTGCCGTCAGTTTGCCGGACGTTAGAAATTGGCCACCATAGGGTTGAAGGGTTCCTGCTACCTTTGGGGCGTAATCCCTGGCAAAGGCATCAGCATCTTGAATTGCCACCTCGGCCACCACATAGGCGGGCGGCGTGCTTTGAGCCTGCAAACCTGTTGCGAAGACCGCGCCGATTGTCAGACCGGCAAACAAGGCCGTTGACAGCGTATAGTGCGATTTCATGTTCATCACGACCCTCCCTGGTCGCATCGAGCGAGCTTCGTAAATTGCCGGATCGTTGCTGGAGAGCGCGCACAACTCGACGCCTCTTCCATCGCAACAAACGCCAAATCTAACGTGCTGGCGACCTGAATGTGTGGTCACGGGCAGGGTCCGCTCTCTACTCTTCAAGGTCGCGACGCAGGCTGGTGCACAGTGTGCGCCGATGAACTTACACCAGCCTTACAGGATCAGTCGGAAACCCTGTGCGGAAATTAATAGGGTATCCCGCTGGAAGGAAACCAGCGCGATGGCTTCGGATCAGGTCAAACGCTAGCTCCCTGCCATTCTCGCAGCCGACATTGCCGGCCACAGCAGGCTGATGGGTGCGGACGAGATAGGCACGATTGCCGACGTCTTGCGCTTCCGGTTCGCTTCCGGCACGGAACATGCCGAATGCTGTCTTCCAAAGAAAATCCTCTGGTCATGCAGCACGCGAAAGCGATTAATTGGGTTGGCCCGCAGTGAACCAGAGTGCGATCCCCCAAGATATGGAACGCGTACGCGCTTTTATCGCGTTGTTTTGATTTCCATAGGGTCTTCCTTCCCGACCGCCTGACGCAATCGATCGCTTGCGGCTAGCACTCTCAGAGCTGCCGCCGCGGCGCCGTAACCATTATCGATGTTGCATACGAGCAGACCCGGCGCACAGCTCGCGAGCATTGCATTGAGCGCGGTGCGTCCGCCTTCCGCGGCGCCATATCCAACCGAGGTAGGGACGCATATGACCGTCCCGCCGACAAGACCTCCGAGAACGCTTGCGATCGCCGCGTCCATGCCGGCCACGACGATCACTATAGGATGACGCTTGATCTCATCGAGCCTTTGAGTGAGGCGCCAGAGTCCGGCGACGCCGATATCCACGACTAAGTCCGCGTCATGGCCAAGATAGTGCAGGGTCCGGAGCGCTTCGCGCGCGACTGCTGCGTCCGATGTGCCTGCGGCGACGATCACGACGTCGCCCTTGCGCTCGATTGCGCGCGGCTTGCCGAAGAAGGCGGTCTGCGAAATAGTGCAATGGTCTAGGGCTTCTCGGTAGATGCCGGGGAGGGCGGCGATCTTTTCACTCGAGAGTCGGGTCAGGAGCAGTGATGCGCCAACGCGCGCGGCCTTTTCAAGAATGACGGCTATCTGTGCCGTCGATTTGCCAGCGCAAAAAATTGCTTCCTCGAGGCCGATGCGCTGGCGTCGATCAAAGTCGAGTTGAACATCTTCACTCATGGAGCGCGCGCGCCAAGGAAGGCGCTGCCCATTCGGTACGGCGCGAAGGAGACGAACGACGTGCGATTCGACGCTTTGAGCAACCCCTCGACAGCGTTCCGTAGATCTGGCTCGGCCTCTTGAAGCCTTTCGAATGAAGCACCGTCGAGCTCAATTACGACGCCCGTACTTCGTACGCGGCATCGGACGGTTTGCGGCCGCAGCCGCTCGGAAACAAGCTGCTCCACCTGATGAACAAAGCGAAGCATTTGAGGGTCGATCGCTATGGCGGTTTCGATCCGGCTTGAAAGGCAAGGTGATGCGGGTAATTCAGCAAGGCCGCCAAGTCCCAACTGACGCGCCAACGCACGCACGCCGGCCTTGTCTATCCCCGCTTCGACATAAGGGTGACGTACGTGGTAGCTTCGCGCAGCATCCAAGCCGGGCCGATAGTCGCCGAGATCCTCCTTGTTCGTTCCAGACGCAATCGTCCCGCCGATTTGGGAGGCGATCGCGGAATAGAGGCTGCGCTTGCAGTAGAAGCAACGATTGGCCGGATTGCGAAGATAGTCGGGATCGTCAAATTCACCCGCGTCGAGCGCTGTGAGCCGCCAGCCCTCGCGCGCAGCCCAATCCCTTACGCGCGCCGTCGCTTCAGGCGGAACCGCCGGGGAAATGGCGTGAACCATAGCGAAATCGCGGGGGTCGATCCGATGAGCAAGGACCGCAAGCGTCATGCTATCGACGCCTCCACTGACCGCGATCGAAGCGGGGCCGAGATCGCTCAAGATCGCCTTCAAACGTTGACGTTTTTCGTGCATTAGCCTTCCTTATCGCCACTCTCGGCCTTGCGACGCAGCGCTTCACGGGCGAGGCGACCTGGCGTTGCGGCGAGGTCGTCCGCTTCCGCCTTGACGCTGGGACCGCCCGGGCGCTCAACGATCTTGAGCCTAATCTGGCGCTCGTTGACCGTCGAGATGCGGTTTGTGCGCGGTAGAACAATTCGGCCTTCGATGCGATAACGCAAGCCGATCGTTGCCGTCTCTTCGAAACATTGAGCGGCGATATCGTTCTGCGCGGCCGGGTCGCCGAGGAGCCGTATCGACGCGGCGAGCCGGCCCTTCTTGCCGAAGACTGGCGTTTGAATGACGTCATGGACGTCGGACCTCGCCCGTAGCCGGTCGAGCGCCAAGGCGAGATCTTCTGGAGATTGATCGTCTACTTCGAATTCGATAACGAGAACGTCATTGCCGATCGCGCTTCTTTCGTCTGTCTCAAAGCTCAGAAAGCGGACGCAATTGCTGAGGCCTGGTATTTTGCGCATGCCGAAGCCGACACCGGATCCGGTGAGGCGGCGGCACGCACTCGAAACCGCTGTCTTTCGTACCAAGTTCCGTACGATCGCGGCACCCGTAGGCGTCACGCGCTCGCCGCCGACGCCGTCATCGATAAAAGGAAAGCCCTCAAGCAGAAGGGCGGTCGCCGGCGCAGGTACGGGCAAGAGCCCATGCGCTGTGTGAACGCGCCCCGCGCCCAGTGGAATCGTCCCGACCGTCCAGTTCGTTGCGGTGCTCTCCTCGATGAGGAAAGCGGCGCTGACGATGTCGGCGATTGAATCCCAGGCGCCGACTTCATGAAATATGACGTCCTCGACCGCGCAGCCATGGACGCGCGCCTCCGCCTCCGCCAGCAAGGAGAAGATCGCGAGCGCGCGGCGTCTTACGGCGGGATCTAGTGCCGAGGCGTCAACTTCACGCCGGATGAGTCGCCAGTCGACATGGTCATGGGCGTGATGCTCCGCGTGTTTGGTCTCGTGATCTCGGGCCGTGCGATTTTGGTTTCGTTCGACGCGGAATCGCCGGCCGACCATGGTCCCATCGGCGAAGCGTTCCACGCGGCAGGAGACACCTTCGAGCAAGGGGCCGCAACGGCTAAGGTTCTCCTCGAGACGAGGTACGAGGTTTGGGAACAGATCGACGAGCCCGGCGACAAACATATCGCCCGCCAGGCCGCCGATTAGGTCGAGATGAATGTCCACGTCTGCGGCTCCGCGCCCTCTCTTCTTGGCGCCTAGTCCTGTGGTTAAAAGTGCAGTTGATCCTACCGCCGCGCAAGACGCTGTCGATCGCTTTCCCTTAGCGAACGCCATCAAAGCCTTGTGCTTGGCCATAAGGCCGTGCATTCCTGCGACTCGGCGGAGCCCCGAGCGCCTGGCAGGTGCCTGAGCATATCGGCTCTCTCGCGTTCTGCAAGGGCGGCGGCGCGGTCGTCGCGCTAGGCGACCGCTTCTATACGCTGGCACGGGCACCGGTGGCCCAAATCGAGAATTTGCGTTATTCTTGGTCATTGCGTTAGCCGACAATGATGCCCGTCGATTCTTTCCAAGGCTCGGCGACCAAGTGGTTAGGGGCCCTACGGGCACAACCCAATGACTTGAACGGACAGATAGCAGTGCACCGGATCAATCGACGCACTTGCCAAGTAAGCATAAACTACCTCGGAGGTTTGAACGGCTGTGACTAGACATAGGACGATTGAGATCGCCTTCGGCCGCGGTACGTTACCCGTATCGCTGCCATCAGCGGCCGAGCCGGCCGTCATTCGCAAATCGGCGCTACCAAAAGTGCCCGATGTGGCAGCGGCGATACGTCAGGCCTTCGAAGCGCCGATCGGCGGGATGCCACTCCGGGAGCTTGCCCGTGGCCGAACGAGCGCCTGCATACTGATCTGCGACATCACGCGCCCGGTACCCAATCGCTTGTTCCTGCGTCCGATGATCGAAACTCTGACAATGAACGGTATTCCTGCCGATCGAATCACCGTGCTGGTGGCCACAGGCCTGCACCGTCCTAACGAAGGTGACGAACTGGCCGAGCTCCTAGGCGATCCATGGGTGCTCGAGCATGTGCGGGTGGTCAATCATTTTGCGCGAAATGATGCCGATCATGCGGATCTCGGACACACCGCCACGCGCGGTACGCCGGTTTCGATCGACCGCCGCTTCATGGAGGCCGATCTAAGAATTGCGACCGGGCTGGTAGAGCCGCACTTCATGGCCGGCTGGTCGGGCGGCCGTAAAGTCGTGGCGCCTGGCGTCGCCGGTCAAGCGACCATTCGGACCTTTCACTCCGCGCGATTTATGGAGGATCCGTTGGCGGTCCAGTGCAATCTGGTCGGCAACCCGTTGCATGAGGAGCAGCTTGAGATCGTCCGCATGATTGGCGAAATTTATGCCTTGAACGTGGTCATAGACGAGAACCGCGACTTGGTTTGCGCTACCTTTGGCGAAATCATCGCAAGCCATATAGCCGCTGTCGACTTCATCACGGCGTCGACGCGGATCGGCGTTCCCCGAAAATTCAAGACGATTGTCACCTCTTCGGCCGGCTATCCACTCGATAAGACTTACTATCAGACTATCAAAGCGATGGTGACGCCAATCGATATATTGGAGCCAGGTGGTACGATCATTGTTGCCTCGGCTTGCTCGGAGGGTTTCGGCTCGCGCGAGTTCCGAGACGCTCAGACGCGTCTGGTCGAGCTGGGCGGTGAACGGTTTCTTGCGACACTCAATGCCAAGTCGCTGGCCGATATCGACGAGTGGCAGACTGAGATGCAGTTGAAGACGATGCGGCTGGGACGCATCCGGCTTTACACGACAGGACTTGATCAAGAGGAGGAACGCATCACGGCCGTCGAGATGGTCGACTCGGTCGACCGTGCCGTCGCTGAGAGCCTAGCGAGCTATGGTGATCCGGCAGTCGCGATCATCCCGGAGGGCCCATACGTGATCCCCGTGTATCAACGAACTTAATTCATTTGCATCTGTGAAAAGAACCACCCGAAGGCCCGACGAAGGGGGATTGGTCTCACGAGAGCCGCCGGTATACAGGATCAAGCCGGAGTGTATGCCGGCAGACCTTCCGATTGTCCAGTCGACAAAGTTCGCAGCGAGATTCAAATCGTCAATTCAATCGGCTAGTTGGCCAAGGCACCCCGGCATCGCTTCGCCAACAATGCGAAGGTTAATCGCTTTTCTTATTATCGGATGCTTTGCCACCGCCAGCGCCGATGACATCCTGCTTCAGGTCGGCGGACGATTTTCGATCTACGCGCCGTCTGCGTTGCGCGCTGTCGTTGATGAGTTTGATCCAGCATGATCCTGCGTCTGAATTCCTGAACTGGGGAAGCAACGCGAGCGACGATGCTGACTCGCTCGTCTGGGACGAAGGATATCTCATCGACGATCAAGCCGGCGACTTCGAGAATATGAAAGGATGCGCGTTCCTCCGCGCACAAAGCTACCGTCGGCGATTAAGTGCGGTACTTTTCGCCGTGAGCGATGTCGATCACCCTTCTCTCGAGGATCGATCCTCGAGCTGCCGCGGGGTCCCCGGAGAGGTCACGACGATTCTTGGACGTCTCGGCGACCTATTTAAAGGCGGTCGATTTATTTTTGGCGCGACCGAAGCAATAGTGTGCGCGTTCCCCGCCTAGATGGCCCCAAGTTTTGTGGCCAGTAGGTTGGCTATGATTTCGATTTCAAGACAAGAATCGGAGTTCTTTCTTGCGGAGATCATGCCTATTCATTGCAGCGATCGCCAGCCGATCGTAGTTCCTGCAAAGCAATCAAGGGTGTCTTTCAATGAGCAAACAAGATGATAACAAGGCCGTCGTTGGTCGTTGGTTCACAGAATTCTGGGGCGAGAGCGTCAATCTTGGTGTCATCGACGAGATCGCTGCCCCCGACATGCTGCTCAAATATTCGCTGCATGAGCCCCGCCGCGGCCGCGCCGACATTAAGGCGTTCATGACCGATTTCCGCACCGCATTCCCTGATCTCAACTTCTGGGGCACCGCGGATCTGATCGCAGAAGGCGATTACGTCGTCGGTCAATGGGAAGGAGGCGGCACTCACACCGGCCCGGCGTTCAAAGATTTGCTGGTCGGTAGCCTACCAGCGGCGACGGGTCGCAAGATGCACTTCACAGGTACCACGGTGCTCAAGGTCATTGACGGCAAGATCATCGAGGAGATCGGTCTCGATGACGGTGTTACCGCGCTGACGCAGCTCGGGTTGCTCAAGGCGGCAGCCTGATCGGAACGCATCCGCACCATCGATAAATTTGATGTCGTTGAGCGAGGCTCGCACGTAGTGCGGGCCTCGCCTGCTTTTGGAGCAGCGAGAACGCGCATCTCGGTCACCGATGTTGGATTGCATCGCAGGAAGCGGAGCGTGCCGCCGCCATCGTCACGGTAGCGTCCACCAGACTGAAATCCACGATGAAAACACGACGCACTTCCATGATCCGCATTGGTTGCGCGCCGGGCGCATACGATCTCTTTCACATCGGTCATCTCAATCTGCTTCGCCGTGCCAGGGAGCACTGCGACTATCTGATCGCGGGGCGCCATTCTTGATCGCGCCGCCTGAACGATCTGCAAACCCTAGCAAAAGAGGGTACTCGCCGTGTCAGCGTTGGAAGTGGACGCACTTGTCCGGAGCCGCCATTTGTGGAGCTTTCTGAGCAGTATCCATGCGATTTGTGCCGTCGTTTGCGAGCCGACCTCGTCGGTATCCGCCGGCGAGGAGGCCAGCGGCGGTTTGGGGGCCGCACACGCATGGCCTCGCCGAGTCGCGCGGCCGTTGAAGGCCTTAGCGACGGCGCTTCTCGATCATCCTTGCGCATGCGCTTGCCCCCATCTACGTCGGCGTTATCTGGCTGAGTCATCACTACATGTTCGAGCGTCTTTGCAAGGTGAACACGAAGTTGAACTGGATCAATCTCGGTATCATCGGTATGTCGTCATTAATTCCGTTTCCAACGGGCGTGCCGGCAGGTGCGTTTCGCGGTGGGGCTGTCATCGATCAAAAGGCGGCGATCGTGCGATACGCCCTGATCGCGAGTCTCATGTCCGCGGCCTGGCTGTCCGCGTTCATTTTCCGACCGAGGCATTGATTCCGGAAGCTGAACGGGCTGGCGAGCGGCTCCGTTGTGAGCACCTTCGATTTGAAAGCAAGGACCGGAGTGTGCCATCGGAAATCGGGTGGCAACGTCTCAGGCATCGTGGAGACTAGAAACCGATGACCGCAGTGCCCCAGCAAATCCGGAAGCAGATGCCCCGACCGGTCGCGGATGATCCGCGATGGGCCCGCGTCCTCGCGCGCGACAAGGCGGCCGATGGCCACTTCTGGTATTCGGTTTCGACGACGGGGGTCTATTGCCGTCCGTCCTGCCCCTCACGGACCGCAAATCCGAGTAACGTCCAGCTTCATGACAGCCTGGCGAGTGCCAAGGCGACTGGTTTTCGCGCCTGCAGGCGTTGCAATCCGGACGGACCCTCGGTCGAAGCCGAGAATGCCACCTTGGTCGCCAAGGCGTGCCGCATCATCGAGATGAGCGAGGAGGAGCCTTCGCTGGAGGATTTGGCTGAGGCAGTCGGCATGAGCCCCGGCTACTTTCATCGCGTGTTCAAGGCCGCCACCGGGTTAACGCCAAAGAGCTATGCCGCCGCGTACCGGGCCAACAAGGTCCGCGAAGGGCTGGTTTCCGGAAATTCCGTCACCGATGCGATGTACGACGCCGGCTTCAATTCGAGCGGGCGATTCTACGAAAAATCGACCGGCATGCTCGGCATGGCGCCATCGAAATATCGCGCCGGAGGGGCGAATGAGGAGATCAGGTTCGCGGTCGGTCAAAGCTCTCTCGGCGCCATTCTGGTGGCATCGAGCAAGAAGGGGGTCGCGGCGATCCTTCTTGGCGACGATGCGGAGGAACTCGTCCACGACCTTCAGGATCGCTTCCCCAAGGCGAGCCTGATCGGCGCCGACAAGGACTACGAGGCGATGGTGGCGCGGGTGATCGGGTTCGTGGAGGCTCCGGAAATCGGTCTCGACTTGCCTCTCGACATCCGCGGCACCGTTTTCCAGCAGCGAGTCTGGCAGGCGCTTCAGGAGATCCCAGTCGGTGCGACGGTCTCTTACGCCGAGCTCGCGCAGCGGATCGGTGCTGCTAAAGCGGTACGCGCAAGTCGCCAGCGCTTGTGCGGCGAACAACCTCGCGGTCGCCATTCCGTGCCACCGCGTGATCCGCAACGACGGGTCGGTTTCCGGATATGCCTGGGGCGTGGAGCGTAAACGCGCCCTGCTGGATCGGGAAGCGTCGCGAGCCACCTGAATCGCTGCGCACCGCAATCGAAGCTGATTCCCGATGGCGAGTTCGCCATCCGCGTCCCGTGAGGCTCCACGCGCCGAGCTCGGTTCACGTTCCTCCCGGCAACCTTGCTAACTTTGCTGAGGTCTATGTTGCGAAAGGCGCTTCGAACCGTCAGGGCCCGTCTCTACGAAGCGGGCGTGATAGCCAATCAAGTCACTCTGACATCCCTCGTTCGGCAAGACCGACCGTTCGATCGTGCTTGCGCTTGTCGCGATAGCGATCGCCGCCTGCGGCCGGCTTCCCGAGGGCGCATGGGCCATCGTGCCAGCGCTTTTGTGGGGCTGGCCGTCACCATCTGGAATCGCTTGAGTTTCGCGTTGGCCAAACGCGGGTCCCTTATCGAGTAATTGGCCCGTTTGACGACAATTATCGGAGTGCCGGGTCGCCCTCTCGCGGCTACTAGGATATGGTTGAGGTGATCCGGGCGCCCGTACCGAAGGCCCGCTTGATCGCGAACTGATCGGCGCAAGGAACTTTTTTTCGACCATGACTGCATGGAGCGCAATGAAGGCGAAGAAGAAGCAGGGAAAACGTGTCCGCGCCCAGGCCAAGCCCGCCGCGCTCGTAAATGGCGTCGAGGTGGCCGCCGCCAAGGCTCACGTGATGACTCATTTCCGGGGGGTAGTCGCCGACGGATTGGCTGAGTGGCGGACGCTGGACGATGGAACCATCCGAGTCTCTTTCAACACTGGTGAAATCTACCTTTTGAAGAAGACGGACATCACGCGCATCGCCTGACCCCTGGTACTTCGAGTTCGTCAAACGCGCCGGGCGCCATCGCGTCCGGCGCGTTTTCTTTACACGGAAGGCTTCCTGAAAATTCTCAGTTTGAAAGCAAACACCGGAGTTTGGGCGAGAGCACGTGCGCGTAGCTTCGATCGTGAGGAAAAGGAGTGACACCATGAACCTCATGAGATCCGAAGGCACCTTGCTGCTCCTACCGGCGGCCGAGCCCGCCAACACGGCGGCCGACGTCCTCTTCTTCGGGGTCGGCGACACCGCATTGGGCAAGGTTCTGCTCGCCCGCAGCGCCAAGGGCGTCTGCGCGATCCTGCTTGGCGACGACGCCGGCGAGCTGGAAGCGGACCTCGCGCGTCGTTTTCCCGAAGCTACTCGCGTCGAGAACGAAGTCATGGTCCGCGACGACCTGGCGAAAGTGGTCCGCTACGCGGAAAAGCCCTCCGAGGGACTAGACCTCGTGCTCGACATGCGCGGGACGCCGCTTCAGCGACGGATCTGGCAGCAGATCTGTGCGATCCCCGTGGGGAAGACGATGAGCTACATGCACCTCGCTCGGTTGATCAACAACGTCTATCCGAGGGTCGCCGCGCGCGTGGTGGCAAACGCTTGTGCCGCCAATCCGATTGCGCTCGCCGTTCCTTGTCACCGTGTCATCCGTACGGATGGTGAGCTCGCAGGCTACCGTTGGGGCATCGAGCGCAAGCGCGACCTGATCGAGAAGGAACAACCGCGCCGTCGCCGTGCTTGAGTCACGAATCAGGTTGATAGCTGCATCATGAAAGCAATAGAGCGTTTGGATGCTTATGGTGGCGGCACTGGGAGCGGTGGGCTTCCTCGCGACCATCGTGTGGATGCTTGCTGATTGATGCTGGGACCGCCGCATCAATTTTCATGCCATTTTTCATTGCCTGCCTGCGGAGCTGCGGGAGCAGGCCGAGTACGCGCGATGGGGCCAACCGCCGTGTCGCGCAGAAGCGACCGACCAGCCACGTGGCAGCCCCGCACTCGCTGGTGAGGCAACAAAATCAAAAAAGAAGGCCGGAACACCTCTCTACCCGGCCCTAATCACCCCACCCCAAGGACTCTCATTGCCCATCCACCGGGTCTGGTCCGAGGACTCGCGATAGCGGATTCGAGCCCTCCACACCATTCAGAATTTGAGTCTTAAAACGAGAAATCGAGACCCGGACCTTTAGCCCGCACTATTGCTCAACGCGCGGTTGGGTTCAGGGGCGTTCGACCTTGAACGACAGTTTGACCTTTGCGCGATAGGCTTCCACCTTTCCCTTTGGGTCCAGTTGCATATCGAGTTCGACGATTTCTGCGATTCGAAGATCGCGGAGAGATTTGGAAGCTAGTTCCACGGCGTTGGCGGCTGCCTTCTCCCAGGATTCGCTGCTGGTACCGATCAGCTGAAGCACATCGTAGATGCTCTCGGGCATGTCGTCCTCCCGCACGGTATTGAAGCAGGAAACTGGGTGCTCCCCGCCGCCTCGGAAGCTAACATCAACAATTCGGCCCTGAAAGAGGCGATACGGTCTATAACTTTCTGCTCAGGCCATAGTGCCCTACTTGGCCACCTAAGGTGCTTTCTCCCCCGATCGTCTGGACAGCGGCATCATGGGCAGCAGCAAGAGCGTCTATGATGCGGCCCCAGACACCTGCCCGCCACAGCGGACGAAGCGGTGTCGCAGGTGGTGTATGGGCCAAACGCCTCAAGCAGATCACGCCAGGGTGCTCCGGACCGCAAGACCCAGAAGATGCCATTGAGGACACGACGATCTTTTACCCGAGGAACGCCACGCGGCTTGTTCGGCAGCATCGGCTTGATGGCAGTGCATTCATAGTCGGCGAGTTCGTGGCGCATGATTTGAGGCTCCAGTTTGGGAGCTTGAATGACGCGCGGGCGACGCCATCAACCCACAAAGACCCATCGTGGCAGATGCCAATACCCTGATCTCACTTCCGCTTTCAGGCCGATTGTGTTCCAAAAGTATGTTTGACATTTCGACGCGCAACAAAGATTCAACCTAGAGCGACAGCGCGCAAACTTGATTCAAAGATAGCTGCGCGGGAATTCCGCAGTGCTTCGCCTTACATGCGCCTCGGAGGCATCCGGACAAATCTGCAACAGGACTATGCTACCTCCTCACGACTTCAAATGATTGGCCGGAGAATTGCGCGTCTCACTCCGGCAGCCCCGCCTTCCGCAACCCATCCGCGAAGGTCGCGAGGTCCTCGGGCCGGCGGATCGGGAGCCAATCCGCGAGATTGGAGACGCGGAGCGTGGGGTCGAGCTCGCATAGATGCTTCATCGCGCGCTGCCTCGTCCGGCCGGCCCGCGAGCGCATGGCTCGCCGCGATGACACTGACGACCATCAGGAAGCTCGGCAACTCTCGGAAGGCTTTCTCCGCCCACGACGACGCGGCGTCGAAGCGCCCCGCGAACAGATGCGTCGCCGCCAGTCCGGCCTGCATGCGGTAGAGCTCGGGTCGAGTGGGCTCAGCCTCGTGGCGTGCGCGAAGTGCTCGATGGCGGCGTCCGGCTCGCCGTTCCAGGTCCGCAGGAATCCGGCGAGGAACCAGGCCGACGCGAGATTGGGATTGAGCACGAGCGCCCGGTCGAGCAGGGCGATGCCGCCGGGGACGTCAGTAGTGAGGTGGGCGAGCGCATGCCCGCCGCGGGTGAGCGCGACCGCATCGTCCCG
>Ga0075424_100004337_pt1 | contig 13361 bp, 8 predicted proteins | sample SoiMethybrSBSTD3_FD_75301 | JGI IMG/M metagenome (GOLD analysis project Ga0075424, IMG submission 75301) | Bulk soil microbial communities from a Populus tree surrounding site in Tennessee, USA - Soil MetaG P. TD hybrid SBSTD3 | ecosystem: Environmental > Terrestrial > Soil > Tree plantation... | reverse complement strand
CCAGCGCTGGCGGAGTTGAGGCAACTACGTTTGCCTCGACACTCAGGGCCTTCTCATGGAAGCCACGATAAACGCGCAGTTACGTTTATCGTGGGTTTTAGCGGGACGGAGAACCACGATTGGTGAGGCCCATCAATCGTGGTTGCCGGAATATCAAGGCCATAACCTTTGCTTTGTTGAGTATCAAGGATTTTGGAGTGTCCTCCAGTAGGAATGGCTGACAAAGCAAAGGGCAACTGGGCCGTTCGAACCGGCGTTCTTTTAGGTGCGGTCATTCTCAGCGAGGTCACGCTTCGCCTCAATAAAGGCGACTTCTTCTAATTCCACCCTCTCGCGAATAATGCGTGTAAGCCATTCTTCAGGCCCTTTTTCCCGATGCAACCGTGCCAAGAAGGCTGCCCTTGCTGCCAATTCGGCCGGGATAGATAATGAAGCTGGTTTTGTTCGCTTCACCTGAACGGGCTTTTCCCATGCCGATTGCTCATTGGCTTGGGAAATTACCGTTTGGTCAATTTCTATTTCGGAAAGCACTTTTCTGGTTTTTTTTTGTTTTGCAATCATATCGGCCATCCCGTGATGATACGGACAATTTTCTTTGACTTGAGCTGGAAAATAACTTTAAGCTTGCGCCCGCCCGCGGTCGTTCCGATCAGTTGGTAGCGATCTCGGTATCGCTTGTTTCGGCGCACTTCAAAATCAGAGAAAAAACACTCAACCACTTCTCTGAACTCAACTCGGTGAGCAGCGAGTTTGTCTTGGTCAAAATCATACTCAAAATTCGAAGGTGAGAAACGATGCCAGTTGACCACTGGGCTACTTTACCCTTTCTAGCAGCGCGATGGCAATAACCTAACACCTAAACCTGAAGTTGTGCTTTCCTCGACCGAGATCAAAGTCACTGCCATCGTGGGCAGTCGAACTGAAGCAGCGATTCAACCAGATTATGAGAAGGACCACCCGAGGCAATCTTGCGCTGTTTATTACCCATCCCGGGCTGCCGATTTTGATAGCGCTGGCTGCAGCAGGGCTTGCTACGGCCCTGGCAAGAGATGCTGCAAAGGAACCCAAACTCTTCGTTCGAGCAACAGATATTCTCGAGCTTGCCGGCTCTCTGGGTTCAAATGCCGCATCCAGCGACTCTTTCCAAAGGATTAGCAATGTGGCCTTCGACGATCCTCCGTTCGACCGGCAAGATATGGTTGCTTTTGAGGAGAATAGGTCCTTTGTTTACGCCTGCGGTGATACTTCGAGATCGGCGGACAGTCGAAACAGCATCCCAGGAATTGGCAGCACAGCACGGCTGCTTCGGCGGTTCATTTTTCTGAAACCTTCGACGTTTGTCATTGATGACGAAGTTCAAACAAATGGTTCCAACAAACCGATTCACTGGTCGCTGTATGGGCGCAGGAAGCCTGAGATCGTGAGTTCTTCGGCGAAATTCACGGAAGGCGAGGAAGAACTCTTCTGTGAGACGTTGCTGCCAAAGAAGGTCGTTGCGGGACAGGGAGTGAGCCAATCCGGTGCAGGACGAGAAGCTGAGGAGTATGTCGTTACCGCGGCAGCACAGGGAAATTTCCCGACAGTCAGGTTTCTGCATGTGCTCCAGGCACGCCGCCACGGAGACGAAAGCTCAAAGGTGCGCTCGGAGCTAGTTACTGAGAATGGGCAGCTGTGTCTGAAGCTTTCGGCAGTTGACAAAGTCTTCCAGCTGACCTTGCCACCAGCCCAAGCCGGTGCCGGTGACATCGCGATCTCGAACGTCGGACGCAAAGCTCTTATCGAACGGCGACCCTTGCCTTCAGGCATCCTGCCTCATGGGGTCGAAGGAGTTCAATTGCTGGAGCAGTGGGACGCTGATTACCGGCGCAAAAACCCACCTCTTTGGGACGCGGGGCTGCCCTCCCGTGAGCTCCGGAAGGTGGTTGAAGACGGCACCATTCGAGCGTGTCGAGTGGTAGAGCTGGGTTGCGGTTCTGGAACCGATGCCATCTATCTTGCCGGAAAAGGATTCGATGTCACGGCAATCGACATTGCCCCGACGGCCCTTGCCCAGGCTCAGGAGAAGGCCCGCAAGGCAGGCGTGCAGGTGCGCTGGCTCCTTGCGGATGTCTTGGCGCGGCCTAAGTTGGAACCCTTTGACTTCATCTATGACCGTGGCTGCTACCATGAAGTCCGAGGTCAAAATCTAGCCGCATACATCGAGACCGTTCGCCGCTATTCCCGTGCAAAAACGCGATTTCTTCTTTTAGCTGGTAGCATCAATGAGACGGTTCTGGACTTCGGCCCGCCGCGCGTGGCAGAGGAGGAAATTCGCGACGACTTCTCGTCACTCTTCGACTTTGAGTGGGTCAGAGAGAGCCGGTTCGAAATCGCAAAACCCGGAGCTATGGGACCACTGGCCTGGTCGGTTCTGATGCGGAGGAAGCCTAGCGTGGGCTTAGACAAGTAATAAGGTTCCTGAAGCGGAGGTCGTGTTGGGAATGGGGACCGGTGACCCCACGTTGATGTATAATTCTCGATGCTGATGACGACCTCTGTAAACGACCCTGTGTGTGCGAACAAAAGTTAGACATGTCCAGTTAGCGCACCTTTTATCTTATTCGTACGCAATTCAAGGCAATCTCAAAAACTAGCAATAATCAGTAGGACTTCCTCTCAGAGGCAGCTGCGGCAACTCGGAAAGATTCTAAGAAAACTTCTAGTTCCCAGAATCATGCGAATTCCTGGAATGTTTTTCTGCTTCCTGCTCGTCCTATTCCACTCTGGTTCTGCTCAAGAAAAGCCAAGGAGCCTGGAGAGCTATTTCAGCCAAGCCAGAGAGCTAGAGGCGAAAGAAGACTTTGCGGGCGCCGAAAGGGTGTACTTGAATGCAACAGAGGCCTTCCCCAACCAGCCTGAAGTCCTTAAACGACTGGCAATCTTGTTTCAAACCGAGCTCAAACTTCCCGAGTCCATTGACGCTTTCCAGAAGGTGCTCAAGGACAATCCGCAATACCCCGAAGCGAACTTTTTCTTGGGACTCTCATACCTGGGGTTGAATCAGTTTGACAGGTCAATCGAGTATTTCAACAGGGAATTAGAAGCCAACCCGAAATATAGAAGAGCCCGTTATTACATGGCCGTGGCTTATCAGTCCCTGGGCCGGAAGATAGAGGCGGCTCAGCAATTTGACATTCTGGTAGGGGAGGACCCCAACGATGCCAAGGTCTGGTATCAGTTGGCTCGACTCTACAAGAGCCTCTCTCTTCAAGCCGCCAAGCAATTGACCCATCTGGACCCTGATTCAGTATTGGTGCTCGCCATCCGAGCCGAGAGTTTGGCCGAAGACGAAAGGAGGGATGAGGCGATTCGCGTTTACCAGGAGATCTTGAAGAAGCAACCAGACTTTGCCGGAGTCCACTTTGCGCTCGGCGAACTCTTTTGGAAAACCCTCCAGAATGAAGAGGCCGAGAGAGAGTTGCGCTTGGCTTTACGTGAGGACCCCAACCATCCTATGGCAAATTACTACTTGGGAGAGCTGATGCTCAGGCTACAGAAACCAAAGGAGGCCATGCCCTTGCTGCAAGTCTCAGTGGCTGGGGACCCCTCGTTAACTGCTGGCCAGTACCAGTTGAGCAAATGCTATCTGGCACAGGGCCAGTTCCAGGAGGCTTTGAATCTGTTGCTGAAAGTGGTCGAAGAGGTGCCAGAGTCTAAGATGACCCATTACCAATTGGCTCAAGTGTACGCCCGACTTAAGAATGGCGAAAAGCAGAAGTATCATTTGGCTACTTTCGAGAGACTTACCGCCGAAGAAAGAGAAAAGAAAGTGGAGAAGTCGGAACGGATGAAACAAATGGAGGACTTGGATAAACAGGATGCGGTCCTGCGTTCTTCCCAGTAGCAACCTCCGTCCCGATGAGCGAGCGCCGAGCCGGAGACTAGCCGCGCCAGCTGTCATCTGGACATGTTTGAACAGACAGGAAAAAGACCGAAAACTAAACGAGATTCTGTGGCCAAACACAGCTTTCACCACTCCCGTACGCTCGATCCTCAAGCCTTCCCTTTAGTCACGCCCTCCTTAATTGAAAGGATTTGATTTGCTCTTAGATTCTGAAATGCGTCCTCTGCTCCCGACGGCCATCTAATTTTCAGGGACTTGATCAGCTTTGAATTGCCGAGACCAAAGTGAACACGAATGTCACTGGCGGAAAGATAGCTTCGTCCTCCTCTCACTTGGCTAACCAGGGTGCTGTGTTCGGTAGTCACGGTAATCCGGGCGCCCACTGCATCGCGGTTGCTCTTAACACCAATCAGTTTTAGGAGAATCCAGTTTCCTTTCCGCTCTGCCTGGTTTACGAGAAGAGTCGCTTTCTGTCCGGAGTTGTTGACCAGAATGTCAAGATCTCCGTCGTTGTCGATGTCGCCAAAGGTGGCTCCGCGGCCCACTTTGGGCGACAATGACGCGTAGCGCTGAAAGGGGATATTCTCGAAGAATTTTGCATTTTTGTTCTCGAGGAGCTGAGCGGGCTCAAGGTAGCGAATGTCATCTCGGATGAGATCGGCATTGTCCAGCACGTGCCCGTTCACGAGGAACAAGTCTTGGTCACCATCGTTATCAAAATCTACGAAGCCGGCTCCAAAGCCCAGGAACAAATGATCGGTCTTCGCGAGGCCCGATGGCCACCTGTCGTCGCTGAAGAGCCATCCTCCCTCGTTGTGATATAGAGCGTTAGTCTCGAGGTCATAGTTGGTCACGAAGATGTCCAGTAATCCATCCCCGTCATAGTCTCCCGCATCGGTGCCCATTCCAGCTTCAGCTTCTCCCTCAATGTTGTATCCCGTTCCCGAGGTCAAGGTCACATCCGAAAAAGTCCCGTCACGATTGTTTCTGTAGAGAAAGTTGCGAGTCGTATCGTTGGCCACGTAGATGTCCATCCATCCATCGCTATCAAAATCAGCCGCTACAACGCCAAGACCTTTTCCTTCGGCATTGGCGATGCCGCTCCTTTCAGAGACGTCTTGAAAGTGACCCTGCCCCAAGTTCCTGTAAAGCTTGCTGGAAACTCCCGCAAAGTTTTTGGGGTGACAGTAGCTGCGTATGTTCATCTCGGAACAGACTAAGTTCTTCTCATAACTGTAGTCGACGTATCGAGTGACAAAAAGGTCAAGATTTCCATCGTTATCGAAATCAAAAAATGCCGCACTGGTGCTCCATCCTGAGCCACTAACCCCCGCCGTCGACGAGACGTCCGTAAACGTTCCATCACCATTATTATGGTACAGAATGTTGGGACCGAAATTAGTCAGATACACGTCCGGATAGCCGTCATTGTCATAGTCGCCTACGGCGACGCCCATGCCGTAGGCGCCGCTGCCTTTTAAGCCTGACTCTGCAGTGACTTCCTGGAACGTGCCATTGGCCCGATTGTGATACAAGGCGTGACCGCGCAGATCAAAAGGAGGGGAATCCGGTGTACTCCCACCGTTTATGAGCAAAATATCAAGCCAACCGTCTGCATCATAATCAAACAAGGCACATCCGGACCCCTGGGTTTCAACGAGATGCTTCTTACTCGATGCTCCCCGCTGATGTTCAAATGTGATACCGGCTGCGTCAGTCTCGTCCAAAAATGGAGATGACGGCTCGACATTCCCGTCGTGTGTCCTGATCCCCCCAATTACAATCAGGCTTATCAAAATAAGGCAAGGACACCACAGAACAGCGGCCGTAACTCTCAATTTCTTCCTACTCGTCGCGGCCCTTAGTATAGACCGCGGGCTTATTGGTCTTGTACTTGGCTTCCTCGTTTTCAAGATCGCGAAAGGCTTTGAAGTATTTCTCAGCCTCCTCCTGCCTGCCGAGCCGCTGCAACGCAGTAGCCATTAGGAAGCGGGCCCTCTTATTCCGCGGCTCGTTTGAAAGCACAGCGTCCACAGCCTTGAGGATGTTTTCAAATCGCCTGGTCTTAAGATAGACTTCTGCCAGTTCCAGACGGGCGTCAATGTCCTGGCTGTTGTGACTGATAAGATCTTCAAGGATGGGGACTGCCTCAGAATAGTTTCCTTCTTTTGACAGTGTGCTGGCCAAGCCGAACTTAGCCGCGGTCATGACTTCAGGCAACTTCGCGGAGAGAAACAACGCCCTCCGATAGTGATTTTCTGCCTTCACAAGCTCTCCTTGGAGCTGCAATTCGATGCCTGCATACAAATGAGCGCTTGGATAATTGGGATAGTTCCGAGTGATCCATAAGGACTGGTCCAAGGCTTTCTGATAGAGCTTTTTCTGCCGCAGCGAAGTAACCACGAGAAACTGCACATCGGCTGGCCCAAAACCAGTGTAAGTCAGATCTAAAGCACCTTTAAGATTGCCATGATTGATTCGGAGCAGAGCTAAGTTGGATCTAGCCTCAAGGTAGTCTGGCTTCAAGCGAATGGCGGCTTCGAAATAGGTTTCAGCTCGCGAGCCGTCCCCCATGCGATCGTAAATTACCGCAAGCAAGTTGTGGACTTCGGGAATGCCGTTCCTGAATTCCAGAACTCTCAGGAGCAAGTCTCTCGCCTTGACATAATCGCCCCCCTGGAACGACCGATAGGCATCTGAGTAATATTGGCCTGGAAGAGCTTCGTTGGCGACTTGTGCCAGGTAAGAGAACAGGCAGACACTCAACAGAAGGAAACCCATACTACTGATTATCTTTGTCTTGCAAAAAGACCTTTCATTCGCGAAACGATTTCAACCTGACCAAAAGGATTTAGAGGCTTTCCACCCTTTGGACTTACTCACTGATTCGATGTCTGTCCTGCGTCGTTCTGCGGGTAGCCTCAAACAGTCTTAGCTCATCCTTGGCAGCTTCGACTTGCCCTAATTTTCTTAGGAGTTGTCCCAGGTGATAATGAGCCTCGCTGGACTGCGGGTCCATTCGGCTGGCAGCTCGAAGCTCTCCCAGGGCCTGTCTCTCATTGCCTTCCTTCAGAAAGGCCTTTCCCAGAGCCACACGAGCTTGAGCCCAGCCGGGATCAACAGCCAACGCCTTCTGATAACAGACAATGCTTTGTGCCACGTCGTTGTGCTTGAATAACAACTCTCCAAAATTATAATAGGGCCATTTGGAGCGGTCGGGAAGGTGCTCGTTGAGCTCGATGGCTTTTCTATATGCCTGTGTAGCGTCATCAAAGTGCCCCAACGCATCCAGTGTTAGTCCCAGATTGTCGTATGCCTTCATGTACTCTGGGTTGAGCCGGATCGCAGTTCCGAAGCAATCTAGAGCTTTGTTGAATCTATTGAGCGTGTAGTAGACGCGACCCAGAAAATAATGCGCTTCGGTAAGTTGAGGGTCCAGTCGAATAGCAGTTTCTAACTCTTCCTCTGCCAGCTCGAGACGGGTCAACTGGAAATAATCGAGACCGAGAATCCGATGAGCTTCAGGGTTGTCCGGGTTGTGGTCCAGGGATTGCCGCAGGGTGGAGACCGAATCGCCGTACTTTCCCTTGCGGAACAGAGCGTAACCGAGCAGATAAAGCCCTTCGGCGGAACCGGGCCGATCATTGAGGAACTCAGCCAGAACGGTTTCCGCCCGGTCCCATTGTCCAGTGAGAGTATAGAGCAAACCGAGTCGATAAGAGGCGTCCACAGCGTTCGGACCATGCTTTCTGGCGGCCATAAACGCGTGCTCTGCCAAATCGTATTGTCGATTTTTGAAAAACTCGAGACCTTCGCTGTAGTTGATGTCTGCCGCAGACCCTTGGGCCCAGCCGCTCCGGCTCAGGCAAACCAGAAGTATCAACTGAAACACCAGGAATCGTGTTCGCGCCCGCATTTCATCAGTTTCCTCTACCGCAGGGACTATCACGGGTATATCAAGAAGTCAAAAAAAATGCCACCAGATCGAAACACTGTCGGTGGCATTCTCAGCGAAAATATTTTCCGCTCTCTCCTGAGAACCCTTCAGAGGCGGCTTTGGAGACTGCGCGTCATCAGTAGTTCACCTTCAATCCGAACTGGATCGTTCGCGGAAGGTTAGTCTGCGACGAAACGCGCCCAAAGGTTCCCGGATCGCTCAGGTTCGCGTTGCTTTGTGCAGCAAACTGGTTGCCACCAGTATCGCTTCCAAAAATCACGCGATTGAACGCATTGATAAAGTCTGCACGAAACTCAACATTTATGCGCTCGGTAACAGAAGTCCGTTTGATGATGGAAAAGTCCTCATTCAGATAAGCGAACTTTCGCAAGTCGCTATACCAGCGAGGACCGTTGCCAAGAGTGAACGGTGGTGGTATTGAAAACGCCGCTGCGTTGATATAGAGATCCTTCGCGGGATCAAAATCACTCGCAGGCACGTTGCTTCGCTTTTGGGCGCCAGGAACCAAATTGGGACGCAGCCAGTTGCCTCCGATTCCTGGTAGTGGATTGTTTACTACAACCAGCAATGGGGCACCACTCTGGTACTGTTGAATTCCGTTAAAGCTCCAACCACCAAAGATCTTCCCCGCAGCGCCGCCCTGATTCAGGAACTTCTTGCCCGGCCCAAAGGGTAGTTCATAACTGTAGCTGAGAACTAAGTTCTGCGGATAGTCGTTCTGGCTGATCGATTTCTCTGCCTTGCGATCAAATTTATCTTGAGCCTGAGTAGAGAAGGGAACAGCGAGCTGAGACTCCGTGTCGGTGAGGATCTTTGAAGCCGTGTATGACAATAAGAGTGCGAGGCCTTGGGAGAACTGCTTGGTCACTTTCAGCTGGAAAGCATTGTAGGTGGAATTACCGGAATTCTCATATGGCCTCGTAATGCTCGAATACTGCGGAAAAGGTTTCAAGGCCTGGGCGACAGAGCCTGTAAATCCCGGGTAGGGAAGGGGAATTCCAGCGGCCTGAGCTTCGGGCGAGTCAATATTGGCATATAAGAGATTTCCAAGTCCGAGCGCCTGCGTGGGTAGCTGGTTGGTTGGCAGGAGATTGCTGATGAGCCGGGTTCCTTTGCTTCCGACGTAGGCTGCGTCAACCAGGAATCGTCCTGGCAGTTCCCTTTGGAGGTTGACGTTCCAATTCTGAATGTAGGGGCCGTGACCGTCTTCGCGGGCCATGTAGTAGGGCACACCATTATTGACCACAGATGGATCAATGAACGGCGGGCTAGGAAAACGTTCGACGGGGAAACCTTGGTCTAGAAAGAACGCCGGGGTGACTCCGCCGTCCGTGCTGACAATACGGTTGTTCGACTGATAACCCATCGTGAAGCCAAGCAAGTGACCGTTAGGCAGCGAGGCGCCTCCGGCACTGTAGTAAATACCGTATCCGCCGCGGAAAACCGTCTTGCTGTTGAGGCTGTAGGCCAACCCAAACCGCGGTCCGAACTGCCTCCAGTCGGTGTCGGCAAAAGTTCGCTGATCCGGTGTGGCAAAGCGGATGGCGCCCGGCCGTCCACCTGCCCCAGGATTGGGAAGAGTTGGATCGAAAGTAGCGAATCGATTAGCTACTTCGTAACGGGGTTTCTGAATGTCGTACCGCAAACCCAGATTGAGAGTGAGTTTGGGGCTTACTTTGTAATCGTCCTGCGCAAACATAGCATAATAACGTGACCGGTTACCAATCGAACCGGTAGCGTAGACCCAGGCTTCGCCAGCATCCGCAGCACCTAGCAGAAAACTGGCATAGCCGGCCCCGGTGCTGGCGTTGCCGGGAAAAGAAGTCTCAAGGTAGCTGAAATCAAAGAACCCCGCGTCACGGTTGGTGCTAAATGTATTGTCTCCGTTCGCACGGATATCAAAACCAAATTTGAAGGTGTGCTTGCCGCTGATCCAAGTCATGTTGTCAACAAAATTCCAACCATTTTCCGGAACAATGCTGACACCACCAGGTCCATACGTTCCAAAGCTGGTTATGTTTAGAGTGGGACAGAAAGACCCCTCATTCACTCCCTTCAAACCAACCTGTGCCGGGCAACCCGCCAGTGCATCGAGAGGCAGGAAATTATTGTTATTTCGGTTGTAGGCCACAGTTGCATGATTGATGATGTTGGGTCGGATGAACCAGTCATCACTGAGGCGCGTGACCCAGATGGGATCTGATGAAATACCACCGGGTGACATGGGGCCGGTAAAGGCTGGGAAGCCTTTATCTTCATAGAAAGAATGAGCAAGGGAGAAGTTGACCTTGTTCTGAGATGAAAATGAGTGATCAACCTTGAACCCCCACTGGTCGGTCGAAGTACCAGTGCTACCCGAGCTGGTGAAGTTCAAGAAGTTGCCTGGTCTATTCGGCTGGGGAAGAAATGCCTGGAGATTCTTGGCTACAGAGCTAATCCGTTCGGCGGGGATGATGTTACCGACGAATGGATCTCTGGTAAACCCGCCCTGGCCGTCCGGTTTGGTCGTTGCCGGGTCGTAAAGTTGGATCAAATTTCCGTTGCTATCTCTCAAAGTGGAAAAGTCCCCGTTCCTGAAGGCATCTGTGGGGAGTGAAATCAGAGCGCTGGCCGCTCCGGCACGGTAACGAAAGCCGTTGAAGTAGCCAAATGCAAAGGTCTTGTCCTTGATGATGGGTCCGCCAATCGTGAACCCGTACTCATTTTGCTTGTTGACTTGCCGTGTGGGTTGAAAGAACCCCCTTGCATTCAGCACATCATTGCGGAAGTATTCGTAGACCGATCCATGGATATCATTCGTACCGGACTTCAATGTAAAGCTGGTGACCCCACCACCGGTTCGACCTAACTCAGCCGCGAAATTGTTGGTATACATCTTGAATTCTTGCACGGCGTCAACCGGGAACCCTAGGATTCGAAGGTCACCGGGGAGGTTGCTCCCCAAAATAGCTGCTCCCTCCAATTGAATTTCCATACTCAGCGTTTGACCTCCATTGACGGCGGTCGAGAAGATGGCTTCGGGGTTGCTGACACTACTGCTCCCTCGGCCAACGACACCTGGAACGAGACGAATAAAAGTGGCCGGACTCCGCTGCTCCCCGGTCAACGAGAGCGGCAGGTCGAGGATCTGCTGATTGTTGATCGTGGTGCCGAGTTCTGAGGTGTCTGCCTTCAATACCGGAGCCTCAGCACTGACCTCGATCGTTTGCGAAACTTCCCCGACTTGAAGGCTCACATCTGCTCTCACAGTCTCTCCGAGAGGTACCGTTATACCCTCTCGCACGGACTTCTTGAATCCCGTTTGTTCAAATGTGACCCTGTAGCTACCTGCCTTGACTTGGGGAATGGTATAAAGGCCTGCCTGGCTGGTGACTGTCTCGAACGACACTCCGGTTGCGGTATTGGTTGCTATAACTTTTACGCCGGCGATCACAGCGCCAGAGCTGTCCGTCACCGTCCCGGTGATGGTGCCCCGGTCCGTCTGACCTAAGGTGGACAAGCAGAGACCGAAGGTAAGACAAGGAACTATAGTTAATATGAACAATCGTTGCAGGTTGCACATACAATTGCACTCCTTTCAACTAAGTTCAGAGAAAGAGCCTATGGAGTATAGGGTTAGTTTGACCCAACGGGGCCCAAATTGTCACAGAAACGTCAACGCGCCGATCTTAAAGGGACTCGGTCAGGACTGTCAAGAGATTTTTGAATGTCCGGAATTAATTCCGTAATCCGGAAATAGTGCTACTTCTGGCAGCAACTTAAGGCTGGGTCCCAAAAGCACAACAGGATCCAATTTCTGTCTGGCTGATACTTCTGAGGGAAAGACCCGAAATTTCGAGTCCTCCAACTGTCAAGAAAATGGGATGGGGGCAGGCACGGGCAAATCGGGCGTCGAGCATGTCAGAAGAACAAGCGAGGGTCCTAGGCGAGGCGACTTTCAGACACACATGGTGATCTTCCACGAATATTCCGGATTCACTGGATGTTCATGGCAGACCTCCGATCGGCAGCACCTAATCTTGAGGAGCATCTTTTTCATTGCTCCAGGAAGGCCTGTGCCCACGGATGGTGAGACGTGAAGGGAATCTCGAAGCAAGGAATTTCGCCCGCTCATTGGCACAGCTGTCATTGAATTTCTGAGTCGGTGTCTGCTGTAGACCTTTCTAATTCCTCATCTCCCGAAGGCAACGTCTTGGCTGCTTTCTCCCGCTGATCACGGGCTGCTTTCAGTTGTTGAAACCTTTCCAGTTCAGCTCGCTCTTCCTGCTGTTTGCCCATCTGTTTGTAGATCAATGCCAATCGGTAGTGCACTGTAGGCTCATCGGGAGCGAGCTCAGTGACCTTCTTATAGTGGTCCATAGCGCCATCCAGGTCTCCCTTTTCTGCGAGGGCACGCGCCAAGTCACGATGGGCTTGTCCCAGATCCGGCTTCTGTTCCAACGCTCTCTTGAGAAAGACTATCGCTTGATCGGTTTGACGCCGAATCAAATAGATGTTTCCCAGTTTCCACGTGGCCAGGTACTGTTCAGGACTGATCTCGAGCTCTTTTTTGAACCCCTTTTCGGCCTGTTCCAAGTCCCCTTCTTTCCAGTAGATATTAGCCAGGGCATATTGCAATCCAGGTGTGCCTGGCTTACGGGCGATTGCAGTCTTGTACTCTTCGATTGCTCGAGTTGTTTCTCTCCGAGCTTCGTAGGACTCACCTAGTAACTGGTGGACACGATACGAGTCAGGCTCAGCTTCAGCCATTCTTTGAAAGGTGGTCGTCATCATCTTGGTGTAGACCTTTCCCAAGTTATAGAGCATGTCAACGTCCTTGGGAAACCGCTGGAGCCCCTGCTGGAGGACTTGGGCAGCATCATCGAGTTGTCCAGTCTCAACGTAACTCAATCCCAGATTTAAGTAGGCATTACGCTCGTTCGGATTCAAGGACAGTGCCGTCTTGAGAGGTAGGATGGCCTTTTCGTATTGATTAGTGCGAGCCCAGGCCATACCCAGAAATAGGTTGGCCCCAAGCAGATCGGGCTTCCGCTTTAGAGCAGTCTGAAACGAACTGATGGCTTCCTGGTTTTTGTTCTGAACGTAATAGACCAGCCCCAAGTTTTGCCGCATCTCTGCAAAATCTGGCCTTATTTTGAGAATGGCAAGGTAGGCATTGACGGCGCCTTCGTAGTCGCCAGCCTTTTCGGCTTGCTTGGCGGTTTGGAAGTATTCCTGGATTTGGGGAGAGACATCGGACTGTTTACCGCCATTTGTCTGGCCCAGCAGTTTGACGGGGATAACGGAGCTAAATGATGCTATGCCGAGGCATAACAACACTCCCTTGGCGATCCTTCCAGAGACCCTGTAAAAGGACATACCTTCAATTGCAGCCAGGATTGGCGTCGCGGACGATTGCATACGATTCATTCGGCTCAGACTGTTCGCAGCTGAACGGTGGCGCTTCGACGTCTGCAGATAACACCTGACTGAAGGGGACAATCGAATTTGCAAACTCTGCCACCACATGCTATGTTTAGC